>OMEJ01000761.1_pt1 | contig 18092 bp, 16 predicted proteins | sample 1645361 | NCBI WGS metagenome assembly OMEJ01 (sample SAMEA103958156, study PRJEB25191) | human gut metagenome
CTTATTTTGCGCGAAACGTGTATACAGAGATTGAATCTTCACATCATCTGTGCTAGACTAATCTAGACTAATAAAATAACTTATCATTAAGGAGAATTACTATGGCTGAACGCAAAAGCGAACAGGAAAGAATTAAACAAATTGACCAGCAGTTGGCCGAGCTCAAAGCCAAACGTAGAGCTCTTGCTGTTATGGCCGCGAAGAAGGAACGTGCTGCAAGAACACGGAGACTTATCCAGATCGGGGCATTAAGCGAAAAGTATCTCGACTGCTACAATATCTCGGTTGAAAATTATGAGATACTGATATCTCGGATTGTAAATCTACCTGCTGTGAAAGAACTCCTAAATACCTAGATATGCTTGGAGTGCTTTAAAAACAATCTCTCCCATTGACCGCCCCTGCTGGGCAGCAGCATTTTTTAAGCTACTATATTCCAAGTCAGGAATGTCCAAAACCATATCAACCGCTGACCGAACCAGCGCAGATTTATCTTTCTCCTTTTTTCCTCGCCCAGTCTGCTCCTCTATCCTCACGAGCTCTTCTTCGTAGAAGTATATCGTAGTCTGAATCTTCTTCTGCTCGGTTTCTTTTTTCCTTCCGCGCTTAGGAGCTTCCACAACACTACTATCTGCTTCTTCTGGCCCTACACTATTCGCAGCAGAAATAAATCTCTGTGCAGCGGCTTTGGGATCAAATTTCTTGGACATATTACTTCTCCTCTTTTAGATACTCCTCAACAAAGATATCATAATCTTTGGTTACGTTATTCTCCATTTTCTTGTCATAGGTAAACAGATCTTTACGCTCTGCCTGGGCCTTTTCAACAGAGACACTGCATCGGATAAAAGTTTTGAATACTTGTGTATCAATCGCATTACTCAGCTCTTCTGTCAGTTCCCTAATGTCCTTACTGATCGTTGTTCTCGGATCACATTTTGTCATCAGAATTCCAGCTATTCTTAAGGCTGGGTTGCAATATTTTCTTACCGTCGCAATAGTGGAAAATAACTGCATAATGCCACTCGCTGCAAAGATGCTCGGTGTCGTTGGAATGATAACTTCATCTGCTGCTGTAAAGGCATTGATCGTCATAATTCCGAGGCTCGGCGGTGTGTCCAGAATGAGATAGTCATAATCGCCTAATATCGGTTCTATACTTTCCTTCAGCCGATACTCTTTTCCGGTTGCTGTAAACTCAAGGTCTGCTTGCGCCAGTAAAATGTTGGCCGGTATAAGATCAAATGCTTCCATTTTCTGCACAGTCTCTCTCACCTGTGCCTTTGACTTTAGAATATCATAAATAGTCGGTCTGGATTGATTGTCCGCTCCTATACTCTCAGATAGATTTCCTTGTGGGTCTAGATCAATCGCCAAGACCTTGTATCCCCGTATCGCAAGCCCTGCTGCTATAGCTCCTGTTGAGGTGGTTTTTGCTACACCACCTTTTTGGTTGGAGATTGCGACTACTTTGCATTTGCCCATGGTTTCCTCCTCCTAGACATTTTGATGTTATAGTATCTTAATGTTAATTTATTGTCGGATAAGATTATAACGCTATAATTTTATAACGTCAAGATATCAAAATATTTTAGTGTCTAATCCGATGCAATTCCTTTTAGTTCTAAAATATTATAATATTTTAATTCTTTGACCTCTAAATACTAAAACATTAAAATGTTTTAGTATTTAGAGGTCTTATCTTATTTGCCCAGTATGGTCAGACCTCCTGTACGCGGCAGGCTCCGATGTACTTGTAGCCCTGGATGGAAGCCAGGCTCTCCAGGAGCCGGCTGACTTCGCCGTCATGGCTGGTGCCTAGGTAGGTACTGTTTTCCCCATCCAGAGAATGTCATCCGTCATGGGGAGGGTGATGCAGCTCTCGTTGACCTCGCCCTGCTTCTCCATGAGGTAGGTGATGTTGATATGCTTCCTCTGCGTCCTTACTCACTAAGCCGTCACAATACAACCCCCCGCTCTTCCATGCGCGAGCCATGCACCACAGGAAGTTGTGCATCATGTCTGCAAAAGCCTCGTCTTCCATGTAGTATTTCAGCTTATCGGCATTATCCAGCCCGACAGAGAGGTCACCATATTCGATGTCGCCGTCTGCGATGCCAAGGGACAGCCAGCGGTTCAGGATGGTCTCCTCGTTGATGTTTCGGGCTATGAATTCCATTGCCTTCAACATTTTGATGCGTGCGATCGTGTTCATGCTACTGTCCTTTCTCCCCGTAGGCCCGGTAGGTCAGGCTTGCTTTGCTATTTGTTCATAACCTGCACTTACGCCAGCTTGAATACGTTAAACAGATTCACAAAATTATAATACCATAATTTCATAGTGTTAAAATATTAAAATATTTTAATCGTTAATAATGCCAAGTATCAGCCTGGCCCTTCGCAGAGCTGCCGGCGTCCGTTGGGTCTGCCAGGCTCTTTCACTGGGGGCCCAGTGGAATCCGTTGGCCTTTAGCTGGGCTCGGAGGGTTTCGTCTGGCTTATCATCGAAGATGATCTGCACCCGGTTGATTTCTTCGTTTGTCATAAGTACCCCGCCGGCAAACGGGATCTCGACGTGTTCCATGCCATCCACCCTCCGGAGCTGCTCGATGCGCTTCTTCAGTCGGCTGATTTCAGCGTTCCGGTTGGACAGTTGGAAGGCGGGAACCGGGTGGCGCAAGGCTTCACGCAGTCCTGCCAGTCCTACGTCGATTTTGGCCGCACCTTCGTCGCTGATGCCCTCGAAGCCCTTGACCGTTTTGTTCTTGCGGTAGTAGGTATTCAGCGCCTTATCCCGCTCCTGGGCGGCCTGGAGAGTAACCAGCTTCTTTTCCAACTTCTCCAGGGCCTCCGGATCGTCGCCGCTGATAGCCGTGTTCTCGCGGACGGCATCTGCCCTGCTCCGGAGGTAGTCGGCTTTGCGGTCGTTTTCAACACTGGCACCTACGAGCTTCCAGGAACGTTCCTGCGCCCTTCTCTGGGGGATTCCTCGGGCCCCAGAAAGAATGGGTTGCCCCGCAGGAATACCCCTCACAGCGTCTTCAGATCGGCAGAAGGCGTCAGCTGCTTTGCCGGCGGCCTTCTGGGCCCGCTCCTCCAGGCGGTCGGCCCGGGCTTCTCTGCGCTCCTCGTAGTCTTGCCGTCCTATTGACATGAATTTACCCTCCAATCAGTTATGCGTGGCCTCGAAGTTTTCAATGGCCCATTTTTTCCCAGTAGCATAGACGGCCTTCCGTGTCCGCTCGGCCGGGCTCTCGCCCCGGGGCATGGCCGCCAAGGCTTCCATCATGCCGCAGTCCGGGCAGATGTACGTCTTATTATCTCGGCGGGAAAGCGCCGGCGGCGCTGTGTATCGCTGCCCGCAGATAGGGCAGGTACGCGTGATCTTCTCGCTCATGGTTTTATTCATCCTTTCTGCCCTGCCATCATCAGGCCGGGTAGGGCGGCCCCCGGCGACGGGCCTCCGGCCCGTTTCGGCTAAATGTTTTAGTATTTTAATTTCTAAATATTATAAATTTAAAGCACTAATCAATTTGATAGTAAACTCCAGCGTCGTACCCGTGTGCCTCCAGATAGTCCTTAGTAGCCTCTGCTGCGGCTGTCCGACTGTTCCCCTGTCCCGTTCCGGGGACAGGGAAGATATAGCTGCCGAAGCTGCTCCAGAAGGAGCAACTTCCGCCGGCCGCAACCGCAGCAGCCTCGACCATTTTCCGGTTCCAGCCCCGTAGACAGATGGTGGGGGCGTCAAAGTTGCAGGTGCCTCCATCATCCGTCCCTTGATGTTCTAGGCCGTAGGCAAAGGCAGCCTTTAAATCCTCGGCCAGTTTCATACCTTCCATCAGGCAAGCGGGCTGTGCTTAGGAGTCCCAGTTGTCCATTCTTCAGCCAAATTCTTTCTTGCTGAATCCTTTCAATCTTCATAATGCTATCGACTTCCTTTCTATATTTAATATTATAATTTTTTAATCTTTTAATGTCAAGGTATTTTAATATTTTAATGTTAAATTTAGCATCAAAGACTATTTGATAGATTCCGTGCTCATTGCAGAAGGAGGCTAAAAAACTGCCAACCAGCTATCCCTGATCAAAAAAGCAGACGAGCTTCCATGGAGGAGCTCGTCTGCTTTTACAAACTATATTTCTTTTCTATTGGAGGGACGCGGCCCCCGGCCTTAGCTTGGTTTCTGGCTGGGCTAGCAGCGGGGGGGAACCGTGGAAAACTCAAAATGAGTTATCCACGGTGGGGCCCCTGCTGCGATCGTGGCGACAGGTCATCTTAGGTCTAGGGTTTCCTTTAGGGAAAGACTAGGGATCGATTAGGGTACGATTAGGGTTATATATGTATAGTTGCAACAATCATGGTCCCGTTCTATAACATCTGTGGTCCCGATCCATAACAATCATGGTCCCGCTGACGATGGCTGTCTGGGAATTGAGGTAATCAACCTATAACATCTGTGGTCCAAAAATTGCATCTTTATTTTTCTCTTATCTATAACAAATATGGTGCTACGACAAAAAACGACAAGCGACTTATCGGCAACAGTTTTGGTGTGTGTTACGGATTGGTAATGTAGATTTTATAGGGTTTTTTAGCCAAGAAGGAGAGATATAGTCGAAGTGATGTATAACAGATTTGGTGCGTTTTGGGGAGGGCTTGTACGACTGATCTATAACAATTATGGTGTGGATGAATGGCTTAAATTACGCTCTAACCTATAACATTTTCTAATTGACTTGTTGCATCTTATGTATTATACTGTGGATAACCAGGTTTTGGATGTGGATATCCACAGGTTTTTCCACATAGACATGTGGAAAAACCTATTTCCGAAAACTCGCATGTGGAAAACTCAGATTTTGGAGGAACATTATGCAAGTGGACAAGCCTGCAAAACCGACACTTATACGGCAGAAAAAAGGGAAAATTAAAGCAAAATCACAGTTTTTTAGGACAGCACGATACGGATTGACTTTGCAGGAGCATAGGATTGTATACTTTGCAATTCTGCGGGGCCAGCAGCTCAAGCGTCCCTTTGAGCCAGTAACGATCTCTATTAAAGAGTTTATGGCTCTTTGTGACTTAAAGGGTAAATCTACCTATAGCGTGCTGCGAAACATCTCAAAGAAGCTGCTATCACGTGTACTCGAGGTAGTCTATTACAATGATGAAGGAACTCACCTGATGCAGACTAATTGGATCTCAGAATTTACCTATCATCTAAAGCAGGGTACAGTTACTGTAACCCCCAATAAGACACTTCAACCATTTTTCGAAGGAAAACCATATAGTGAAACGGAATATTATTTTTTAATTAAATTTACCTCTCAGTATGCGGAACGGCTATATGAGATTATAAAATCATTTGACCATAAAACATCGGCAGACTTTGAAGTTGACGACCTTCGCAAGAGATTGGCGGTGCCAGAGGGGCAATATGTTAATTACTCGATGATGCGTAAGCGGGTCTTGGAGCCGGCAGTCAAAGACATCAACGAATATACTGATTTGGATATCACCATGCACGAAAAACGAGGGGCACGAAATAAAGTAACTGACGTGATATTTACAATTACCAAAAGAAATGTACCGTTGCTATATGACCGGGTGCGTGCTGGAGAGTTTGATCCTCCTTTGTCTGACGAGGAGCAGCAGATTACCCTGGAAGAGCTTCTGGCCGGGGAAGATGATCAAACAGCTATTGAAGCAAATATCGTTGAATAGCAAAAGGGCCCTCCGCTTTTAGCGGGGGCCCTCCTACTTCATGACGGAAAAGGGGATTGACATTCGGTGTTATGTAATATAATATGTATTTTCTTTCATAATGTAAAATGAAATTTAAGATTGGATCATGTGACCTCAATCCCTGAATTCAATATATACTTTAGGGAAACGATTGTCAATGATTTTGATCGCATTTTACTGTAAAATTTAAGCGATACTTTTTGGTGGGAGTCTGGAGAAATCCAGACTCTTTTTTAGAATCTAATGTCCATATACATGACATCCATATCTTCCTGGGTGATACCGATATAGCGCAAGGTGACTTTCTCGGAGGCGTGATTATAGACTTGCATAATAAGCGCGATGTTCTTTGTGCGCTTGTAACACACATAACCCCAGGTCTTACGGAGACTATGGCTACCAAAATGTTCGAGGCCGAGAGCTTGGCCGGCATCTTGAAAGATACGGTGGACTTGGGTTGTGCTCAACGGCCGGTTCTTCCCCTTGCGGCTCTTAAACATATAATCATCATATTTTAATCCTTCCTCTCGGATGTAGTCTATGATAGCACGCTGGAGGGGGGTGTTTAGGACTATGCGGGCCTCCTTCTGTGTTTTCTGCTCCGTTATAGTCAGGTGCTCCCTCAGTTTGCCACTAGGATAAACAAAATCACTGACCTTCAGGCGGACAATATCGCTGATCCTTCGAGCGGTGTTAAGCTGCATCTTTGCAATCATAAAATCCCGCTCCGACTTTCCCCTCAGATATGCAAGCAGCTCATTCACTTTTTTGGCATCACGGATCGGTTGGGTGGCCTTATTCATGGTGCAGTGCAGCTCCTTTAATCAAATGTAATATAAATTTCTGAAAAAAGCATTTTAATTACATTCAATTATTTTGAGAAAATCAGAAAACACAGGAGAAGACGGGAAAGCATTGTGGCTCAAGGGTTCCTTGAAAAAATGAATATCATATTTTACATATTATATTACATTCGACGAGATACGATAGACCCTCACCTAATAGGAGAGAGCGTCAAGTGTCAGCCTTATTTTACACTATTTCGCAAAAAGATACAAGAAGGGAGGAGGCGAAAGAGTGGAGGAATACCTAAATGTGTACCGTTGCTTTTATCGGGTGGTAGGCCAACTGGTGGCCCGGAAGGAGTTCCTGAACTACCAGCGGCAGACCTCAAATTCCAAGGCGTATGAGATTGCGCCGGCCAGATCGGTCAAGGATCTCCTGGAGGAGCAGCCTTTGGCGCAGGCGCAGAACATGCTTCAGGTGTGGGCCGCTGCGGGCCTGATAGAAGCGGAGCCGGAAATCGTCGTGAATACGACGGTGCAGGGCCGCACAGTAAGAGCGATTCGCTTCCAGCGCGCAGCGGTTTCCCTTGTCAAAGATTTTATTCACTGAAATAAAATCGGTCTGCACCTTGAAAATTTAATATATGTCGGCAAAATGTAGCACAAATCGTTGACAACTTAAAACAAAAGAGGGTATACTATCCCTAGAAGGAGGTGTACCAGAATGTCATTATCATTTTATTCCGCCCGTGACCTGCGAGCTGGAAAAGGCGGTATATGGGATAGCCTGGGCCGCTCGAATGAGGTTGTGATCACCAATAACGGCAAACCTCGGGCGCTGATGATTGACGTGGACGAGGATAATTTCGACGAGACCTTGAAAGCGGTGCGCCAGGCCCGTGCCATTATGGCTTTTGCCAAAATGAGGCGTAAAGCCTCTGAGGAAGGGTATATGACCCCGGAAGAAATTGACGCCGAGATAGCGGCAGCCAGGCGGGAGAAGAAGGGTGAGCAGGGATAATGTTTGCAGTCATTGATACCAACATCCTGGTGTCGGCCCTTTGGTCGCCAAGCGGCCCACCGGCGCAGATTTTGGGATTGGTGCTGCAAGGCACGGTGCGCCTATGCTATGACTACCGGATTATGGAGGAGTACCGTGACGTGCTTAACCGGCCCAAGTTTAAATTCCCGTCCTGGATGGTGAACGATCTGCTGGAGCAGATTGAGGCCGTCGGGGTAAATGTAATGCCGGAGCCGTTGGAAATCCCCTTCGATGACGAGTCCGATAAAAAGTTCTTGGAGGTGGCCCGGTATTGCTCCGCCCCTCTGGTGACAGGAAATCGCAAGCATTTTCCGCCAGACGAACCCCTGGTTCTTCTGGCGTCTGAGTTCCTGGCAAACTACTTCAAATAAAGTGCCAGGGGAAAAAGATCGGCTCAGATCTGAGCTGATCTTTTGGATATCGGGCAGGTAAAAAAGATCGGCCCAAATTTGGGCCGATCTTTTGGATACGGCTTTGGCAGGCTATAGTTCTTCAGCCAGCTCAGATTAGAGTCGGCTAAATATAGAGACTAGGTGGGTAAAAAGATGAATCCAAATTTGGATTCATCTATCGGACAGGTAAAAAAGATCTGTCCAAATTTGGACTGATCTCTTGGATAGGGGGGAGTAGAACAGTGAACGGAATTATCCCTGTAGTGACGGAGTACAACGGTGTGCCGGTTACCACCAGCCAGGCTGTTGCGGATCAATTTGGAAAGGCCCACAATCATGTTTTGAGGGACATCCAAAGGATCATCGAGCAATTAGAGAACAGCGAGAGCGGACGGGAATTTAGCCAATCCAATTTTGAGTCAGCCTTTTATCAGGACAGCATGAATCGAAAAAACCCAATGTATTTTCTGACCCGTGATGCGTTCGCGCTGCTGGTTTTTGGCTTTTCCGGGGAAAAGGCGCTGGAATTCAAGGTAGCCTATATTAACGCCTTTAACCGGATGGAGGCTCTACTGAGAGGCGATAGGGATACTAGCCCGGAGCTTCGACAACTTAACCAGAAGGTCGATGCCATAGAGCAACGCCTGGAGGCGGTAGAACAGATGCTGGGGAAAGAGAAAGCCAGGCTTCAGGCAGCCGCAGAAACCCCCACGGTGGGAGAGATATTTTTCCGTGCACTTCGTGAGGCGCTGGACAGCGGCGAATACTACTTGAAGGACAAGTGGAAACGAGAAACTGGGGAAGAGCCTGGAATACTGCTGGGTGTCCAGGACGGCAGCCGGGTATTTGTCAGGATCGACTACGCCTATAAAATCTACTGTGCAGCGGCGGGGGAGTCCAGGATAACGAGCCGGCAAGGGCTTTGGGCAGTCTTGGAGCAGTCCAGTGAAATCTACCCCCGTTCAAATGGGAAGGGACATAAACACAAGAGGATCATGGTTAAGCGGCAGCCCGTGACGGTGATCAGTTTTGACCATGACAAGCTGGGAAGGAGTGTCGAGCAATGAAGCTAATGAAGAAAGCCGCTGCGGCTGCGCTTGCAGCGGTGATGGCTGGGACGGCGTTGCCGGCGGCCCTGGCTTACAGCACGCCGGACTTCAGCGATGTGCCGCCGAGCCATTGGGCATACCCCTATGTCATGAGCATGGCAGACGCGGGGGTGCTCAAGGGCACCAGCGCCACGACTTACGCCCCGGAGCAGAAGGTGAGCGCGGCTATGCTGGTTACGCTGGTAGGCCGGGTGACCTACGAAGATGATGTGGCGGCGGCCACCACCGACGGGGATAGCTGGTACAGCGCCTATCTCCGGGTGGCCAAGGACAAGGGGGTGCTGGAGGGCACCACCATCACGGACGCAAAGATCGAGCAGGAGGTCAGCCGCTACGACATGGCGGTTGTCCTGGCCCACTGCGCGGAGCTGCTTGGAGTACCGGAGGCAGACACGGATACAAGCAAGATTACAGACTATGCGCAGATTCCAGACGCCTACGCCGGGGCGGTGGCCCAGGTCTACGCCCTGGGCCTGATCACCGGAGACATCGCCGGATGCTTCAACGGAGCTGCTGCCATGAGCCGGGCCGAGGCAGCCACTGTGATTTCCAGACTGCTGACGCTGGCCGGGGGGACGGAGGAGCCGGAAAAACCGGCAGAGACCATCCCGCCGGAGGAGTACAATCCCCACCCCATTGGCCTCCCTATGTGGGCGACACAGAATCAGGATGGGACGATCAGCTTCATGGTCGAGGGGGACGTAAGTGACGGAACTCTTAGTTCCAAGGATTTTGGGAGCTATGATGAATATGACAAGGAGTCCCGACTCCCTGGCATCACAGTAGAGTTTTATTACATGACACAAGAACAATACCGTGCAGGCGAGGCGGGAATTTTACTGGGATCTGGCGTGACGGACGAAGATGGTCTATTTTCCTTCGAGGTGACAGTAGGTAGCGAGTATTATAAGCCTAACTACTTGATTGATAGCCGTTCTTTTACAGTCAAGGCCCACGGAACCAGCGGAGGGATAGAGTACGATTCCCCATATAAAGAGCCAACGGCTATAGCTAGCAATCTCAAGAGGGACGACGATCTGCTGTATGATCCTGGCTGGGAAATTCTCGCATACCCTGTAGAGAAGTAAGATAGGGGGAAATGAAAGTGTCACTACCACCTGGGGCAGAGCTCTTTGTAGGCATGTTCATCATCTTGGGTGTGATAGTATTTTTCCCGTACATCATAAAGTTCATCCGTTTTACAGGGCTTTGGCTTCTGCCCGTTGAAGTGCTTCTGATAGACACGCTGCTTGTGGGCAAGGTCTTAAAGCTGGAAATGACGCCGGTCAACTACCCTGAGATCTATCCAATTTACGAGACAGCGATGGTGGTGCTTTGGGTGGCCACAGTTGTCCTGGTCACCGGATATCACCTATACAAACTCTGGAGGGAGTGGCATCCCAAGATGCCTCCCCTGTGGGAGCTGGAGCCCATTGTGGAGGTTGCTCCCGGTATCTACAAACGTATAAGAGATTTATAGAGCTGAAAGCAGAAAGGACGCCGACATTTCCTGTCGGCGTCCTTTTTTCGATAGATATGAAGTGAAGAGGAAGGAGCGCGAATGTATGGCAGTATTCACACGGAAAATGGATGTGCTGGGCCGAGTTGTTGTCCCCAAGGAGCTCCGTACCAGTATGGGAGCAGACGATGGGGACATGATAGAGATCGTTGGTGTGGAAGATGGGGTGCTGCTACGCAAGTACCGGCCGGCCGGGGAGGTGCTGGCGCTGGCGGAGGAGCTGTACGCAGCACTTGACGCGGACAAAACCATTGAGCCAAGCGTGGAAAGACTGATCCGGAGGCAGATGGAAGGGATCATCCAGGCATTGACTGAAAGCGACAAAACTTTGGATTCAAATTGACAGCCGAGCGCCCGGCTGGTAAAATAAAAAAGCCCCGCAAGGGGCGGGCGCTGTTACAAAAAGGCGGTTGGCCACTTCCCTGAGAAGGGAGGTGATGCTGATGGGAAACGGACGCTGGGCGAAAGCCCTGCGCTTCGTGGTATGCTTCGTCATCATCCTGACGGTGACGATTTACATATCGCCCAAAGCGTGCTAGCCGCTCGGATCGCACCCGAACGGCTAGCGTTTTTACCAAATGACTAGCTTCTAGGGCCGACCGTCGTAACAGCGTCCCTTTATTTGTATTATACCAAACAGCGCGGAGAAGTCAAGAGCGGCGGCCACCGGCGGCTAAAAGAGAGTTAGCCGCTCGGATCGCCCCCGAACGGCTAGCGTTATTGTCTAAGCTGTAGGGCCGACCGTCGTAACAGCGCCCCTCTATTTGTATTATACCAAACGGTGCGGAGAAGTCAAGAGCAGCAGCCGCCGGAGCCTAAAAATATCAAAATGTCATAAAATTATAACATTAAAATATTAAAGATTCTGAGGATGCCGACACATTGTGTCGGCATCCTTTTTTTCATATAGATATTTTTCGAAAGGAGAGCTAAAACCATGAAACGGAAGAAAATCCTGGCGTGGTTGCTCACCCTCTGTCTGATTATCGGCATGCTGCCTGGGGTTACGCTGCCAGCGGCGGCGGCAGGCGGCAAGACCGTGTATGTGGGTGGCAGCGGGGAGGGGCACTATGCCACGCTCCAGGAAGCCTATGCAGCGTTGGGAGGGGCAGCCGGTACGATCATGCTCACCGGCAATACCCAGCTCACTGAGCCTTTGAGGATCTCCTCGGACGTGGAGATCTCCGGCTCCGGCACCATCAGCCCCACAGGAGGCAACTGGACAGCGACCAATCCAGGCAACTCCGGGGCCCCGTACAACACGATGATCCAGATCACGGGGGGCACCGTCACCATGGGGCCCGGCGTCATTGTGGATGCAAACAGTATGTGCCGCTGCATCAGCGTGAACACCACTGATGGGGCGGCAAAGCTGGTGCTCGACGGTACCCGAATCCAAAATGGCGCTATGTCACAGGCCCACGGCGCGGGCATCATTCTCCAGGATGGCGCGGAGCTGGAAGCCTCCGGCGGTGCCCGCTTTGAGAGCAACATCTGTGATAGCGGTACCGTGGCCTCCGGCGGCGCACTCTATGTCTGGCGAGATTCCAAAGCGACCCTGGACGATGTGACCTTTACCGGAAACAAGGCCAATTCCGGCGGTGCAATTTACACATATCGAGGAACAGTCACTACGACGGCCAACACCAAATTTGTAGGGAACTGGGCCAGCCAGCGCGGCGGAGCAATCCATGACCACGGCCTGGTTGTGATGCACGGCACCACAATCTCCGGCAACAGCAGCGACCAGTATGGCGGCGGCGTCTATGTCTCGGCGGACATCTATTTGCAGGGACAGCTCGTAATGGACAACGCCACTATTACGGGGAACAGTGCCGGCAACAGCGGCGCGGGCGTGTTCGTCGCTACCGACGCCCAGCTCTTCTTGGGCGGCAGCTCCAGCGTCAACGGGAACAACCTGACCAACGCCGGCAGCGTCCCAGCCGACTACCTCAAGAATAATATCTATGTGGCCACGGCCACCAGCAAGCTGATTATCTACTCCGACCTGTCCAAAGAGAGCGGGATCAGCACATCTAACCCCTATTGGCCCAAGGTGGTGGTCTACTCCCTTGCGACATCTGGAGTATCTTTCCCCAGCGGTACGGGGGTATCGGCGGATTCCGGCTACATGATCTCCAGCGCCACAAAGGCCAAGCTGTCCTATGATAGTGCGGTTTGGCTGCTGAAGGATACGGCCAGTGACCCCGGCGCTGCGGCGGAAGATCCCAACTGCAAAGAGGGCAACCTGTGGCTGGGTATCAACCCGGACTACGGCGGGGGAGACCCCAGCGCGGATACCGTGATCTTTGATTTCAACCTGCCCGGCAAAGAGGCCATTGTTTACACGGGGCGTACCCCCGGTACGACTATCAGCCTGCCCTCCGTCAGCAATGAGAGCACCGGAGCTGTGACCTATAAATTCCGGGGCTGGTACACCGAGCCGGTGGGTGGCAGCAAGCTCAGTGACCCCCTGACCGTAGAGGCCGGTACCCATGTGTACTATGCACAGTGGGACGTGCAGACGGACAGCGGCAGCGGCGGCGGAGGCGTCCCTGGTGACGCCGATATGTACTTGGTCTACTTTGACCAGAACTACGAGGGCGGCGGCCTGACCACCGCTTATGTGACTGCGGGCACCTTCAGCTTTACCGTAGAGTTTGAGGGGCCGGATGGCATGGAGACTGAGGTTGTCGAAGTCGATATTCCCTTTGAGTTCCCCGGTGATCCTGCCAGGGATGGGTACACCTTCCGGGGCTGGGGTACCAGCGCAGACAGTAATAGCCCTGTGGATCAGGGGAGCTGGGCCCCGACAGAGAAGGTAACCACCCTGTACGGCATTTGGGAACCGGATACCTATACTCTGACCTGGGATGCCAATGGCGGCAATGGCGGCACGACCACTACCCAGGAGCGGGACAGTATCGTGGTGCCTCCCTCCACTACGCCTACCCGCGAAGGATACGACTTTACTGGCTGGTATCTGGATCAGGACTGCACCACGCCGCTGGTATCCGGCACGGTAGTAAAGCAGAGCGCCACTTACTATGCGGGATGGACGCCGAAGGAGTATACCATCACCTGGGACACAAACTATACCAATGGCAGCGTGACCACCATCCAGCAGAAGTATGACGACGAGCTGAATATCCTGCCTGACCCAATCCGCACGGGATATGAGTTTGGCGGCTGGTACACCGAGCCGAACGGCGGCGGCACCAGGGCGGAAGCCTACGGCACCGTAAAGGGCAACGAGACCTTCTATGCAAACTGGGTACAGGAGAGCATCGACTATACCGTGACCATTGAATGGGATGATGATAGCGACAACGATGCAGTCCGCCCGGAAAGCATTACGGTTGAGCTGACCCGGAATGACCTGCCCACTGGGATGACCTATACCTTCACGGAAGCAGATGCGGACGGTTCCGGCAACAAGTGGAGCCATACCTTCACAAACCTGCCTAAGACGGACAGCATCAGCCAGGAATACACATATTCCGTAGCGATTACCTCCAGCGTCAGCGACGAATATAGCTATGGCATCGAAAACAAATCGGCCACCCTGGGCTATATCCTCATGACGCATACTCTGATTACCAGAGACGTGAACACCTACATCGTGTGGGATGATGCGAAGGATCAGGACGGGCAGCGTCCGGCGGCGGTTCAGGTGCAGCTCTGCGCCAATGGGAAGCCGGTTGAGGATGCAGAAGCGTCTACCACACTGGCCGGGGATGGCGATACCTGGAGCTACACCTTCGAGGACTTCCAGAAATACTATACGACGGATGACGGTGAGAAGGGCCAGGAGATTGTCTACACGATTGAGGTAACGCCTGTGACCCCTGGTGAGCTGGACGCCTACACCATCGAATACAGCGACTACACAGCGATCCTGCACCATGAGCTGGAGACCGTAACCCGTCAGGTTGTGGTGGAGTGGGCCGACAACAACAACCAGGACGGCAAGCGGCCTGCCTCCATGGTGGTGCAGCTCTACGCCGATAACGTACCGATGCCCGGAAAGTCTGTCGTGCTGTCCGACGCCAACAAGTGGACATACACTTGGTCAGACTTGCCCAAGTACAGCACGGCGGGGAAAGAGGTGGCCTACTCGGCGCATGTCACCAGTACACTGGTAGACTACACTGCGGCCACCACTGAAATGACCATCGAAATGACCTATGTTCCCAGCAGCACAACGATATCCGCTTTCGCTACCTGGGAGGATGGGGAAGATGTAGATGGCCTGCGGCCGGAGACTTTAACGGTAGAGCTTTACGCAGACGGAGAGCCCACCGGAGACCGCCAGGTGATTTCCGTAGACACCGGCTGGACTGTATCCTGGAGTAATTACCCGATCTATAAGGACGGCAGCAGAATTGAGTATACCTTCCAGATCGTAGACGTACCGGACGGCTATGATGCTGAGTATTACGGCATTTATGACACCTCCGGTCTGTCTGTGCTGCTCACTCACAACCGCATTTTGGCCAATCAGGAAGTCACCATTACTTGGGATGACCAGGATAATGCTGCTCTGGCCCGGCCTGCCAAGGTTGAAGTCATGCTTTATGCCGATGGCGTGCCCCTAACTGACCAGACAGCAATTATCACAGAGGCCGATGGATGGGCCCATACCTTTGAGGGCCGCCCGGTGTACCGGGACGGTGGGGTGCCGATCAAGTACAGCGCCTATGTAGTATCGGCGGTAGGCGAGTATATACCCTCCACTGACGGCTTGCATATTACCATGGGATATGAAGTCGAAACCGTAGATATCCCCCTATCCATCATTTGGGATGATGATAACGACCGTGATGGGCAGCGGCCCGTAGCGGTAGTTGTAACGCTCACCATTGATGGTGAGCCAACCGCCTACCAGAGCATGGCCACGGAAGAGAACGGCTGGACAGTGCTATTTGAAGGCTTCGCGGCCTATGCCCAGTCTGATAAGGGCCACAAAATCAACTACGGTGTTGTGGTGACCGAACCGAAGGGCTATACCGCCACCTATGCCGGCTCTACATGCCTGCTGACCTATGCACCGGAGACAACCAGTGCAACGCCGATCCTCTACTGGAGAGACAACAATGATCAGTACGGCCAGAGACCTGGAAAGGTCACGGTATCGCTGCTGGCAGACGGGCAGCCTACCGGCAAAACTGTTCAGGTCTATGCAGCGGACAACTGGACAGCGCAGCCGTTCACAAATCTGCCCCGGTACGATGGGCAGAGGGAGATCGTCTACAGCATCAATGTAACGGGGGAATTGTCCAACTATACCGTTACAGTGGACGGGATGAACGCTTATTTAACCCATAATGCTACCGGCGGAGAAGAGTATACACGGGATTATACCGCGACCGTGACCTGGGCGGACAATGAGGATGCCCTGGGCTCCAGGCCGGACAGTATCAAGATGACTCTGTACGCAGATGGGGCCGAGTATGATACCTATACCATGACGGCGGCGGATGCTGCCGGCGGGCAGAATTGGGTACATACTTTCACCGATCTGCCCACAAAGCAGAGCGGTAAGACGGTAACCTACAGCATCGGTATTGAGGCGTTGCCAAACTATGCCGAGCAGATAGAGGGCCCCAGCATTACCATGGTACACAGTGAAGACGTAGTAGTAACCGTGCGGTGGGCCGATAACAACAACCAGGATGGCCAGCGACCGGAGGAGCTGACGCTGCGCCTGCTTGCGGACAAGCTGGATGCCGGAAGGACTGCAACTCTGGCAGGGGATTCGGAAGCCGACACATGGGTACTGCGGATGGATAAAGTACCCGTGTGGAGCACGGTCAACACTGGAAGAGAGATTGACTACACCTACTTGCTAGATGCGGCCAGTGCCTCCAGCCTGGAAGCTGCGGGCTACTCCGTACAGTACAACGGCTATGAACTGGGTGAGGGATCTGAGCCCGGCGGCACACTGCTTTATACCCTGGATCTGAGCAGGGATGCAGAAATCGCGGATTATACCGCTACCGTGACCTGGGATGACGATACCGACCGTGATGGACAGCGCCCGGAAAGCCTGACGGTTGAGCTGTATGCCGATGGCGAGAGTACCGGCCTGACGGCCAAGATGGCCGGAGGCAACGAGGCGGAGAGCTGGAACCATGTGTTTGAGGCCCTTCCCGTGCATGCAGACCAGGGCAATGTTATCGTGTATACCCTGGCGCTGGTGGGCGATGCCCCCAGCGGATATACTGTCGTGCCCGACCAGACGAAGCCGGCCATGGAGCTGAAGAATGAGATCTCCCGTACCGATGTCACTGCAACGGTAACATGGGATCATGAGAGTGACATCAACGGCCTGGAGCCCATTGACCTCTATGTGGAGCTTACCGTGGACGGTGTAGCTACCGGGGAGGTGGCGAAGCTCACAGCGGCAAATAACTGGAGCTATACCTGGCCAGGCCGCTATGTGTACCATGACCACGGGACAGCCTATGAGTACAGTTTCATCGTGTCTGAGCAATCCCTCTCCCAGCTCCCGGACGGGGTGGAAGTAGTAGTGGATGGCACAGAGGGCACAGTGATTCACAGTACCTTCCAGGCGTCTGGCACAGTTGAAGACGCTGCCGGCTTCCCAGTCGAGGGGGCTACCGTGTCCGTTTATGACAGTGACAAGGCTTTGGTGTGCAGCACTGCCTCGGACGATCAGGGAGCCTGGCATGTGAGCGGCCTGCCCAACGGTACCTATACAATCCGTGCAACTTACATTGGGACAACCAGCCAGGCCGGCAAGGTAGAGATTACCATTGACCGTGCTGATTTGGAGAATGTGGCCATTGTGCTGGACGGCACCACTGGCGGCGACGATGGCGACTATACCTATGAGGCCAGTGGTAAAGTCCTGGACAGTAATGGACAGCCGGCTGGCGGCGCTGTTGTGTATCTCTGGACAGCAGACGGGGGAGAGCCGGTTGGTAATACTACCGCTGGGGACGATGGCAGCTATACCTTCAGCGGCCTGGCCAACGGAACCTATCAGATCAGCGTGAAGTACCGCTATGAGGGCCAGGAGTACACAGCCACCGGAAATGCGTTTGTGGTCTACAATGCGAACAAGGCCATTCCCGATGTAATTGTGACTGTACCTGCGCTGCCGGAACCTGGGCCGGAGCCCTGTGTGGTTACAGGAAGGGTAGAGGATCAAAACGGACTGCCTCTGGAGGGCATCTTGGTATTCCTCTACTCCGGGGATGAAATTAAGTATGTTATGACCTCTGACGTGAATGGTGAGCTGCGCCTGGAGGGCGTGGCGGATGGCAATTATCAGGTTGTCTACCATTACGCGGGGACTGTCATGGCTACAGCAGACATCAGCATTGATGGCCAGGAAAGCTACGAGCTGGAGAAAGTTATTATTGATACATCCAGCAAAACCGGATATGGCATACTGGAGGGCACCGTCCTTGACAAAGAGGGTAAGCCGATCGAGGGCGCCGATGTTTATGTCTATGACAAGGACGAGCAGC
>OMEJ01000780.1_pt1 | contig 17538 bp, 17 predicted proteins | sample 1645361 | NCBI WGS metagenome assembly OMEJ01 (sample SAMEA103958156, study PRJEB25191) | human gut metagenome
CAATGCTGACAGCTCTGGAAAATTATGAAGTAAAAGAATTCCCGATGCCGGAAGTCGGCGACGGAGACATTCTTGTCAAAGTAGAAGGATGCGGTATCTGTGGAACAGATGCACACGAATTTAAAAAAGATCCATTTGGACTGATCCCGGTAGCTCTTGGTCACGAGGGAACCGGTGAGATCGTAAAAATGGGTAAAAATGTAAAAGTTGACAGTGCAGGAAAACCATTAAAGGTTGGGGATAAGGTTGTTACCTGTATGATTTTTAAAGATGATCCGGATATCGAGATGTTCGACCTGAACAAGAAAAACGTAGGTGGAGCAGATGTGTACGGACTTCTTCCGGATGATGACATTCATCTGAACGGATGGTTCTCAGATTACATCCTGATCCGCGAGGGATCTACAGTATTTAATGTAAGTGATTTGGATCTGAAATCCAGAATCCTCATCGAACCATGTGCAGTACTGGTACATGCAGTAGAGAGAGCAAAGACAACAGGTATCTTAAGATTCAACAGCAGAGTTGTTGTTCAGGGATGCGGACCGATCGGTCTGATCTGTATCGCAGTTCTCCGTACGATGGGTATCGAGAATATCGTAGCAGTTGACGGAGAGCAGAAGAGACTTGACTTTGCGAAGAAGATGGGCGCAGAGAAATCTGTAAACTTCAAAGATTTCCAGGGAATCGATGCACTCGCACAGGGTGTAAAAGATGCATTCGGCGGATACGCAGCAGACTTTGCATTCCAGTGTACAGGATCTCCTGTGGCACATGCAAATATCTACAAATTCATCAGAAACGGTGGAGGACTCTGTGAACTCGGATTCTTCATCAATGGTGGAGATGCAACGATCAACCCACACTTCGACCTGTGTTCAAAAGAGATCACACTGGTAGGATCCTGGGTATATACTTTAAGAGATTATGCTACAACATTTGATTTCTTAAAGAGAGCAAAAGGAATTGGACTTCCGATGGATGAGCTGATCACTCACGAATTCCCGTTAGAGGAGATCAACGAAGCTCACAGAACAAATCTTGCAATGGAAGGTCTGAAGATCGCTATTATCAACAAATAGTGACGGCCATTCCAGAGAAGGAGAATGGATATGGCAGAAGCAGTAGGCATGCTTGAAGTTTTCGGTCTGGCGACCGCCTTTGCAGCAGCGGATGCAGGATGCAAGGCAGGAAACGTCTGGCTGGAGAATTTTGATAAAAACAAACCGGGTAATGCAGATGAATTACCGGTACCGCTGATCGTGATGATCAAGTTTCGAGGAAGTGTCTCTGACGTGCAGGCAGCGCTGGAGGCGGCAAAAGCCAAAGCAGAGCAGCTGGCAGGTGTTGTGAATGAATATGAGATCGCAAGACCGACAGAGGATACGGAAAAGATGTTGAAGATCAGCGCGTTCGACAAAGGAACACCACACAAAATAAACAAAGAAGAGATTGAAGAGATTTAGGAGGATTTAAAAATGGCAATGGCACAGCAGGCATTAGGAATGGTAGAAACAAGAGGACTTACAGCAGCAATCGAAGCAGCAGATGCAATGACAAAAGCAGCTGAGGTAACATTAGTTGGAACAGAGAAAATCGGATCCGGACTTGTGACAGTTATGGTTCGTGGAGATGTTGGAGCTGTTAAAGCAGCTGTTGAGACAGGAGCAGATGCAGCAGGAAGACTTGGAGAATTAGTAGCAACACACGTAATCCCAAGACCACACAACGACGTAGAAAAAATCCTTCCAACTGTATAATTAAGGACTACAGAAAGTAAAGGAGAAGTCTCATGGGACAGTGTTATGGATTTTTTGAAATCCCGAGTGTAACAGCGGCTATCGATGCTGTCGATATTATGTGTAAAACCGCAGATGTTGAGATGATCACCTGGGAGAAAAAACTCGGCGGACGTCTTGTGACGATCATTATCCGTGGCGATGTATCCGCTGTAACACAAGCCATTGAAGCTGCCGCAGCGAATGGAATCAAAGAGCCGGTATGTTATACGGTGATTCCGAGTCCCCATGAAGAGATCATCAAATTGATTAATAAGAGCGTCAATCGGATACGTTAGGAGGCAGCCCTTATGGCAGAGGAAAAGAAACCGGCAGAGCAGGAAAGTGCAAAGACAACTGCAAAGCCTGCCGCAAGAAAGAAAACAACTGCAGCCAAAGCGCCGGCCAAAACCGTACAGAGAGTAAGGAAGAGCGCTAAGAAGGCAGAGCAGGCGGAAACAAAAGTAGAATTGAAGGAGGAACGAAGAATGGCACAGGAAGCATTAGGAATGGTTGAAACTAGAGGTCTTGTAGCATCTATTGAAGCAGCAGATACAATGTTAAAAGCTGCAAACGTAGTTTTAGTCGGAACAGAAAAAATCGGTTCCGGTCTGGTAACAGTAATGGTTCGTGGAGACGTTGGAGCTGTAAAATCTGCAGTAGAATCAGGTGCAGAAGCAGCAGGAAGACTTGGTGAATTAGTGGCAACACACGTAATCCCAAGACCACACACAGACGTAGAAAAAATTCTTCCGGCAATCAAATAAGTTTTGGTTTCAAAAAAATGCCCGAATCATTTCAGTCAGCGGTAACGGTTGTAAATGAGAGCATATGCGAGCGGATCAGCTCGCATATGTTCTTGTGCTACAGCCGGATTTAAGGGCGGGCATGCATTGATGAGGAGAATTAATATGGACAATAATAATGTAGCTTTGATTACAAAGATGGTTCTGGAAGCTGTAGAAAAACAGAAATCTTCCGAAAAAGAACCGGGATATCTGGTTCCGGTAGGGGTATCTGCAAGACACATTCATCTGACACAGGAGCATGTGGAAGCATTATTCGGACCAGGATATCAGCTGACGAAGAAAAAAGAACTGATGGGCGGACAGTTTGCCTCCAATGAGACAGTTACAATTGTCGGTCTGAAGCTCAGAGCAATCGAAAATGTAAGAATTCTGGGACCTGTAAGAAGCAAATCTCAGGTTGAGGTTTCTGCTACAGATGCAATTAAACTTGGAGTGAAGGCTCCGATTCGGGAATCCGGTAATGTTGCAGGAAGTGCACCGATCGCAGTTGTCGGACCAAAAGGTGCGATTTATCTGAATGAAGGATGTATCATTGCAAAACGACATATTCATATGCCGCCGAAAGACGCAATGGCAGCCGGAGTGCATGACGGGGATGTGGTATCCGTGCAGGCGGAGAATGAAAGAGGCACTGTTTTCAATCATGTACAGATCCGTGTGGATGACAGCTTTACGCTGGAGATGCATATCGATACTGATGAAGCGAATGCAGCGAAGATTGCGACTGGACAGACTGTAAGAATTATAAAATAGATACTTACATTAGAAAATCGCAAGAGGAAGTGAGGAAAGTATGATAGCAGGAAAAGTAGTAGGAAGTGTTATCTCGACACGGAAATGTGAAAATTTGGTCGGCAATAAATTCATGATAGTGGATGTGCTGGATCATATGCAGACATCTGGAAAACAACTCATTGCGATTGACAAGATCGGAGCGGGAATAGGAGAGTATGTGCTGGTGGCACAGGGCAGTGCGGCACGGATTGGCTGCGGCATGAGCGATGCTCCTATTGATGCAGCGATCGTTGGAATTATTGACGATGGAACAGGACTGGAGTAGTGAAATTATGGATATGAAAGAATTAAGCAGCATATTGCAGCAAAACGGAATTGTTGGTGCAGGTGGTGCAGGATTCCCGACTTATGCGAAACTGGATCAGCGTGCAGACACAATTATCCTGAACTGTGCAGAATGTGAGCCACTACTGAGATTACATAGACAGTTATTGGAAAAATATGCGCGTGAGATTGTGGATACATTTCACCTGGTAGGCCAGGCTGTAGGCGCAAAAGAAGTCATTATCGGAATCAAAAAAGCATATAAGCAGACAATTGAGGCAGTCGAGAGTGTAATCGGAGAATATCCGGAAGTCAGACTGGGACTGCTGGATGAAGTATATCCGGCAGGTGATGAGGTTGTTCTGATTTACGAAGTGACAGGAAAGGTCGTACGTCCGGGAGGACTTCCGATCGAGAGCGGCGTTGCGGTATTCAACGTTGAGACGATCTACAACGTATGGCGCGCTATGAATCAGCAGACTCCTGTTGTAGATAAACTGGTATCCGTTGTTGCCGAGGTAGAGCATCCGGTGACAGTTCGTGTACCGATCGGAACTACAATCGAGGAAGTCGTGGCACTTGCAGGCGGAACAACTGTAAAAGATCCGGTATATTTTATCGGAGGACCGATGATGGGATTCATCGGAAGCGGTTCGCAGCCGGTTACGAAAACAACCAATGCGGTACTGGTATTGCCGCAGGATCATTATCTCGTAAAGAGAAAAAGAAGCAAATCTTCCATTGACATGAAACGTGCGGCTGCATGCTGCTGTCAGTGTTCAATGTGTACAGATTTATGTCCAAGACATCTGCTTGGACACCCGATTCAGCCACACTTGTTTATGCGTGCGGCAACATGCAAAGACGTTCAGCAGCCGAATATCTTTATCAATACATTCTTCTGCTGTTCATGTGGTGTCTGTGAGTTATATTCCTGTCCGCAGGAGCTTTCTCCTAGAACACTGATGCTGGAATACAAAAACGGACTTCGTGCGAACGGACTTCGTGCGCCGGAAGTGACAGCAGTACCGGTAGGAGAAGAAAGATCTTACAGAAGAGTTCCGATGGAACGTCTGATGTCAAGACTGGACTTGACAAAATATAACAAAGAAGCTCCGCTGGATGAATCCGTGATCCCTGTAAAACGAGTGAAGATCATGTTGAGCCAGCATATCGGAGCGCCTGCTTCCTGTGTTGTAAAACCGGGAGATATGGTAGTCAAAGGACAGATGATCGCAGAACCGGCAAAGGGCTTAAGTGTTGGAATCCACGCTTCCGTCAATGGTCTGGTAAGCGAAGTAAATGAGAAATATGTAGTCATAGAGACACAGGAAGGACGTGCAGATAATGAGTAAGGCAATTGGAATGGTAGAATATAAGACTACTTCAGCAGGTGTCGTAGCGGCAGATTCTATGGTAAAAACTTCTGAAGTAAGCATTATCGAAGCGCAGACCGTATGTCCGGGAAAATACATTGTAATTATTACAGGAGATTTAAGTGCAGTAACTTCTGCTGTTGACAATGCAAAAACAATGCATGGAAAACATCTGATCAACAGTTTTGTACTTGGTAATCCGCATGAATCCATTTTCCCTGCAATTTATGGAGCTGCAGAAATCAAGGATGTATCAGCACTGGGTATCATTGAGTCCTATGATGCATCTTCGATCATCGTGGCAGCGGATGAAGCTGCAAAAACAGCAATCGTTGATCTGATCGAAGTACGCCTTGCAAGAGGTATGTGCGGAAAATCTTATCTGATGCTGACAGGTGAGGTTGCTGCTGTAGAAGCTGCGATCGACAGAGCAAAAGAAGCAGTATCTGACGATGGTATGTATCTGGATTCTGCAGTGATCGCACATCCGGATGCACAGATCCGCGACGCAATTTTATAATTAAGAATTCAGCCATGACAAGTATCAGAAAACAGAGGACGTCCAGATCAGAGGATCCTGTTTTCTGATATTTGTATACGGCAATAACAAAGGTTTTGAGACAGAATTTATCAGGAGGCAACACGATGCTGGCAATTGAAAGACGTAATGAAATTCTGGAAAAACTGCAGACCGACCGAAGGGTAGTCGTGAGTGAGTTAAGCCAGATTTATGAAGTGTCAGAAGAGACGATTCGAAGAGATCTGGATAAGCTTGTGAATGATGGCTACGCAATCAAGAGCTACGGCGGTGCTGTGATCAATGAGAATATGAATATAGATCTGCCTTTCAATATCAGAAAGAACCGCAATGTGATCGGAAAACAACGGATTGCAGAGCTGGTGGCAAAGATCGTACAGGATGGAGACAGCATTATGCTGGATGCGAGTTCTACCGCAGTTTATATTGCAAAAGGACTGAAAGATAAAAAGAATCTGACGCTGATCACCAATTCAATGGAAATTGTGATCGAGCTTTTGGATATGTCAGATTGGAGGGTATTATCTACTGGCGGAGTATCAAGAGAGGGATCGTTTGCCCTTGTGGGAACCCAGACGAACCGGATGCTTCAGTCGTATCATGCAGACAAAGCAATTATTTCGTGCAAAGGCCTGGATATGGCAGCAGGACTTACAGATTCTGATGAACTTCTTGCAGATAACAAACGAACAATGCTGGAAAATGCCAAGGAGCGCATCCTTGCAATTGACAGCAGTAAGTTTGGGGCAACAGCCTTTATGACGGTCGGAAGATTGAAAGATATTACAATGATCGTAACGGATGAAAAGCCCGAGATGAAGTGGCTGAAAGAATTCAAAAAGTTGGGGATAGAGTGTATCTATCCAGAATAGAGGAAGGACGCTATGAAGAGCTTTGATATAAAAACAAAAGTATACTTTGGGGACAATGCATTAGACCGTCTTTCAGAGATCCCATATAAAAAAGTACTGGTTATTACAGACCCGTTTCTGGCACAGAGCAGTATGATCAATCTGATCACAGATCCATTGAAAAAAGGGCATATTGAGTATGACATTTTTCAGGATGTTGTGCCAGATCCGCCGATTGAAAAGATCAGTGAAGGCGTAAAAAAATTACTGGCGTATAAACCGGAAGCAATTATCGCAGTGGGTGGGGGTTCTGCCATTGATTCTTCCAAATCAATCCGGGAATTTGCAGTGCGGATTGAGCATTACGGTGATGTAGGGCTGATCGCGATTCCGACGACAAGCGGTACGGGGTCAGAGGTGACCTCTTTTGCAGTTGTATCGGATCCGGCAGAGCAGAGAAAATATCCGCTGGTATCCAGAGATCTGACACCGGATGAGGCAATTCTGGATGCAGAACTTGTAAAGAGTGTACCGCCTGCAGTTACAGCAGATACCGGAATGGATGTATTTACCCATGCGCTTGAGGCATGTGTAAGTACAGACAGAAATGATTTTGCAACGGCACTGGCAGAAAAAGCAATTGAAATCTGCGGAGTTTTCCTGCTGAGAGCCTATCTGGACGGAAGTGATACTCATGCAAGACAAAAGATGCATTCTGCATCCTGTCTGGCAGGTCTTGCATTCAATTCTGCGTCTCTGGGACTGAACCACGGAATGGCACACCAGCTTGGAGCAACATTCCATATTCCGCACGGACGCGCAAATGCGATGCTGCTGCCGCATATCATTGAGTTCAACAGTGATATCAACAAGCACAGTAAAAGTCAGGCAAAATATCTGCCTGCTGTGGAACGATATAAAACAGTAGCCAGAATTTTAGGGCTGAGCAGTTATAACACGATTATGACAGTCAGAAACCTTGTAAACTGGGTACAGTTTATGTTGAAGGAAATGGATATTCCGTTGTCTGTTTCGCAGATGGGCAAGATTTCCAAAGAAGAATATTTTGCAGAGATTGAGCGTATGGCGGAAGCAGCGCTGGCGGATGGATGTACAGCAACGAATCCGAGAGTGCCAAGCAAGGCAGATGTCATGAAGATTTATGAAAGTCTGTGGTAAAAACAGAGAGAATCATGTGAATAAAAGCATAAAACGAGCAGAGGAAAGTGGATAAAAAAGGCAAAACGAGCAATTTAACCAACACAAAACAAAAAAAGAACACCAAAAACAAAAAATAGACACTGTTTTTCTAACAGCCTTTGTGTATAATGAACTCATCAAGCAAGAACGAAAACCTTAAGGAGGTAAAAAGTATGAAAAAGCGTAACATGAAAGTCCTTGCACTGTTAATGACAGTGACAATGGCAGGAACGATGCTTGCCGGATGTGGAGACAGCGGAAGCACAAGCACCAGTTCAAGCGGAGGAGCAACAGCATCCTCCAGCGGAACAGCAGATGCATCAAGCGATGCCACAGCAGCATCTTCCAGCACAGCAGATGCTTCCAGCGAAGACACCACAGGTTCAGATGATGTGGTAGGAGAGCTTCCAAGAAATGAAACTCTTTACTTCGCAGGACAGCAGTGGGGTACCGTCAACGATTACAACCCAATGTCCGCAAACGCAAACAATGCAATGGTTCTGGCACAGGGCGATGCTTCACGTGTACTTGTTTATGAAACTCTTTATATGTGGAATCCACTGGATGCAAAAATGTATCCATTGCTTGCAGACGGAGATCCAGTATGGAACGACAATCGTACCGAGATCACAGTGAAAATCAAGGCAGACGCACACTGGAATGATGGAACACCGGTAACGGCGAACGATATTGCGGCTACGTATCATGCACATGTAGATTACAATTCTTCTACCGGTGCTGAAATGAAGAGCTACATTGCAGACGTTGTTGCACAGGATGACAGTACCGTAGTCTTCAAACTGACGACCGATGACTCCGGCGAAGCAGTTAACCCGGTTCTTGCGGAAAGATATCTGCCGATGCTCTACATCATGCAGGAAAATTATTTAAAGACCGTAGCTGACAGAAACAACAACGATGCTGAAGCAATTAAACTGGATAAGATGGACGATCTGGTAACTTCCGGACCGTACAAAAAATACTTTGACAATGACCAGAACGTAGTTCTGATCCGCGATGATAATTATTGGGGACAGGCAGATTCCATGTGGGGCAAGCTTCCGGTTCCGAAATATATTTCTCACCCGATCTTTAAAGATAACGCAGCAGCTACCACCGCATTCCAGAATGGTGATGTTGATGTGGCACAGGTATTCATCACAGACCTTCAGAAATTGTGGTTAGAGCAGGATCTTCCGATTTCTACTTATATTGATGAAGCACCGTATCAGCTGTGTATGACAATGCCTACCCTGTTCTTCAATACAGAAGTAGAAGGACTGGATCAGGTAGCCGTTCGTAAGGCAATCGCTATGGCAGTTGACTACGATCAGGTTATTTCTTCAGCAATGTCCGGACAGTCTCCTACCTTCGCAGATGTTCCGCGTTCTGTCATGAACCCGACCGATGGTGAGCAGGCTATGGTGGATCAGGATGCCTTAAAAGAGTATCAGTGGTCCAATGCCGATGTGGAAGGTGCTAAGAAACTTCTGGACGATGCCGGAATCGTAGACACCGACGGAGACGGAATCCGTGAGTACAACGGAAAGAATCTTTCCTATAAGGCTGAGTGCCCGACAGGATGGTCTGACTGGAATGCAACCCTTGAAATCGTAGCAGCAGCAGGAAAGAACATTGGTATCAACATTGAGACCTACTTCCCGGAAGCAGCAAACTTTAACACCGATTACAGCACCGGAAACTTCGAAATCACCATGCAGTCCGGTCCTGGTACATCAGTTGCCAACCCGTACATGAGATGCCGTTTCTTCATGAGCTCTGATTACAACGATCTTGAGGTTAACTACAGTGGTAACTTCGGTCATTATCAGAACGACCGTGTAGATGAAATTCTTGCAGCAATTCCTCATGAGACCGATGATGCAAAACTGAAAGATTACTATACAGAACTTTCCAAGATTATGCTGGAAGATTGCCCGTGTGTACCGTTGATGTACAGACCGCAGGTATTCCACGAAGTAAACGAGTCCGTATGGACCAACTATCCGCAGAAAGACGATGGAACCAATGTTCCTCCGATGGACTGCACCGATGGTTATGGCATTGCAGCACTGTACAATCTGGAACTGGTTGACGGCTGATTTGCCAAACAGAAAGAAAGCACACACTGAATTGTAACAGAGGCGGCCGGAGCCGGGGTGCTCCGGCCGCTTTTACAAAATCAGAAGGAGGGTTCCTCTATGAAAGGAATGAAAAAGTATTATACGCAGAAGATCCTGTGGTATCTTTTGACGTTAGTCTTTGCAGTACTGCTGAACTTCATTCTTCCGCGTCTGATGCCGGGCGATCCGGTTTCAACTATTGCGTCCAAATCGGTAGAAGGTATGACCGATGCGACTGCAATTCAGAAAGCAATGTATGTCCAGTTTTTTACCTGGGTAAAAAATGCACTTCGCGGTGATTTCGGCGTTTCTTTCAGCCAGTATCCGCGTACCGTATCCGATATTATTTCCAGTTCGGTTCTGTGGACCATATGTTTACAGCTTCCGGCCATTATTGTTGGATGGATTCTTGGTAACCTGCTTGGTGCAATTGCAGCTTACATGAAAGGTATTTTCGACAAGGCAATCCTTCCGGCATTCCTGTTTATCAGTAACGTACCTGCCTTTGGTATGGCAACCGTACTTTTGTTTATTTTCTCACTGAAATTACATATTGCACCTGCAGCAGGCGGCTATGCGAGCAGTATGATTCCGCATATGAGCCTTGCTTTTATGAAATCTGTGCTTTCACATTACCAGTTGCCGTTCTGGTCTATCGTAATCATCACGATCGGCGGCCAGGCGATTGGTATGCGTTCGATGTCAATTTATGAATTGAATGCCGACTATGTAAAATACAGTCGTTTCCTTGGAATCAAGGATCATACGATTGTGAAATATGTGTTCCGGAACGCAATGCTTCCGCAGATCACCGGTCTTGCAATGTCCCTTGGTACCATGATAGGCGGTAACCTGGTAGCTGAGATAGTATTCAGTTATCCAGGACTTGGAACAACGATGCTCTCAGCAGTTACCGGCCAGGATTATCCGCTGCTTTCTGCCTGTACGTTAATCATTACTATCATGGTTCTGCTGGCCAACCTGCTTGTTGAACTTCTGTATGCAGTCATTGACCCACGTGTCAAAGCATCCCAGCAGGATTAGAAAGGAGAATACGCTATGAAAAATACAATCAAACAGATTTTTCATTCAGGAAAATTCGTGACAGGATTTGTAATCTTCTTGGCAATTCTCCTGACTATTATCATCTATCCGCTTGTTGCGGCGAAAGATCCGCTGGCAATGATCGGAAACGGAAACTTTTTCAAACCGGGTACCTATCTTTCAATTCAGGATACCGTGAATTCCGGCAAAACGTATAAGATGAATGTTGATGCAACCGCATCCATCGTTGAAAGCAAACTGACAATGGACAACCGTTCTATGATGGCAGAATGGCTGGAAAAATACGGCGGTGTAGATGCCGGTGAAATCGATGTTACCGATGCAGAAGGTCTGATTGCTCTCTGGGAGGAAAAATGACCCAAATGCAGAACAGAAAGGCCTTATCGCAGCAAAAAAGAAAAAATATCAGCGTCTCGACAAAGAGATCGACGGTATTTTAGAAGATGTTCCAACTATTATTGCCGAGAAAAATGAAGAGACCGGTGAGCTGGAAGAGGTTCAGAGCATCGACAGCAAGCAGTACATCAATGAAAAAGATGTTATTAACCGCCAGACTTTCGTGCTTGGTACAGATAACTTTGGTCGTGATGTTTTGACTGAGCTGATCTCTGCAACAGGTTCATCCCTGAAAATTGGTCTGGTTGCGGGAATTATTGCAACTCTGATCGGACTGTTCCTCGGACTTCTTGCAGGTTACCTTGGAGGGTTTGTGGACAACCTGATTCTGTTCTTTACCAACCTGTTCACCGTTATCCCATCCTTCGTTCTCCTGATCCTTATCTCCTACAGCGTAGGTGAGTCTCAGAGGGGAATCATGATGGTGGCACTCCTGATCGGAATTACAGCATGGCCGTGGACAACACGTTCCGTACGTTCCCAGGTTATTTCTCTTCGAAACCGTGACCATGTAAACCTTTCCAAGCTGTCCGGCCACAGCATGCTGCGGATTGTCCTTACCGACATCCTTCCGTACGTTGCATCCTATGTTGTTATGGCCTTCATTCTCCAGATTTCCTCCGGAATTCTGGCAGAGGCACAGCTTTCTATGATCGGACTTGGACCGGCAACCACAAAGACGGCAACACTTGGTCTTATGATGCAATGGGCAACCCAGTACAATGCACACTTAAACGGTGCATGGTGGGCATATTTCCCGGTCATTCTTGTAATCGCACTTATTTCATTCTCTCTTAACCTGATGAACACCGGTCTTGACCAGGTATTCAACCCGCAGTTAAGAGACTAAGGAGGCAGCTATGGGAAAAGTAATGCTGGAAGTAAACAATCTGAAAACGAAATATGTGACTCGTTTTCATGAAGATGTATACGCCGTAGACGGAGTCTCCCTGAAGATTGAGGAGGGAAAATCCCTCGGTGTAGCAGGTGAGTCCGGCTGTGGTAAATCTACAACAGGACGTACCATGATCAAGTTATACAATCCGACTTCGGGAAATGTATATTATGATGGAAAAGATATTTTCAAATACAATCATGCAGAGCAGAAAGAATTCTGTAAGAAGGTACAGATGATTTTCCAGAACCCGTATTCATCACTGAACCCACGTATGACTGTTAAGGATATCGTTGGAGAAGGTCTGAAACAGCATGGAATGTCAACAAAGGATGCAGATGCAAAAGTAGAGCAGCTGCTTGCTACAGTTGGTCTTAATAAAGATCATATGTCACGTTTCCCACACGAATTCTCAGGTGGACAGAGACAGCGTATCGGTATCGCACGTGCTCTTTCTGTTGATCCGGAATTCATCATCTGTGATGAGCCGATTTCAGCTCTTGATGTGTCTATCCAGGCACAGGTTATCAATATGCTGAAAGAACTGCAGGAAGAAAGAGGACTGACTTACCTGTTTATCGCGCATGACCTTAGTGTCGTAAAATATATTTCTGACCGTGTAGTTGTTATGTACCTCGGAACAATGGTCGAGACTGCTGAGACAGATGAACTTTATGCTCATCCGATGCATCCATATACACAGGCACTGCTTTCTGCAATCCCGGAAGCAGATCCGAATAAAGCAAAAGCGAACCAGCGTATTCCGATCAAGGGTGAGATCCCAAGCCCGATCAATCCGAAGAACTGCTGTCGTTTCGCTGAGAGATGTCAGCATGCGACAGAACGTTGCTTTAAGGAAATGCCGCAGATGAAAGAGATTGCTCCTGGACATAAGGTGGCATGCCATCTTGTAGAAGATAAATAAAAAGTAGTAATATAATAAAGAAGGCGAAGGACTTAAGAAGAGTTCTTCGTTTTCTTTTTGTTTTATGAGAAATTCCGATGGAACTTTCTGTGAAAAAACACTATATGCCTTGGCAGATTAAAAAATTTCCAGAAGAATTGTGCAGAATCACAAAATACGGATTGACACGAAAATATTGACAATATAAGGTAAAAACGATATTATATAGAGATGTAATTGTAATTAAAGTGTCATATCGTGTAATAGTTATGTAACAAATGAAAGTGAGTGTATATGGAACAGAGAAAATCAGCAAGGAGAAGATCGTCTGATGGAACTTCTAATAGAAATATGCGAAGTATCAATAACAGCAGAGAAGTAAGCAGACGGGCTAAGGGGAAGAACCGGTATGCTTATGAAGAAGACCGAAGATCTGCCCGATATTATGATGATGAGGAAGATTACTACCGAGAACGACCGAAAAAGAAATCATCTTTGAATGATAAGAAGAAAAGAAGACCGGAAGAAGACTATCAGAATATAAGAAAGATGTCTGACCCGGAGAATAATAAGAATCGTAAAAATAAACGGCGTAGAGGAAGAAAGAAAAATCGGGTAAGCAGAACGATTGGAATTATACTTGTAATTATCCAGTTTATTCTGTCTGTAGTACTTGCAGTGAATGTGATGCTGTTCAATGTACTTACTTCTACTTATTTCCTGGTACTGATCGGAGTACTGCTGATCCTGCTTGGAATTACCTTGCTGACACAGATAGCGGCAAAAGGAAAAGGAATTGGCGGAAAGATATTCTGTATACTGATCTGCATCATTCTGGGAGTGGGTTCTTTCTATATAGGAAAAGTAAATAATGCATTCCAGAAGATTACCGGAAGCAATAAGAAAACAAGTTCCATGGTAGTTGCGGTAAAGGCGGATGATAATGCAGATACTTTATCAGCAGCAGCCGGATATACATTTGGTGTTCAGTATGCGACTGGTGGAGACCAGACGAAGTCGGCAGTCAAACAGATTGAAAAGGAACTGGGACAGAACATTACTCTTCAGGAATACAGTAATCTGGGAGAAGAAGCACAGGCATTATATGACGGAGAAGTAGATGCGATTATCTACAACTCAGCTTACAGTAATATTATCAAGGAACAGTATTCAACCTTTACAAAGGATACAAAGGTTATTTATAAGCACAATATTGTTGTTGAAATTGAAAGCGATACATCTGATGAAAGCGTTACAAAGCCATTTGCGGTTTATTTGAGTGGTATTGATACAAATGGTGATATCACAGAACAAGGACGAAGCGATGTCAATATCGTAGCGGTTGTCAATCCGACGAGCCATCAGGTATTACTGATTACGACCCCTAGAGATTATTATGTACCAATCCCGGGAGTATCCGGAGGACAGGACGACAAACTGACACATGCAGGAATCTATGGTGTGGATGTGTCTATGCAGACGCTGGAAGAACTTTATGATACAGATATCGAATTTTTCGGAAGAGTTAATTTTACATCTATGACCAGTGTGGTTGATGCACTTGGCGGACTGGATGTTGAATCAGATCTCGAATTTGATACAGGATGGGAGTCGGGTGCAGAGATTCATGTAAATGAAGGAATGAATCATTTTGATGGTATTAGTGCACTTGCTTTTTGCCGTGAACGTCAGGCACTGCCAGACGGGGACAACGGAAGAGGAGTCCATCAGCAGGCAGTTATCACTGCAATCATTAAAAAGATGATGTCACCGGCAATGCTCCGTGGGGCAAGCGATATTATTGAAAGCGTCAGCGATGGTGTGGATACGAACTTTACTTCCAGCCAGATCCAGTCGCTGATCAAGACTCAGCTCAGAACCAATGCAAAATGGAATATTTATTCCGTGGCAGCGGATGGAACCGGGGGAACAGATATCTGCTATTCTTCAGGAGATGAAGAGCTTTATGTAACGTATCCGGATGAAAATTCAGTGGCTGAGATCATTGGATTGATCAAAAAAGTAAAAGACGGAGAAATAATCGAAGGATCCGTAAGTACAGAATAAAAATGAAGAAAAAGTCAAGGTATGATTTGGAAAATATTTTTCAGAATACCTTGACTTTTTTTTTGCAATATACTACAATAAACAAGCGTGCGAAAAACGATGCACTGTTTTTCTGCGCATTTTAAACAGAACTTGTTTAAAATCGTAACCAATTATTACTTCATAGGAGGTGAAAGAGATGCCAACATTTAACCAGTTAGTAAGAAAAGGTCGTCAGACAGCTGTAAAGAAATCTACTGCACCGGCTCTCCAGAAAGGATACAATTCTTTGAAGAAAAGAGCTACAGACACATCTGCACCACAGAAGAGAGGTGTGTGTACAGCAGTTAAGACAGCTACACCGAAGAAACCGAACTCAGCTCTTAGAAAGATCGCTAGAGTACGTCTTTCAAACGGAATCGAAGTAACAAGCTACATCCCAGGAGAAGGTCACAACCTTCAGGAACATAGCGTTGTTCTTATCCGTGGAGGAAGAGTAAAGGACCTTCCGGGTACAAGATACCATATCGTTCGTGGAACACTTGATACAGCAGGTGTTGCAAAGAGACGTCAGGCTCGTTCTAAATACGGAGCAAAGAGACCAAAAGACGCAAAGAAATAAGCACTTGATTTTAGTGTAAAACGAAACTAAATCGTATCACAAACAGAACTATGAGAATAGTTGGTTGCGGGTTTAATTCAGATATCGCCTGCCACGTGGCAGGCATCGGAGATTGTCCCGCCAACGATACACATAGAAAGACACATGTGAGTACCGATGAATTATTCACGCAAAGCAAAGCTTTGCCAATATGTATAAGGAGGGAAGAACCGTGGCACGTAAAGGACATACTCAGAAAAGAGACGTATTAGCGGATCCGTTATACAACAACAAGGTAGTTACAAAGCTTATCAACAACATCATGCTTGACGGTAAGAAAGGTGTAGCTCAGAAAATTGTATACGGAGCATTTGACAAAGTCGCAGAGAAAGCTGAAAAACCAGCTATCGAAGTATTTGAAGAAGCAATGAACAACATCATGCCTGTACTTGAAGTAAAGGCAAGACGTATCGGTGGAGCTACTTATCAGGTACCGATCGAGGTAAGAGCAGACAGAAGACAGGCTCTTGCACTTCGCTGGCTTACACTGTACTCTCGTAACAGAGGCGAGAAGACAATGGAAGAAAGACTTGCAAATGAAATTCTTGATGCGGCTAACAACACTGGCGCATCTGTAAAGAAGAAAGAAGACATGCACAAGATGGCAGAAGCAAACAAAGCATTTGCTCACTATCGTTTCTAATTATAGGAGGAAAAAATCTTGGCTGGAAGAGAATATCCATTAGAGAGAACCAGAAATATCGGTATTATGGCGCATATTGATGCTGGTAAGACCACTCTTACAGAGCGTATCTTATACTATACCGGTGTTAACTATAAGATTGGTGATACTCATGAAGGAACTGCTACCATGGACTGGATGGAACAGGAGCAGGAAAGAGGTATCACGATCACTTCAGCAGCTACAACATGTCATTGGACACTTGAAGATCATACAAAACCGAAAAAAGGTGCTCTTGAGCATCGTATCAATATCATTGATACTCCGGGACACGTTGACTTCACTGTAGAGGTTGAACGTTCACTTCGTGTACTGGATGGTGCTGTAGGTGTATTCTGTGCTAAGGGTGGTGTTGAGCCTCAGTCAGAAAACGTATGGCGTCAGGCAGACACATACAACGTACCAAGAATGGCCTTCATTAACAAGATGGACATCTTAGGTGCAAACTTCTACAACGCTGTAGAACAGATTAAGACAAGATTGGGTAAGAACGCTATCGTTCTTCAGTTACCAATCGGTAAAGAAGATGATTTCAAGGGAATCATCGACCTTATGGAAATGGAAGCTTACATCTACAATGATGACAAGGGTGATGACATCACAGTATGTGAAATCCCGGATGACATGAAAGAAGATGCTGAGCTTTACCATACAGAACTGGTCGAAAAGATCTGCGAATTGGATGACGAACTTATGATGATGTATCTTGAGGACGAAATCCCGACAGTAGATCAGCTCAAAGCAGTTCTTAGAAAAGCTACTTGTGAATGTACAGCAGTACCGGTTTGCTGTGGATCTGCTTACAGAAACAAGGGTGTTCAGAAGCTTCTGGATGCAATCGTTGAATATATGCCGGCTCCGACAGACATCCCGCCAATCCAGGGTGTTGACGAAGATGGTAATGAAGTAGTAAGGCATTCTTCAGATGAAGAACCTTTCTCAGCACTTGCATTCAAGATCATGACAGACCCGTTCGTAGGTAAGCTTGCATATTTCCGTGTATATTCAGGAACTATGAATTCAGGTTCTTATGTATTGAACGCTACAAAGAATAAAAAAGAACGTGTTGGACGTATCCTTCAGATGCATGCTAACAAGAGAATGGAATTGGATAAAGTATATTCAGGAGACATCGCAGCAGCGATCGGATTCAAG
>OMEJ01000783.1_pt1 | contig 17413 bp, 13 predicted proteins | sample 1645361 | NCBI WGS metagenome assembly OMEJ01 (sample SAMEA103958156, study PRJEB25191) | human gut metagenome
CGCCAGGGCCGGGGATTTCGTTCCAGTTCCAGCAGCGTCTCCAATGCCTTGTCATCCCCCTGGAAGGCAAGGCAGGACATCAGTTCGGCAGCATTTTGGGAGCTATCCGTTTCCAGTAAAGCGGTGATCAGCGCATCCCGTACATCATCCGGTGCTCCGTAATAGAGTTCGCAGGGCCAGAACACCTCTGCATCCAATGCTGCCCGCTGGATCTCCGGGGTGATGGCGTCCCGGTAGCTCAGCAGCTGCCAGAAGTCGGTTAGTTCCGGGTCCTCCATATCCGCCAGACGCTGGATATTCTGAATCAGATTTTTCTGCTTCTCTGCAATTTGTTCCGGCATCCATCCCAGCGCGGTTTTTCGGCTTTTCTCGCACTCGCATTTCCAGCACAGTCCCTCGTAACCCAAGGGTGTCCCACAGCCGAGGCAGGTGTATTTCAGGCTCATATTCTCGGACTCCTTTTCGAAGATAGAAAAGCGCCCTGCGATATCCTGTCACTTAGACAGGTTAACGCAAGGCGCAAAAAGGCCGCAAGAAAGAAACCACATCCACCCCCAGATGTGGTTTCCGCCACACACAAAATCCATTTTTATATAGAAATAAAGTTATCTTTAACTGATTCGTGTGCATCTCCCAAAAACTTCCGCCTACATCACGCATGATCCCATGCGTACAGTGTAAGTTGCTTGTGATACTTTTATATATGGTTAGTTGCTTCTTTCAAACCATAAGGTCGGATGGTTCTTTTCCATCATACCTAATTACATGGAAATTATCAACTAAAACTTGAATCGAAAAATCCCAGAAACAGTTCTCTGTTAGGGAAACACATAGATGATGGCTGACAACGGGCGCACCAATTTTTAGCACGCAATAAACAAAGAATAAGCACTATAAAGCATATTCAAAAAAGCCCTTGAGACATACTATCAAGAGATGAGTGAAGAAGTGAGCCGCAAACAAGTTTCGTTTTCCCAGAAAATCAATTATTAAAAGAGAAATCAAATACTTCGCTCCCACTTTTGGGCGCTTTTCGTACTTTTATTCCTTTTTTGAAAGAATCCTCGTCGCTGTTTATGATGGTCAATTTTTATAAAAATGTATAACTATTTTACAATCTTTGAGCGAGTTATCCGCACTTTGAGAAGTTATTGGTCATCTTTTTGCGATTATTCGTTTCTAACGCCGGAAACGACTTAAACGGTTGAACTAAATTTTTTCTGGTTATTTCTAATTGGTTTTAACCCTTTCCGCTACATTTCGCTCACTCTTTGACGCTCTTAATTCCACTGTTTCCGAGTGCTCCGGCGCTGTCTGTGGTCAAACATGTGGTCAAAGAGCCCTTCTTGACCAGGCGAGGCATCCGCTGCCGCCGCCTGTCCAGAAGGGCTCTCTTTCATGTTCAGGTTTGGGGTATTGTAACTCTGCCGGGACCGAGAAGCAAGGTGCTTTTTCAAGTCAGGCATATCAATTTTTAACACACCTATACAAAGAATAAGAGAGCAAAGTTAGACCTTGTGACTGAGGGATTCGCATCCCTGCTCCCCGGACACAGGCCGGAAGTACATCGAGCATTTCAAACGATCGGATCTGTTCCCGCGGAGCCGGAAAACCCGCTGCGCACGGCGGAAATGCCCCTGGAGGACGATTACGGCATGATCGACGGGATCATCAACAATGGCCACCGTGGGGAAGAATTGGAGAAAGCCCAGGCAGAGGCGCACAGGACCACGCCGGAGAAAAAGCCCTTCATTCGGGAGCGGCTGAAGAACGCGAAACGGGAGTGCACGGAACGGAAAAGCCCGGACAAGCCTGCCCCGCAGAAGAAGCCCCCGGAGTTGAGTGACTTATGAGCCGGAGCAAGAAATGGCGTTTGGAATGGGCGTTCTTCCTGGGCGAGAACGGCAGATGCCAGTATAACAAGCTCTGCAAAGGCTGTGTCCATCCCTGCAAACAGAGTTTCCGGGCGGTGGTGGTGTCCTGCCCGCACTATCTTTCCTGCCGATCCAAAAAGTGCAGGAATTAGAGTTCAAAGTGGGTGAGAAAACCGCCTGTGACAGCTTTTCCGTGTAGGGGCAGTATGTTTTCCTATGTGGGGCGGTAAGGCGTTTATACACAGGAAAAATGCTAGATTTTCACCTTTTACTAAACAATAAACGGGAGCGTCATCACCGAATTTTTTTGTCCGGTGATGGCGCTCTTTTTTATTATTTTAATTTTTGACAAAGTTGACGCCTATGGAGTATAATAACAATATAGTTAGTGTGTTAGGAGGTGTGTGGCAGTACGTACTGTTGATTTATTCTGTGGCTGTGGTGGATTGTCTCTTGGTTTTCAAAATTGTGGCTATGAAATTGTGGGTGCATTTGATTTCTGGCAACCAGCTATAGATTGTTATAATACTAATTTTAATCATCGAGCTGCTTTTTTGGATCTGTCCAAAAAAAATACCGCTTTGAAAGCTATTCGCAAGTTAAAACCCGAAGTTATAATTGGCGGTCCTCCTTGTCAAGATTTCTCTAGTGCTGGTGAACGTAAAGAAGGAGATCGGGCCAACCTTACAGTGTCGTTTGCAAAGATTGTTAAAAGCCTGAAGCCTAAATATTTTGTGATGGAAAATGTTTCTCGTGCACAGTCGAGTGCGGCTTACAATGAAGCTAGAGCGTTGTTCAAGGCGGCAGGATATGGATTAACAGAGCAAGTTCTTGATGCTAGCAAGTGTGGTGTGCCCCAAAAACGTAAAAGGTTTTTTTGTATTGGAGCATTAAAAGAAGAAGATCACTTCCTTGATTCCTATTTAGCAGCCAATCAAAGCGTGTTACCTCTTACGATGCGAAAATATTTTGCCGATAATCAATACGAACTGAAATTTGATTATTATTATAGGCACCCGCGTACTTATACTAGAAGAGCCATTTTCTCTGTCGATGAACCGGCATCAACGATTAGAGGCGTAAACCGACCGAAACCTCCCGAGTATAAGCCTCATCCAAATGATGCGGCTCCACCAGACGGAATTTGTTCACTTACTTTTAGAGAACGAGCTTTATTACAAACTTTTCCATTAGATTTCCAGTTCAATGATAGTCAAATGATTTCTGAACAGTTGATTGGAAATGCCGTGCCTGTTAATTTAGCTTCTCACGTTGCGAGGGCGCTTTTAAGCTTTGATCAAAAAGCTGAAACGGAATGTACAATGGGCTTTTCCGGATGGTTACAATCTACGCATCAGTATAGTATTCGTGCGGTAAAAGATGTGGTTTCTCGCCTGAATAGATGCAACAAAATAGTGCAAATTGACCGTTACCCTTTTGCGGACTATTTAGTGATACTTGAAAACAGCAATAATTTTAAGAAGTTATCCAAATCTATCAAGTCTCAGCTAAAACGAGCCCTTAACTTGTATGAAGAGTATAACAAAAGGCCCCGCCAATAATTGGCAGGGCCTTTTGTTATACAATTTCTGCGGGGAGTTTGTGCTGACAGTTACGAGCAATGCAGACATAGAAAAGCTCATGGCCTTCTGCCCGCAATTCCATTTGACTAGAACATTTAGGACAAACAGGAGTTGCCAAGAAGCGACGCTTAGGATAATATACCGGGGCAATCAAACGATCCTTAAATTCTGCGAGTGCGCTTTGCACTGCTGTTTCTATTGTCGCGTCATTCGGTAAAGGAGTAAATCCCGTAGCTTCTAGAGCATTTTTAATTAGATTTTTTAAGTTGTATTGGAGGTCTTCGGAGGTTAAATCCGCTAGCGATACGCCAATCTGACAATTATTAATAGGCTTATCAATACCCTCAAAACCCATGTCAATTACAACATTACTGTACTTTTTATTTGTTGCCCATGCTGCTCCTGTCTCAGCAATACAGACATTTGAGTTATAAAACGACCGACTAAACAAAAAGATGACATACAAATCGTCTCTAAAACAGTTTTTTAAGTATTCATATATATCTTGATCATACGGGACACCGAGCTCCGGCATGGATGTAAATATAATGCTGCTAGCAGTATCCATTCCAAGCAATTCAAAGCAACGAACCAAAAACTTCCCAAATACGGCACATTCAGTCTTATGGCTAATAAAAATTTTCTTTGTATCGTTAGATAGGTTGATAGCTCGGCCAAACTGAAACAGTTCTTCTTGAAAATCTTCTTGTTCTTCTTGTGTAAATTTTTCTTTTATTGCTTTTTGAGTTTTTGGCGACTGACTTGTAAAACGAGCCTTAATGTTGTCTGCGCCCTTTTTTTCACCATCTTTTTTCTTCTGTTTGTTTATCTGCTCTTTTCTTCGAGTGATAAAAGTGACAACATCAGTTACTATTCTTATAAGTTGTACATACCGCTGGTCAGTTTCATCATATCCACGACGATTACTAATTGCCATATCAGCAAGATCATCATCTTCAAATATATCAGCGTATATTTCACCAATAACATAAGCGTCTGCGATACGATTGGTTTGTGTTTTTGGAAGAATATCGAATTCGCCAATCTTGCCTCTTGAAAATACCGTAATTCGATTATCAGTTAATGAAACTTCAAATTTCGTTTGTCCTTCGACTTCATAACTTTCAGCAATGAATTTTTTAAAGGAAGGACGTTCATGCATGGTTCCAATCCAACCAGAGAAAGAAAAATTTCTTTCTACTGGGTGTCCTGCATTGTCAAGGACAGTTATCTGATACGGCATAATTTGGAACTTTTTCTCTGCACACAAATCTTCATATTTTTTTGTATATTTATATTGAGATGGAATATCATTTTGCAGTACTTGATTAATGCAAGATACATAATCCTCTCCAAATGTGATTATTGTATCCATGCTATCAAAGAAATTTAAATCCTTGCGAGACAATTCTTTAAAAACATCTTGGTTTTTGCGAACATAAACTTTAAAGTCTTCCGAATTAACATCAAAAGTTCTCATCAGCCGATTAATTATATAATTAAGGCTACGAGAAACATCTTTCTGAATATTTTGAAGAATAATTTTGGTCCCAGAGCCAGTTGGAGATAAAAACTCCGGTTCAATTGGCACACTAGATTCATCTAGGGTTTGGGGATTACCATCATTTAAGGTTATATCATCGAAATCAAGTCTGCAGGCTGCAACTTGACCCTCTTTTACAGAGTAAACATCAATTATTTTTGCAAGGGAAAAAACAGCCAACTTACCAATGCCTTTTCTTCCTAGCACCTTCCGTCCGCTAGGAGAAACAGGGAAGGCTGCACGCCGATCTTGCCCAATATTAAGAAATCTTGTATTAATTTCTTCCGGGGTCATTCCTATGCCATCATCTTGGACAATTATAGTGTTTGGAACCTTAGTGTTAATTGTAATCCACACATTTTTCGCATCTGCATCGTACGCATTTTGGACAAGTTCTGAAATAATGCTAGGAGTATCGCCGTACAATTGGGCTCCAAGCAATCGTAAAACTTTTTTATCAATATTAATTCGATAGGAGTGCATGTCCCAACCTCCCCGTAAAGCAACAATATTTTATTTTAATTATACGACAAACGTCGTTCCCTTTCAACAATATTTATCTAAAATGCGACACTCTACTTTAAATTTGGATAGATTGCGTTTAGAATCTAAATTTTTAATGTAGAGTCAATGATAAGCTTTTCGAGAGGCATTGATGTTCTGCCTCTTGCATCACTTGCTCCGCTACCCGTAAAAGAGGCCCCTCCTTTGACTTTTTCCTTCGCTCGAAGCTTAAGGCTAAAACTTTTTTACACACCCCGACTTAGCCGGGGTATCTTTACGCTTAAGCAAACAAAACAGGAGTGCCATTGCTGGATATTTTCCACCAATGCACTCCTGACAAATTACAATAGGTTTCTATTAAGGCCTTAGTATACATTTCAATTTTTCGTTTAATGCAACGCTGTTTTTATTTTTTAGTTCACACTCCCAAATACGTAATACTTTCCAACCTCTAGCTTCAAACATTGCAGTTATTGCCTGATCGTGTTTGATGTTTCGTTCTCGTTTTTGCTGCCAGTATTCTTGATGATCAGAGGGACGAGTATTCCGACAGTCGTGTCCATGCCAAAAGCAGCCATCTACAAAAACAGCAACTTTTTTCTCTAAAAACACAAAATCAGGATGTCCTTTTACGGGATAATTGCGGCGCCATCCTGTAATTTCATTCTTCTTGAAAATCTCAATTAGGCGAAGTTCCGTGGACTTATTCATTTTAGATTTGACACGACGCATAATATCCGAGCGTTTTTCAGAGGTGAAAACATCGGCCACCTTGACTCCCCCTAGTTATAGCACAAATATTTCATATCATTTAGTATATGGTGCTTTGTAACAGGAGTCAATCGGTTAATACATGTTACAATTCAAAATAATCATTATATTTAACGGTATTACTCTAATTCCTGTTGATTTGTTTTTTTTCATTCTGGATGTACTTCTAAAATTGCATTTATATTTTTTAGAAGATCATCGTGTTCCTTTTCCTCCCGCTGTACCTTTCGAAGTTTCGCTTGCAGTGCGGTCTTGTGGGTGGAAAGTCCGTCCAGCTCTGCTTTCAGCTTCTCGGCTGAGGGAAGTTTAGTGAGCCCGGCCTTCTTGATCTCCCTGGCTGCCGCCTCAAACAAAATGATTTCGCACTCAAAGCCGCGCAGAAATTTTTCCTTGTCCTTTGATGCTTTTGTATCGGTCATAGATGGGTTTCAGTTTGCGGTAGGTGTCGATTTGCTTTCCCAGGAGGGCAAGGTCGGCGATCTGCTGTTCCGTATGCCGTAGGCTCTCCCTGGTGCGGATGGAGGCGGAGGCAACGGCATCGCACCGTTCCACCAATTTCTCATAACCGCCGATGCCATGTTCGGTGAGAAAGTTTATGGTGGCGGCCCAGGTGTGTGCCCTTGTCGATGGAATGGCGGCGTGTCCGTTCAAATTCAATGTCAGCGGTCTCGGCAGCGCAGCCGAAAGAGGACACCAGCAGCATCCCGTCTAGTTACAGAATATGTATTTCCAAACAACAGTTCGAAGAGCTGTTAGAATCACTTGATCTATGATTACAAAAAGGAGGTATGGCTCATAAAAACACGATAGCGATATGCCAAGCGTATCAATTTTTAACATGCTATATACAAAGAAATAGGCGCTATATAGCATATTTAAAAATAGGCCTTTGAACCAACAAACCGAGAGATACGGGCTATAAACAAATCCTAATACTCAAAATCCAATTATTATAAGAGAAACGAAAGCATCTGATACTAATTTTTCAATTTTTCTCACTTTAGTGCCTTCTTCAGAAGAATTTCTCACTCCACTTGTGATGGTCAAATTTTATAAAAGTATATAACTATTGTCCGATCTTTAAGAGAGTTGTCCGCGCTTTGAGAGGTTATTGGTAATCTTTTCGCGATTATTCGTTTCTGATTTCTAAAACAATTTAAATGGTTGAACAAAATTTTTGTGGTTATTTTTGATTGGTTTTAACCCTTTCCGCTGCATTTCACTCACTCTTTGACGTTCTTAATTCCACTGTTTCCGAGTACTCCGATGCTGTCTGTGGTCAAAGAGCCCTCCTTGACCAGGCGAGGCATCCGCTGCCGCTGCCTGTCCAGAAGGGCTCTTTTTCATGTTCGAGGTTTGAGGTATTGTACCTCTGGCGAAGCCTGATAGCAAGTCATTTCTGCCCCTCAGGCGTACCAGTTTTTAGCACGCCTATACAAAGAATACAGCCTGGCGGGAGGAGGGCCTAACTTACCTGCTCAAGAGCCAACAAAGGCCTGCAGCTGTGCGCTCTACCGCATGATTGTAGTGATTGGATTTAGCTGAAACACCGTATCGATCCCCTTGCTTTGGCAGAAAGCATAAATCTCTTCTGTGTTCTGTCGGACACTTCTCAGAACTGGTTTTCGAGTTTTGCTCTCCTTGTCTCCCAGAGAAAAGTACATACAATCTGGACATCGCTTTGGCTCATGGGACAAGATGTAATCCTTTATTCCGGGGAACCAAAGGGAGCCGGACATGCTGCTCACACGGGAAAACAGGTCTGTTTGGTAGATGGCGTACAGAGCAAACAGCCCCGCCAGAGAGTACCCTGCAATTCCACGCCATCGTGGAACGCCGGAAATTTCCCTTTCTGCCGTTGGGATGATCTCCTCGGTCAGGAGCCTCAGATAGTCGTCCGCGCCGCCGGTGCAGGGCTTAGCATTTTTGAAGGCAGGCGGACTGTCCCAGGGAACCATGTCGTGGTTCCAGTCTAAATCGCTGATGGCTACCAATGTGAACGGTAGGCCGCTAGCGGCCTGCGCGGCCTCATATACTTTCTGCCCTTCACTGGAGAAAGTATTGAGATACATAATCGGGCTACCTGGTTCAGTTGCCAAGAAAACATCTACGACCCTTCCGTTTGTTGTAAAAGCGCGCATCCGTATTTCTCCATTTCAACAATCAATATTAACCAAATATTTTCTCTGTTTTTCATTGTACTGCAAAGGAAAACTGACACAGTTGATACGAAATTATCTGTAGATAAATGTTGTAAAGAAACTAAAAATAGTGTGAATATAGGATTTTCTTGCGTGTTCCTGTTCAATATGCTATTATTATATACAACGCTGTCAAGTGTTGGGAATAAACCTTGGCGGCATGACCGCATAAACTACATGCTCTGCCGCCTGGCAGAGCATTTTTACTTATCAGTATGGAGGAATCTTCTTATGGCAGTCAGTTATAAAAAGCTTTGGAAGCTGCCTATTGACAAAGACATGAAGAAGAAAGACCTATGTGCAAAGGCGGGGATTAGCCCAGCCTCTGTTACCAAAATGGGACGGAACGGGCATGTAACCACAGAAATTCTTTTGAAGATCTGTACGGCACTGGACTGTGGTATTGAGGATATCATGGAAATCGTGCCTGACGCAAAATAAAGAGACCGAAGGTCTTTAGAGGCGCATGATATGAAAAGTGATTTTTTGAAATATATTGGAGCAGAAGATAGTTTAGCTGGGTATTCACGCTCATATAAATTGGTTCTATATAAAGTGTTTTTCTCGCTGATGGACAGCGATGGGATTGCGTCTGGATACAAAGTTGCCGAATCCTTCAGAAACTTCTATGTGGACAGAGTCCGTCAAGGGTTGAAGGCGGACATGAATGTAGATTCTCGGATCCAAAATATCAACCAAAGTTCTGTGCAAGATGTGTATGATGTTATTCTGTCGAACCCACTGAAACATATCAGTGACCGGGGATTTCTTCTTCGTAAGAAAGACTCAAGTGGAAAGGAGATCATTGCTCTCGCTCCAGATTTGTTAAAAGAATTAACGAAAGAAGATATTGCAAATATTTTAGCTGTCGTGAGTAAAAAACTTGATCTGTATTATGCGAAAGTGGATAGCAGCGAACACAGTATGAAACTACACGATCTGGTATATCGATGGATAGATGAGTATGCAGAGGTACTTTCCTCTGTCAAGGAAAAGGAAGACTTTAAGAATCCATTCCGGGAAATTATATTCAAAGATATTCCTGCCCTACTGACCAATTTGACCCCGTTGTCTGATCCTTATCGAGTTGTCGGAAGTTACGGGAAAGGACGCTGGACAGATGTCCCCTGGATTGCGGTATTTGATTCAAGGATTACTACCTCTGCACAAAAAGGTGTCTACATCGTATATTTGCTGAACAAGGATACGAAAAAGCTTTATTTGACTCTCAATCAAGGTGCCACTGATGTGGCTCAGAATGGAAGTAGTATTGGGGAACAGAGAAGTTTAGTTTTTACAGGAATTGCTCGTTCTCAAAATGGGAAAATGACAGAACATCTTCAAAAAAATGCTGAGCACATCAGAAAAATAATCGGCGATACTACACAATTCCATGATCATATCAGTAGTGGTTCACCAGGCTACGATGCTGGAGCGATTTATTACAAAGAATATGGTCTTGATGATCTTCCGGGGGATGCTCAGCTCATTTCAGATTTGCGAGATTTCGTTGCCCTATATGCGGATTATTATAACAAGATTTCCAATGTTGAGGTCGCTGAGGACTTTGATACTTCAGGAGGTGAGGAAGAATTGCCGATCAAGAATACTATTATGCAAATCAATAACTATATTGCATCAAAAGGTTTTACCTATGAGCAAGGTTTAATCGAAAATTTCTACCTCAGCCTCAAATCTAAGCCGTTTGTAATCCTTGCCGGCACATCCGGAACCGGTAAGACCCGATTGGTCAAACTGTTTGCTGAAGCAGTAGGAGCCACCCCGGAAAACGGCAGATATAAGATGGTACCAGTCCGTCCGGACTGGTCGGATTCTTCCGATCTTTTTGGACATGTGGATCTGAACGGGAACTTTGTCCCGGGGGCCATCATTGATTTCGTAAAAAAAGCAGAGCTCGACGGCAGTTATCCGTATTTCCTCTGCTTAGATGAAATGAATTTGGCCCGCGTAGAATACTATCTCAGCGATATTTTGTCTGTCATTGAAACCAGGGATTTTAAGGATGGGAGGATACAGTCTTCCCCGCTCATCGATCATACATATTACGGTGCCGACACCGCTGCAGCCGGGCGTTACGGTACAGTCTTGCTTCCGGAAAATCTCTATATTATCGGCACTGTCAATATGGACGAAACGACTTTCCCCTTTAGCCGAAAGGTTTTAGATCGTGCCAACACGATTGAGTTTTCTTTCGTTGACCTTATGCCGAATTTTGAAACGGTTACCTTAAATTCACCTCAGGCATTAAACCTGAATAACACATTTCTCAAAACAGAGTTTTTGCTATTGAGCCAATGCTCTGAGGAAAGTGAATCTGTAAGCGGCTATTGCCTTGAACTTCAGAAGATTAATAAAATTCTTCAACAAGCAAATGCCCATGTGGGGTACCGAGTGCGTGATGAAATTGTCTTCTATTTGCTAAATAACAAAAAATATGACTTATTGCCGGAAGAGCAGGCCATGGATAATGAGCTGATGCAGAAGATCCTTCCTCGTATTCAGGGAAGCAGCCTTTCCGTAAAAACCATGTTGTGCGAGTTGTTCAAACTCTGCGCCGGAGACTACGATGGGTATCAGGTACAGAATGACAACGTCAGCGATAAAATGTCCAAAGCATTGCGTGATACGAATAGAAAAATTAAGTATCTACACAGTGCAGAAAAGATTGAACTCATGATAAGGAGATTTGAAGAGGATGGCTTCACTTCATACTGGCTCTGATGAACTGGTATACATCCAAACGGATAAGGTAAGTGTAACCATAAAGGGACCGGCCTCGCATCCACACAATCAGGGCGCGGAGCACCTTGAGAAAGAATCCTTTCTCAAGGTGTTCTGTGATGAGTCTTATGAAATCAACCTAAAAGGAGATGCCGAGCTTGTTTCGAAGCAGATTATTGGCACCGCTTGTTTGGGTGAATATAGGACAGTTCCGCTCTTCTACGAACAACAGCGCTATGAAATTGTGATTGAATCTTTCAGTAGTTCCCCTGTTGAGTTCTGGCACGAAAACTATAATGTGCGCAACAAAGTCACGTCGGTAGGGCGAAGTGAGAAAATCTTATCCGGTATGATCAATTTCGGAAACGAAATCGGTATGTCCGACCTGATTGTCCGGGTGAACGGAACCGATTATCTGCGCCTTGTAATAGAAGTTTTTCCTTCTAAAATCAGCTATAAAAATGATTACAAAGCAATCGTTGCCGACGTTACAGCTGAAGTCTATAATGTCATTTTTGACCTGCTTAAAAAGACTTACCTCGGATACCGACAAAATGACAGAGTTGGAAACAGTCCCGTGGAGTTTTTGGCTGTAGTCAGTAAAATCTACGAAGATTTTATCCGGGCCGCCGATATGATTTTGCAGCAGCCCCACCATGAATTGGAAACGATTCATGAGGTACTTCCCAGCCATAAAATCAAATCGACTGATATCCGTACCGTCCGCTGGATTGAAAAGCACCCGGCTCATGTTGCTCGTTTGGGTAACGGGTTTGCTGTTGATAAGGCTTTGGCTGTAAAAAAACGGGTGAACTACGACACAAAAGAAAACCGGCTCACAAAATATGTTCTCCAGTCCACAGCAAAAAAACTTATCGGCTTTAAGCAGAATTATATGCGGTTGCAACGCGAAAGAGACACAGCCCTTATATCCAAAATTGACAGTATGGTCCAGGGGATCACGCGTCGATATAACAGTGGTTTTCTGGCCAATGTCAATGCGCACGAAGCATCTTCCGGCATGTCGTTGGTATTTTCCATGGCTCCCGGCTATCGAGAATTGTATAAGTACTATCTGATGCTGCTGAGAGGGCTCTCAGTCACAGGGGATGTATTCCATATTTCCGTCAAAGATTTGGCCCTTCTCTATGAGTATTGGTGTTTTATCAAACTCAATAGTTTGATGCGAAACAGCAGTAAATATGACCTTATCTCACAGGACATTGTCAAGATTCAAGGTAACGGCATCTATGTCTCTCTGGTAAAGGGAAAATCGTCCCGTGTGCGGTATAGGAACCGAGCCACACAAGAGGTGATTACCCTTTCTTATAACCCAAAAGAGATTGACGTCCCTACAATTACGCAAAAGCCCGATAATGTTCTGACGCTGGAAAAGAAGGGTGCGGATGTCCAGTACGAATATGTATTCGACGCAAAGTATCGCATTAACCCAGCACTCCCGGGAACGGACTATTATGCCTCTGTCGGCCATACGCCCGGGCCGGAAATCGGGGATATTAACACCATGCATCGATACCGAGACGCCATCGTATATCGAAGCGGCGCATCTCCGTTTGAGCGGACGATGTTCGGCGCGTATGTGCTCTTCCCATACAGTAATGAAGATGAGTATCGCAGCCATCGTTTTTTCGAGAGTATTGATAAGGTGAACATCGGCGGGCTTCCGTTTTTGCCCTCCGCAACTACCATGGTCACGGAAATGCTGGATCAACTGATTGCGGACTCGCCGACTTCTGCCTTTGAGAGAACGACCCTGCCCAGAGGAATCGAAAGCAAACTGGCAAAGGTGGATTGGTCTGAACGCGATGTGCTGATCGGAACACTCTCTAAGAGGCAGCAACTTGATTCCTGCCTAAAGTATCGCTTTTATCACATTCCGGCAGAACGATTGAAAGATAGCGATTTCCCTATCCGTTACATTGCACTCTATCAAAGTAAGGCGCTTTTCGGATCTGAAGCAGGGGTTCGGTATTACGGCGAAGTGACCAAGTGCATTCCTTTAAGCAGAGGGGAAATTACAGAAATCAAGCCCCGCCCCGGGACGGAAACTAAACGCTACTACCGTTTTGAGGTTAAAGAATGGAAACGGCTGAGCAAGCCGATTGTGGCAAAAGAAATGGGCTTTGTGAGAAGCTTTACCAATCGCTTTTTGCTTGAGCACAGTGCAGAAATGCCGGAACTTTGCATCCGTTCCGAAGAAGAATATCGGCTCTATTCGGAGTTGAAACGAGCAGTCAATGATACGACAATCAATGATGTGGATAACAACCTCGGATTTAATTTTGGCAATTTTACGATCGTTTTTGAAGATGGGAACATCTTAATATCCAAAGGCAAACAGATTTTTACCAAATATGCGATTTCCGATTTCTCCAGACGCCCCAATGCGGTGTTCAGGCAGATACAAAATGAGTTTTTGCGATTTGATAAAATGTGATGCGGTTCGTATACGCTATGTGGAGAGAAACGATGAAAGAAAGTATTGTAGAAGTAGTTGCAGCCCTGATTTGGGATCAGGATAAGTTTATGATTTGCCAGCGCCCAGCCCATAAGGCCAGAGGGCTGCTGTGGGAGTTTGTTGGTGGTAAAGTAGAGCCAGGCGAAACCAAGGAACAGGCACTCATCCGGGAATGTCAGGAGGAACTGGCCGTCACGCTGGATGTGGGCGAGGTGTTCATGGATGTGGTTCACGAATACCCTGATCTTACGGTTCATTTGACACTGTTCCATGCTACTATCCGGGAAGGTGTCCCCCAGAAACTGGAGCATAACGACATCCGTTGGATCACAGTAGATGAGATTGATCGGTATGCGTTTTGCCCAGCGGATGAGGAAATCTTAAACAAGCTGAAACAGGCCTTTTAAAAGGGGAGAAATGAAATATGAAAGTCGATTCTCTATGCGCCGCGTGCGAATCTATATTGGATCTTGCGTCCGCATCGCTGAGTCCGTCATATTATTATGATTCGCTTCCCTACTGCATTATAGATGCCGTATTCTCCATTGGAGTGAAGTATACAAGTACGCAGAGCGTTGTGAAAAGTTATTGTACTTATTACGGACTTCGGGAATATAACACGGAACAAGATCCCTGCGGCGACACCCACACCGTCTCGCAAATGATTGAGCATATTGAATCAATCGGCATTGAGAAAAGCGCTGATATCATTTTCAAAAACCACCAGCGCACATCGTCTCGTAGCGGAATCCTCAAGGCCGATGCAGTACTTCGATTTGCCAGGATACTGCAAAAGTATGGGGTTGAAACACTGGCTGATATCACTTCAAAAGGGATTCCCATTGAAGCGGAACAAGAAATATTGCGCATCCCAGGACAGCAAAGTGGGTTGTCCCTTCGGTATTTCTGTATGCTTTCCGGAGATGATTCACAAGCCAAACCTGATCGCCATGTGCTGCGGTTTCTAAAAGAGCACACGGGTAATGATTATTCCATTCAGCAAGCGCGGGATGCGCTTGAAGATGCGGTGGAACTTCTCAAAGGGAAGTATCCCAATTTGACTGTGCGACTTCTGGATTACTCAATTTGGAACTATATGGCGCATCGCCAGAAAGATAAAAAGGCCAAGCAATATCATAAACTTGTCCGTGACCGTATTCCGGAGATCATTGAAGCAAGTGGAAAGGCCTGCATTTGTGAAACCTTATCACATGAGGACTACATATCCCTATTGGATAAGAAATTGAACGAGGAATTGGCGGAGTATCAGGAGAGCAAATCCTTGGAAGAATTGGCTGATCTTTTGGAAGTTATGCAAGCCGTTGTGAAGGCCCGCGGCTGGACAATGGAAGAGTTGGAAACGGTGCGTAAAAAGAAAGCTGCCGAGCGTGGCGGTTTTGAGAGAAAAATTATGCTAAAAGAAGTAGTGGAGGTTTGAAATGCCAAACACGAATTGGTCTGAACTTTCTCATCTTCAATTAGGACGCTATGCGGAGTACTACGCAAAAATGGAGTTCTCTTCTTATGGGTATGATGTGTATACCTCTGAAGTGGATGACCACGGTGTAGACTTTGTTGCAAAAAATCCTGTGGACGGTAACTATTACGAAATTCAGGTAAAGTCTATCCGCAACTGGGGATATGTCTTCATTCCAAAAGATAAGATGGAGATTAGATCGACAAGGTTGGTGTTCTTGCTGCTATTTGCGGATGGTAATTTGCCCGATTGCTATGTGGTTCCATCCACGGCATGGACTGTGCCAAACGCACTCCTCGTTGAGCGAAACTATGGAAAACCCGGACAAACAAGCAAACCCGAGTGGGGGCTCAATCTGTCTAAAAAGAACATGCCTCTTCTGGAGCCGTTCCGTGCAGAACACTATTTCCTGAGGGATAAACATATTTGACAGGGAGCGCAAAATGGAATTTAAAGATGTTAACCTCTCAGATGAAGAGGCTTTGCAAGATTTTTTACTGGACATTGATTGTTTAAACGAACTACAGCCGTGGACAGGCCATTTCAACCTGTTTGATGTCCTGAAAATTTCTAAAACAGAAATACGCCACAGCAATATGTTGGGATGGCTGTTAAACCCCAATGAGAATCACGGCATGGGGGACGCATTTCTCAAAGCCGTTGTGCAAGAAATGGTTGTAAACGATACAGATGGTCGGTACGATATTTTCCAAACCCTCCTTCTGGATTTTTACAGCTTTACAGTATACAGAGAGTGGAAAAACATCGATATCTTTCTGATTTCAGATCAAGACAAATTTTTGATTGCAATTGAAAATAAAATTGGGGCCCATGAGCATAGTGACCAGCTTAACCGGTATCGAACGATACTGGAAGCGGATTATCCAGGATATCGTAAGATGCTCATTTTCCTAACTCCGGACGGTGATGATCCCAGCGATGTGAAAAATTGGGATGTCCTCACTTATTCTTCTATTGCAGAAATTCTCGGCCAACAGAAAGACGAGTTAGAATTGCAATCTGATGTAGAACTGATGATCAGAAATTATCTTGACGTGATAAGGAGAGACATCGTGGAAGACCAGAAACTGATTGAAGTATGCAACAAAATATATGCAAGGCACAAGAAAGCGCTGGATCTGATATTTGAACATCGGACAGACGGCCATTCTCAATTTACGAACAGTATTCGATCCACTCTTTCAGAAATTGCAGCTGAGGGAAAAATCGATTTTATGGTAGACCGCAGTTCTGAAAGCTATTTTATATTTCACACAGCAGCTATGAATCAGAATCTCCCTCCTCTTTCTGATAAAAAGAGTTCTTGGGGAACAGAGTCTGTATATTTATATTGGGTTCATTTGCGAGATAATCGGTTATGCGGAGTATTTGAACTTGGTGGATGGAATCTACCGGAGAGTACTATGGACACCATGCAAAAAATGATCAATATCCTCAAGCCCAATGATAAGCGCAAAGAAAATTTTAAGTATAAGCGGATATTTCGCACAAAATGGTTTGAAATTGAAGAGTCGGATCATATGCAGGAAGATATTTCTGCTTGCGTACACAAAATTGTGAAAGACTTGTTAGGGCAGGAAAAAGAGTTGCTGACTAAACTGAATGCTGTAGCGATATCTGAAGCAAATTGATTTCTATAAAGGGGGAGGCTGATGGAGTTGGAAAAATATATGCTCCTGATCAACGGACAGGACAAGACTGACTCCGTTGCCAGCTTCCGCTTTCAAGACGGCATGTGCGAGGTGGTTTACAGTAGCTCCCCAAAGCCATACCACTACCGCGCCGAAAAAGTGCAGCTCCTAAAAGTACAGAGCCAGATTGATCCCTCCCAGTTCATCATTACTGTGGATGGAAACCTTTTTTCTCAGGTTGATGAGATTCTGGATTTTGGCCCTTTTTACCGTTTCATCTGGACAGGGAAAAAAGTCCTTACATACTCCAAAAGCCAAGTGGAACTTCAGAAAAACTGCCTTACGAACCAGAAACAGGCGGGCGTTTTTGAGTATTTTAAAGAAACGGCATCGGCGGTCAGTCTGGTTGCCGAAAGTGGTCTCAATATCCTGAGTGCCCAGTACGAACGAATCAAAAGTGTCAGCGACGCAACGGTACTGTCCTGCTATCTGGATTCTTCCAAGAAGCCCGCGGTGCGGACGCTCCCCGAGACAGTCATCTATCCTTTTGGCCTGAATCAGAGCCAGAAAACAGCGGTGGAGAATGC
>OMEJ01000787.1_pt1 | contig 17279 bp, 16 predicted proteins | sample 1645361 | NCBI WGS metagenome assembly OMEJ01 (sample SAMEA103958156, study PRJEB25191) | human gut metagenome
GGCAATCTGGAATGAATTTTGGCTACGTTACTGTGAACGGAGTGAACAGTAACGAATATTTTCATAATTTATGATATGCAGAAATGTCAGGGTATGATATAATAGATGAACTATAGTATTTTTGCTGCTATAGTATTTGAGGGCAAATGTTCTGTAAGGAATACGTTACTGTTTACTATGTGTTTCATATCAGAAATATACATATATCAGACACTGCGACATGCATGAATCGGGTATAGAAATCAGACGAATGCTGTAAAAAACTGTATAAGAAAGTGTAAGCAAATGAGAAACAAAAAGAAAGCAATATTTAACACCATTTTTCTGATCCTTATATTTTCCATTACCGTATATATGGTATTTAAGGGAGAGGATCTGGGAGAGATTATTCATACAGTACGGCAGGCTGATCCGGTTTACTTACTGATCAGCGTGGTTTGTGTGGTACTGTTCATACTTGGCGAGTCTGTAATTATCTTCTATATGATGCGGACTCTCGGAGCAAAAGTAAAGATGGGGCATTGTGCTCTGTATTCTTTTGTGGGATTCTTTTTCAGCTGTATCACACCGTCTGCATCCGGCGGACAGCCAATGCAGATTTATTTTATGAAAAAGGACAAACTTCCGATTCCTGTCACTACGCTGGTCCTGATGATTGTCACGATTACTTATAAAGCGGTTCTGGTAGTGATCGGAATTGTAATCTGGATTTTTGGCAGAGGCTTTCTGGAAGGATATCTTGGCCAGTACATGTGGGTGTTTTACCTGGGTGTAGGTCTGAATATTTTCTGCGTTACTTTCATGATGATCCTTGTATTTGCACCTGGACTGGCGAAATGGATCATGGTAAAAGGTCTGAAACTTATTGAACATTTCCGTTTCCTTAAGCCAAAGACAACTCGGCTTGAGAAACTGGAAGCGTCTATGGATCAGTATCATGAAACTGCGGCTTTCTGGGCAAGTCACAAGCTGGTGATCCTGAAAGTGTTACTGATCACTATGGCGCAGAGGATTCTGTTATTTACAGTTACATACTGGGTATACCGTTCGCTGGGATTTCATGGATATTCCATCATAACCCTTACGATTTTGCAGTCTGTCATATCTGTCTCTGTTGATATGCTGCCTTTACCCGGAGGAATGGGAATCAGTGAGTCTCTTTATCTGGTGATGTTTGCACCGGTTTTCGGAGAAGCATTACTTCCTGCAATGCTGCTCAGCAGAGGAATTTCCTATTATGCACAGATGCTTATCAGTGCAGTGATGACCTGCGTGGCGTATTTCATAATAGGAAGAAAAGAACAAGAAGAAAAGTAGGGGGAGAAAATATGTTTTTAGGAATTTATGATTATACGGTAATATTGACTTATATAAGCCTGGGAATTTCCGTATTTGGAATTAGCAGGGCTCTGGAGGGGGATTTTAAGGTTGCGATTTTCTGTCTGGCACTTTCCGGACTGTGTGATATGTTTGACGGAAAGATAGCCAGAACAAAGAAGAACCGTACGGATGATGAGAAGAATTTCGGGATTCAGATCGATTCCTTATGTGATGTGGTCTGCTTTGGTATTTTTCCGGTAATGATCTGTTACTGTCTGGGTGTGAATACACTGGCGGGGATTGGGGCGCTTATTTTTTACAGTGTGGCATCTGTCATCCGCCTTGCATATTTTAATGTTTCAGAAACAAAGAGACAGAATGAGACTTCTGAGAACAGACAGTATTATCAGGGGCTTCCGATCACATCCATGGCGATCATCCTGCCGTTCCTTTATCTGATGAGAAGATATTGCGGACTCTATTTCCTGATCGTGATACATATTGCAGTAATTATCGTGGGACTGCTTTTTATTCTGGATATCAAGGTAAAAAAACCTCAGAATCCGGTACGTATCCTGCTGGTTGCAGTCGTGGCACTTGCACTTGCGAAGATGTTCCGTTTGATATAAAATAAATATAACTGTTGACTGGCCGCAGCGGTTCCCGGGAAACGGGGAGGCTGCGGTTATACTTTTATGGAGGGAAGATACGAATGAAGTATATTGACAGAAAAGGAAATATCACGATTGAAGAGAATGAGCAGGACAAATTCCTGCGGCATTTATATAATGACCGGGGTGGCAGACTCTGCCTGAAACTCCTGATCAGACCTTTCGTGTCAAAGGCAGCGGGAGTCCTGCTTAACACCAGACTTTCTGCCAGATTTGTACCGGATTTTGTAAAAAACAACAAGATTGACCTGAGCATTTACGAAAAACAGAACTTCTCTTCATGGAATGACTTCTTTATAAGGCGCATCCGAAAAGAAGAACGCCCGATCGATATGCGCGAAAACATCCTGATCAGCCCCTGTGACGGAAAACTTTCCGTACACAGGATCAGCTCAGACTCACGTTTCAGCATCAAAGATACAGAATATACAGCAGGACAGCTTCTGAAGAATAAGGCAATTGCTGAGAGATACACAGGCGGCTATGCGTTGATTTTCAGACTGACAGTAGATGACTATCATCATTACTGCTATGTGGCAGATGGAAGAAAATCTGCGAATGTAACTCTGCCCGGCGTTTTCCACACAGTGAATCCTGCAGCAAACGATGTATATCCCATCTACAAAGAAAACGCCAGAGAATACACTCTGCTGAAAACAAAACAATTCGGAACCATCCTCATGATGGAAGTAGGCGCCATGATGGTAGGAAAAATCACAAATCTCCATAAAAATCCTGCCACAGTAAAGAAAGGCCAGGAAAAAGGCAACTTCGAATTCGGAGGTTCCACAATAATCCTTCTCATCCAGCCGGGAAAAGTCCGTATTGATTATGATCTGATCGAGAATACAGAAGAGGGATATGAGACTATCGTAAAAATGGGCGAACGAATAGGAGAGTGCAGGAAGTTAAAAAATACAAAGAATCATTACGAAGGCACAATAGAGAATACCTGAACAGGTATTCGCATTTTATTAAAAGATAATAAAAAGCATTTGTGAAGATGCAGAAAGGATATAATAATACTGTTGAATAAACGAAACTATCAGAAAGAACTGGAAAAACTTATAGATCAGGCGCAAAAAGATAACAAGATCCCAAGCCTGTTTCTCCACAGCTGCTGTGCACCCTGCAGCAGTTACGTACTGGAATACCTGTCAAAATATTTCAACATCACAGTATTCTACTACAACCCAAACATCTACCCGGAAGAAGAATATCGCAAACGAGTCCATGAAATTACCCGTCTTGTAAACTCCATGGAATCTGAACACCCTGTCAAACTGATAGAGGGTCACTACGACCCACAGGAATTCTTCCGGATGGCAAAAGGCCTCGAAGACGTACCCGAAGGTGGCGAACGCTGCTTCAAATGCTACCGTCTCCGCATGGAAGAAGCAGCAAAACTGGCAGAAGAGGGCGGCTATGACTATTTTACCACCACCCTTTCCATCAGCCCTCTGAAAAACGCAGCCAAGATCAACGAAATCGGTGAAGAACTGGCAGAAATCTACCACGTCCAACACCTCCCATCCGACTTCAAGAAAAAAAACGGCTACAAACGTTCTATTGAGCTCTCCCACGAATACGACCTCTACCGTCAGAACTACTGCGGTTGCGTCTATTCCCGAAGAGAGGCTGAAAACAGAAAATAAAGCAGTAACCACAATTATGTAACATATAGCCAATACCCAGTGAAGAAAAAGAAGGTGTGTTGGGGCGCATTTGAGGGTTCTTGTAATTCTTGGTATTCGGGAATCTGCGTTATGAGCCGACCGTCTCACGTGTCTGAGCGAAGTTTGCAACGGAGCGAGTTTGAGAGGGCGGCTCATGGTTTTAGCAGATTCCCGAATGCCTTAGAATTACAGGGTTCCGAAACTAAGCACCAACACACCTTCTTTTTCTTCACGTACCTTTTGAATGATTCCAAACTAACTACTTTGCAATACTGAAAAAATATGTTACACTAACACGTAAAAGCAATAATACCAAAAATAAAGAAGAAACGAGGAATAACACAATGGCACAGCTTTGGGGCGGACGTTTCACAAAAGAAACAGACAAACTTGTATATAACTTCAACGCATCCATCTCTTTTGACCAGAAATTCTATGAGCAGGACATCAGAGGCAGCAAAGCACACGTAGCAATGCTCGCCAGACAGGGGATCCTGACAGCAGAAGAAAAAGATCAGATCGAAGCAGGTCTTGACGGAATCCTTGCAGATGTAAGATCCGGCAAACTCGAAATCACATCCGAATATGAAGATATCCACAGCTTTGTCGAAGCAAACCTTATCGACAGAATCGGTGATGCAGGCAAGAAACTTCACACAGGAAGAAGCCGTAACGACCAGGTAGCCCTTGACATGAAACTCTATGTAAGAGATGAGATTGACGAGACAGACGAACTGGTAAAGAAACTTCTCGAAGTACTTCAGAAGATCATGGAAGAGAATGTCCACACATACATGCCAGGCTTCACACACCTCCAGAAAGCGCAGCCGGTCACACTGGCTCACCACGTAGGTGCATATTTTGAAATGTTTGTACGTGACAGAAGCAGACTTGCAGATATCCGTAAGAGAATGAACACCTGTCCTCTGGGTGCAGGCGCACTGGCAGGAACCACCTATCCACTTGACAGAGAATATACAGCACAGCTTCTCGGTTTCGACGGCCCGACCAGAAACAGCATGGACTCTGTATCAGACAGAGACTATGTGATTGAGCTTCTGTCCGCATTCTCCACAATTATGATGCATATGAGCCGTTTCTGCGAAGAAATCATTATGTGGAACTCCAATGAATACCGCTTTGTAGAGATTGACGATGCCTACAGCACAGGCAGCAGTATCATGCCTCAGAAAAAGAACCCGGATATCGCAGAACTTGTAAGAGGAAAAACAGGTCGTGTATACGGAGCATTAACATCTATCCTTACAACCATGAAGGGAATCCCTCTTGCATACAACAAAGATATGCAGGAAGACAAAGAACTTACATTTGATGCCATTGACACTGTAAAAGGATGTCTTGCCCTCTTCACAGGCATGATCTCTACTATGCAGTTCAACAAACAGAATATGGAAGCAAGTGCAAAGAATGGCTTTACAAACGCTACAGATGCAGCCGATTATCTGGTGAACCATGGAGTACCTTTCCGCGATGCACACGGCATTGTAGGCCGTCTGGTGCTTACCTGTATTGATAAAGGGATTTCTCTGGATGAACTTCCTCTTGAAGAATATAAAGCCATCAGCCCGGTATTCGAGAACGATATTTACGAAGCGATCAGTATGAAAACCTGTGTGGAAAAACGTATGACCATCGGTGCACCGGGACCTGACGTGATGGAGAAAGTGATCGCTGAGAACAAAAAATATCTGGAAGAAAATTAAAAAAATGCTTGCAATTTATTTTGGTTTGTTATAGTATGTACAAGAAAGACAGATGTACGCAATATAAGGACACCTGGATAAAAATGTCCGCGAAAGGGTAGAGACGCGGGCAGAAGATAAAGAGGAGAAAAATATTATGAGTGAAAAGCTTAGAGTCGGTATTTTAGGTGCTACAGGTATGGTAGGTCAGAGATTTATCTCTCTGCTTGAGAATCATCCATGGTTTGAAGTTGTAACTGTAGCTGCAAGTCCGAGAAGTGCAGGAAAGACATACGAAGAGGCAGTTGGCGGAAGATGGAAAATGGATACTCCAATGCCGGAGGGTGTCAAGAATCTTGTTGTTATGAACGTAAACGAAGTAGAGAAGGTTGCTGCAACAGTTGATTTCGTATTCTCTGCTGTAGATATGTCAAAAGAAGAGATCAAGAAGATCGAAGAAGAATATGCTAAGACAGAGACACCGGTTGTTTCCAACAACAGTGCTCACAGATGGACACCGGATGTACCGATGGTAGTGCCGGAAATCAATCCGGAACACTTCGATGTAATCGAATCCCAGAAGAAACGTCTCGGAACAACACGCGGATTTATCGCTGTTAAACCAAACTGCTCTATCCAGAGCTATGCTCCTGTATTAACTGCATGGAAAGAGTTCGAGCCATATGAAGTAGTTGCTACTACATATCAGGCAATCTCCGGAGCAGGTAAGACATTTAAGGACTGGCCGGAAATGGTTGGAAACATCATCCCATACATCGGCGGCGAGGAAGAGAAGAGCGAGAAAGAGCCATTAAGAATCTGGGGTAAAGTAGAAGACGGTGTAATCAAACCTGCTACAGAACCGGTTATCACATGCCAGTGTATCCGTGTACCGGTACTGAACGGACATACAGCAGCTGTATTCGTTAAATTCCGCAAGAACCCTACTAAAGAGCAGCTTATCAAAGCATTAGTAGAGTTTAAGGGACTTCCACAGGAATTAGGACTTCCAAGTGCTCCGAAGCAGTTCATCCAGTACTTAGAAGAGGACAACCGTCCACAGGTTACAGAGGATGTAAACTTCGAACATGGAATGGGCGTATCTGTAGGACGTCTTCGTGAGGACACAGTATATGACTGGAAATTCGTAGGACTTTCCCACAATACAGTCAGAGGTGCAGCAGGCGGAGCAGTTCTCTGTGCTGAAACCTTAAAAGCAAAAGGATATATCCAGGCGAAATAATTTATAGAAAATAATAAAAGAGGTGCCGGTAACGGTGCCTCTTTTTATGAGGACACGATGGATTATGAAAGAAAAAGTTCTGACAACAGTGGTGACTTTTGAAACTACCACTCAGGCAATTGCCATGGAAAGGGAATGTAAGAAAAACAAATTTACAGGCAGACTGATCCCTGTGCCAAGAGAAATATCAGCTTCCTGCGGCCTTGCGTGGAAATGTGGGGAACAGAACGAAGAAGAAACAGCTTCCTATATGAAGGAACAGGATCTGGAATATGAAAAGATTTATAGGATTCTTGCGTAAAATGGAAAGATTTATAGGAATACCTGATATATGGTAAACGGTTCACATTTTGACGGATATGTGAAAACATGATACAATGATAGCACTGAATCTCTTGTTATAGAAGATATGTAACTATTTGGCAGTCTGTCGGCTGTGAAAGTACGTTACTGTTCACTCCGTTTACAGTAACGAAAGTATTGAACAGTTACGAGGAGATTCTGAATATGGAGATCAATTGGGGTGAACTGACTTATGGGAAATGAAATGAAAAAAAGTGAAGTGCATCTTACACAGCTTGCCAGTGCAGCCGGATGCGGTGCTAAGATTGGCCCGAAAGTTCTGGCGCAGGTAGTAGGCAAACTTCCGAAATTTACAGATCCGATGCTTCTGGTAGGTCCGGAGACATCAGACGATGCAGCAGTATACAAGATTAATGATGAACTGGCAATGATCCATACAGTAGACTTTTTTCCGCCAGTAGTGGATGATCCGTATATGTACGGGCAGATCGCGGCAGCCAATGCACTGAGTGATGTCTATGCAATGGGCGGTGTTCCGAAACTGGCATTAAATGTGGTGGCATTTCCGAACTGTCTTGGTCCGGAAGTCTTGGAACAGATCCTGCGCGGCGGTGCAGATAAGGTTATGGAAGCCGGAGCAGTCCTTGCAGGCGGGCATACTATCAATGATAAAGAACCGAAATACGGACTCTGTGTAACAGGTTATGTGCATCCGGACAAAATGTGGAAAAATTACGGCGCAGAAGAAGGAGACATCCTTATTCTTACCAAACCGCTGGGCTGTGGAATTCTTAACACTGCCATTAAGGCAGAAATGGCGTCTCAGGAAGAAATTGAGAGAGTCCAGAAGATCATGGCGAAGCTGAACAAATATGCAGCAGAGATTGCATCTAAATACACGATCCACAGCTGCACCGACGTAACAGGATTCAGTCTTGCAGGTCACAGTCTGGAAATGGCAAAAGGCAGCCGGAAAACCCTGGTGATCCAGTCTGAGAAACTTCCGATCATTGAGGGTGTTGAAGAATATGCACAGATGGGGCTGATCCCTGAAGGTGCATACAGAAATCGTGACTTCGCAGGCGATGAAGTACGAAGTGAGATTAAGGAACTCTGGATGGAGGATCTGGTATTTGATCCGCAGACATCCGGCGGACTTCTGCTTGCAGTACCGGCAGAAGAAGCCGATGCCCTTGCAGAAGAGCTTGCAGGTATGGATATCTTCGGCGGTGTTATCGGATATGTAACAGAATTGCAGGATAAAGCAGTTGTATTTGAATAAAAAAATCAGCTTTACTTTCAGACATGCTCTGCACGCCTGCGGAGATCTTTCTTGTCTTTTGCGCTCTGCCGAACTGTCTTGAATGCATTAGTTTATGGAATTGCTATAAAAATCTTCGAATATAATGGAACATAATTACAAATCGTTACTGTTCACTCTGTTCACAGTAACGTAGCCAAAATTCATTCCAGATTGCCTGCGGCAATGGAATTTTGGCTTGTATGTCTCGGGATTTTGGCATATTCATGCCAAAACACCTCGCGGGATAGTGGTGTGTGAACAGTAACTACAAATCTGATGAATATTCTTGAATTGTTTGACGATTTCGGTTGTGAAACAGATATTCAGGTGATATAATGTTCTCAATAAAATACATTGCGGAGGTGTAGTTATGAATTACGAAGATGTACAGAAAGTGTCAAACGCGGCGAAAGCCAAGAGCAACCTGGTGAATACCAACTTTTTCAAGTACTTCATACGTGCGATCATGGCGGGCTTTTTTATTGATGTGGCTATGATCTACAGTAATGTAGTTGGAAACGTATTCTCCAAGACCATGCCTGAATGGGGAAAATTTGTGGGGGCATTAGTATTCTCCATTGCAGTGCTTCTGATCAGCTTCGTAGGCGGCGAACTTTTTACAGGAAACAATATGGTAATGGCGTTCGGAGCCTATGATAAACAGGTGAGCTGGAAAGAGGCAGGTAAGGTATGGGGCGTAAGCTACCTTGGAAACTTTGTCGGATGTGCAATTTTAGCATTGTTGTTTGTAGGTGCAGGAGCGTCCGGAACAGCAGATTATTTTGCAGGATTTATCGGAAACAAATTGAGTATTCCGCTCGGACAGATGTTTTTCAGAGCAGTGCTCTGTAACTTCTTCGTCTGTCTCGGTGTGCTCTGTGGTATGAAATTAAAGAGTGATGCAGGAAGATTCCTGATGATCGTTATGTGTATCTCAGGATTCGTTGTAAGTGGATTTGAGCACTGCATCGCAAACATGGGAATCTTTGTTACCGCATACTGCCTGGTACCTGGATTATCCCTTGGAGCCATGTTAAAGAGCATGGTAGTAGTAACTTTAGGAAATATGGTGGGCGGTGCCCTGTTGCTGGCATGGCCGCTCAGAAAGATGAGTGCAGATAAATAATATGTCAAAAGCTTTATACATAGCCGAAAAGCCCAGTGTGGCACAGGAATTCGCAAAAGCTTTGAAAATCAACGGACAAAGACGGGATGGCTACCTGGAATCTCAGGACAGCGTGGTGACCTGGTGTGTGGGACACCTGGTCACCATGAGCTACCCGGAAAAATATGATATCAAATATAAAAGGTGGAGTTTAGATACCCTGCCTTTTTTGCCGCGCGAATTTAAATATGAAGTGATCCCCGGAGTTCAGAAGCAGTTTGAGATTGTCAAAGGACTGCTTAACCGTGAGGATGTGGACACCATTTACGTGTGTACCGACTCCGGACGTGAGGGGGAATACATTTACCGTCTGGTGGCACAGATGGCAGGTGTTCATGGAAAAAAAGAAAAGAGGGTCTGGATCGACTCTCAGACAGAAGAAGAAATTATGAGAGGAATCAGAGAGGCAAAAGATTTGTCAGCATATGACAATCTTTCTGCTTCAGCCTATCTTCGGGCGAAAGAAGACTATCTCATGGGAATTAATTTTTCCCGTGTACTGACACTGCGTTATGGAAACAGTGTGTCAAATTATTTAAATACGAAATATCAGGCCATTTCCGTAGGACGGGTTATGACCTGTGTACTTGGAATGGTAGTGCGAAGAGAGCGAGAGATCCGTGCATTTGTGAAAACTCCGTTTTACCGCGTACTCAGTAGCATTGCCCTTGAGGGAGAAAACTTTGAGGGAGAGTGGAGAGCTGTGGAAGGCAGCAGATATTTCCAGACTCCTTATCTGTATAAAGAGAACGGATTTAAAGAGAAAGCCTATGCTGAAAAACTGATACAGGAGCTGTCTGTGAGTCAGCCGTTGCAATGTACAGTAGAGAAAATCGAGCGGAAAAAAGAGAACAGGAATCCGCCGCTTTTATTTAACCTGGCGGAGCTTCAGAATGTGTGCTCCAAGCTGTTCAAGATCAGCCCGGATGAGACATTAAAAATCGTACAGGAACTGTATGAAAAGAAACTGGTCACTTATCCCAGAACAGATGCCCGTGTATTGTCTACTGCGGCTGCGAAGGAAATTTATAAGAATATTTCCGGACTGCGTAATTATGAACATACAGCGGAAATCGTACAGCACATTATTGAACAGGGAAATTACAAAAATCTGGCAAAGACCAGATATGTTAATGATAAGCAGATCACAGACCATTATGCAATCGTACCCACAGGCCAGGGCTTAAACGCATTGAGAAGTGTTTCTCTTACTGCGCAGCGTGTATATGAGACCATTGTCAGAAGGTTTGTATGTATTTTTTATCCTCCTGCAGTATATCAGAAGATCAGTCTTGTGACAAAAATTCAGAATGAGAGCTTCTTTTCTTCATTTAAAGTACTGCTGGATGAAGGGTACTTAAAAGTTGCCACAAATTCTTTTGCGAAGCGAAAAGCAGCAGATGCCATGAGTGGTGGAAACAGAGCCGGCGCAGCCGGCAATGAGGGAAGTGAAGAGGAAGATCCGGATACAGGAAAAAACGGCGGGAACAAAGCTGATGATTCGGCTGAGGATATGGCATGTGATACCAGACTTCTTGCCGCATTGCAGAACCTGAAAAAAGGTGATATACTCTCTGTGGACAGCCTGAGTATCAAAGAGGGCGAGACATCGCCGCCAAAGCGTTATAATTCCGGTTCTATGATTCTTGCAATGGAGAATGCAGGTCAGCTGATCGAGGACGAAGAGCTTCGTGCCCAGATTAAAAGCTGCGGAATTGGAACCAGTGCCACCAGAGCGGAAATTCTTAAGAAACTGTGCAATATCAAATATCTGGCACTCAATAAGAAAACCCAGGTGATCACTCCAACCCTTCTTGGAGAGATGATCTTTGATGTGGTAAACTGCTCCATCAGACAGCTTCTGAACCCGGAACTGACTGCAAGCTGGGAAAAAGGACTGAATTATGTGGCAGAGGGCAGTATTACAGAACAGGAATATATGGATAAGCTGGAACATTTTGTGCGCCTTCGCACCAGACAGGTGGAGGACAGCAATATCCAGCCATATCTGAGACAGTTCTTTGATGCTGCAGCAGTGAATTATAAGGATTCATCTGAAAAAAACAGTGCGAAAACAATAGGCAGATCAACGTCCGCAACGGGACGATCACGTACCTGCAGAAAGCCGTCTGCTTCAAAGTAGTGTGCATTTGTGACAGATAAAAGAAAACATGTCATCATAGCGAGAGAAAAGAGGAAAATATTATGTTAAAAGATTTTACAATTGCAAACCTTCTGGATCTGAACGAAACAATCGCAAAGGATTTATTTGAAGGAAAAACATATCCATGGGAAGTATTACCGGAGATCGGAGATTTCATTCTGAAACTGGGACAGACCTTAAGTGAAGAAGAATACGACCACCCGTCAGAAGATGTATGGATCGCCAAGAGTGCCAAAGTAGCACCTACAGCCTGCATCAACGGTCCGGTCATCATAGGTAAAGAAGCAGAAGTACGCCACTGTGCATTTATACGCGGAAAAGCAATTATAGGTGAGGGTGCAGTAGTAGGTAATTCTACGGAATTAAAGAATGCGGTACTTTTCAACAAGGTACAGGTTCCGCACTACAATTATGTAGGCGATGCAGTTCTCGGCTACAAATCCCATATGGGTGCAGGTTCCATCTGTTCCAATGTAAAATCTGACAAGAAACTGGTAGTTGTAAAAGACGGTGACGAGAAGATTGAAACAGGTCTGAAGAAATTCGGCGCAATGCTTGGAGATAACGTAGAAGTGGGATGCGGTTCCGTATTAAATCCCGGAACTGTGATCGGACGCTGCTGCAACATTTATCCACTTTCCTCAGTAAGAGGCTGCGTACCTGCAAATCACATTTATAAGTCAAAAACAGAAGTTGCAGAAAAGAAATGATTTAACTGAATCAAGTAGCGAAGGGGATTGCGAATATCCGTTTGACAAGGTATTTTTAGAAGATAATTCAAAGGATAGAAGAGGCAGGTTGTATGAAGGATATTATTTCAGTCATACAGCCTGCCCTTTTATATTTTTGTCTGTCAGATACGGAAGATATCTGTTGTAACTGATATTACATATGAAATAAAAGTTTTCTCAGGATTACCAGAATGATAATGTGCACCGGATAAAACCAGTAAAAAACATATTTCAGAAATTTTCCTTTTACAAATCCACGTTCACCATTGTACATATTAATGGAAAGAAAAGCAAAGCAGGCTTTCCATTCATAGTAAAGCCAGCAGCTTCCGATGATCGCCTGGGCGGTTTTATCGTTGCGGAACCAGTACATGATCAGCAGGAATACAAATCCCCGCCATCCGTAATCTGCCTTCAGAAACACAGAGACAGTCAGCAGTGCCAGCACGCAGACAAGCTGCATTTTCTGATTATCCCAGAAGTATTCCAGGGTACAGAATGCCAGGTATCCCAGAAACAGGGTGAAAAATACATTCTGTTTTTCATATCTCCAGGTGTTGGTAAACATGAAGTTCCATGGAATCTCAGAGATACATGCAAATAGAAACAGATTCAGGCCATATTTCTTACGGTTATGTGTATGCAGAAATCCTTCCACTAACAGAAAACAGAAAATTGGAAAAGCGGCCCTGCCGATATCCCGGAAAATCCGATACCAGCTGTAATCCACGCCGCCGAAACTGAAAAGGGTTGCAGTTGTGGCAGGATAATTATACAGGATCATTAAGCCGGTATGGTCAATCAGCATCAGGGTGATAGCAATTAATTTTAAAGCGCTTCCGCTCAGAACCTGAAATTTTGCAGGGAGAAAGGAAGCAGGTAACTTTGTTGTCATAATAGAAATCCCTTCATTAATAGAAATTAGAACTATTTTACCACAAAAAAATCAAAGATGGTTAAAAATTTTACAATTTATGACTGGACGAATCAGCACTTTTGTGAGAAAATAACACTAGGTTGTTAGGCATACTCCTCTGAAGTCATTCAGCAGACATCGGAGTTTTATCCTGTGCAGTTCATTCAGCAGTTCTGTACAGTGGAGAGTATAACAACATGAAGTTAATCTATACTTGAAAGGAGTTTTACAATGATTTATTCACGCGAAGTAGAAGAAATGTGCCCAGTTGCACAGGGCGTTCATCATGGCGCCGCTCCAATCCCAGAAGAAGCTAAATGGGTACAGGCAAAAGAAGTCAAAGATATTTCCGGTCTTACACACGGTGTTGGCTGGTGTGCACCACAGCAGGGTGCCTGCAAGCTTACATTAAATGTTAAAGAGGGTATCATCCAGGAAGCACTGGTTGAGACTATCGGATGTTCAGGTATGACTCATTCTGCAGCTATGGCTTCCGAGATTCTTCCGGGACTTACAGTTATGGAGGCACTGAACACTGACTTAGTTTGTGATGCGATTAATACAGCTATGAGAGAACTCTTCCTTCAGATCGTTTACGGACGTACACAGTCTGCATTCTCAGAAGAAGGACTTCCAGTAGGTGCTGGACTTGAAGACCTTGGTAAAGGACTTCGTTCTCAGGTTGGTACAATGTATGGAACTCTGAAAAAAGGACCTCGTTACCTTGAAATGGCAGAAGGTTATGTAACAGGTATTGCTCTTGATGCAGATGATGAGATCATCGGATATCAGTTCGTAAGCCTTGGAAAAATGACTGATTTCATCAAAAAAGGCGATGACCCGAATACTGCATGGGAAAAAGCAAAAGGTCAGTATGGCCGTGTTGCAGACGCTGTTAAAATTATCGACCCAAGAAAAGAATAATTTAGGAGGTAACAGGAAATGGCTTTATTTGAATCATATGAGAGACGAATTGACAAGATCAATTCTGTTTTAAACAGCTATGGCATTGCTTCTATCGAAGAAGCTGAGAAAATCACAAAAGACGCAGGTCTTAATGTATACGATCAGATCAAAGGCATTCAGCCAATCTGTTTCGAGAACGCTTGCTGGGCATACACAGTAGGTGCTGCAATCGCAATCAAAAAAGGATGCAAGAAAGCAGCAGATGCAGCAGCAGCTATCGGTGAAGGACTTCAGGCATTCTGTATTCCTGGATCCGTTGCTGATACACGTAAAGTAGGTCTTGGACATGGTAACCTTGGCAAGATGCTTCTTGAAGAAGAAACAGAGTGCTTCTGCTTCCTGGCTGGACATGAGTCCTTCGCAGCAGCTGAAGGTGCTATTGGTATCGCTGAGAAAGCTAACAAAGTTCGTCAGAAACCATTACGTGTTATCCTGAACGGTCTTGGAAAAGATGCTGCTCAGATCATCTCCCGTATCAACGGCTTTACATATGTAGAGACAGAATACGATCCATACAAGAACGAAGTTAAAGAAGTATTCAGAAAAGCATACTCCGAAGGACTTCGTGCAAAAGTTAACTGCTACGGCGCTAATAGCGTTCCGGAAGGTGTTGCCATCATGTGGAAAGAAGACGTTGACGTTTCTATCACAGGTAACTCCACAAACCCGACACGTTTCCAGCATCCAGTTGCAGGTACATACAAGAAAGAACGTCTTGAAGCAGGTAAGAAATACTTCTCAGTTGCTTCCGGTGGTGGTACAGGACGTACACTTCACCCGGACAACATGGCAGCAGGTCCAGCTTCCTACGGTATGACAGATACATTAGGACGTATGCACTCTGATGCACAGTTTGCTGGTTCTTCTTCCGTACCGGCTCACGTAGAGATGATGGGTCTCATCGGCGCTGGTAACAACCCGATGGTTGGTATGACAGTTGCAGTAGCTGTTTCCATTGAGGAAGCTGCTAAGGCTGGAAAGTTCTAATCAAACCTTTTTAATCAAAGAGTCAACAAACCTAGAAAGTACCGTAGTTCCAAGGGCTGCGGTACTTTTCTTAGTTTAGATCAAAAAATGAGAAAGTAATTTGAGACACGGTGAGAAGCCTTGAAAATGGCAAGATAGGCAAACAGGTAGGTAACAAGTAGGCAACAGAGCGAAGGAAACAAAAAGAAGAGCCGATCACAGGAAAAGAAATGCCGCAACCACAAGGGTTACGGCATTTTTTCTAGTGTGCCGAGCATGGCACTAATCTTACTGGTGAAAGTCCAGTCACGGGTATTTACCGCCAAGTGTAGTGAACCACAAGTCGGTACCAGTAATGGTATGGATGAAGGTAGAAAAAAGCGGCTTTTCAAGCCGCTTTTTCTGCATAGTTAAATATGTTAAATAAAAAAAGATTGTTGAAAAAATATTACATATATGATACAATTGTTAACATAAACGTAACATGATAACGAGGTATAATGATGGAAAGAAGGCAAAGTATTATGAGAAGGAGAGGCAAAACATTTTTATCGCTGTTTCTTTCTGCTGTGATCGTTACCGGTCAGCCGGTATTGGCAGCCGATTTTTCTGCTGGAGAGGAAACATTTATTTCGGAAACCACAGAGCAGGAAGGCGATGTATCGGAAGCTTCAGCTATTTTCGAGGATACTGTGGATTCAGACAGTGAAATGAGATATGAGAAATATGAGGCGACAGTTTCTAGTGAAATCCTTGATTTGGGACAGACTGGAGTAAACGGCGGCGGTTGGGAAAGGCTAGAGATAAAAAATACAGGTACAGAGAGCTGGCAGATCAAATCCATTTCAGAATTGAATGATTTTAGACTTGAACATTTAGAGCATCCATTATTATATGAGGGAAGACTTCCGATGAAAGTTGGGAATAAGGTTAAGCCCGGAGAAGCTGTTGCAGTGGATATTTATGTAAAGCCAAATCTTTCTCAGGGGATTCATGAAGAAACTTTTGTCATGGAAACAGAAGAAGGAATTCAGGCAGAGTGCAGGATACGGGTTCTCGTTCGTGGGGAATCAGAGGAGGATTACGAGGTTAACTGTGTACCAAATAGTGGTACGAGATTTCTCACAATTACTCAGGAAGAGTACGATTCATGGGATGATGTAGAACCAGAGCCGGATATGTTGATGTGCCCATCACGGTTGATTACAATATGCAACAATGGGCAAAAACCTGTCACAGTTGATTTTGAGGATACGGAACATTTCAGGGCATGGTTCTATATTGACGAAGACACGGGAGTTGTTATGCCGGGGGAAAATACGATAATTCAGGTTTTTCCGAAAGCAGAAGAACAGGTAGCTACTGATATTTTTAAGGTTTCCATCACAGGAGGAATAGAATTATCTTATATAATTTCCCAGAATTGTCCTCATATTGCACCGCCTTATCCGGAAGGAGCAACGATAAAAGATGTGAAAGTACAGGGGGCAACTATTAAGGCAGTGGCTTATGACTGCGCAAACAGCGAAGGTTTCGATGCGGTTCTGACAAAGAAAAGCTGGGTTGACAAACCTGAGAATTATGTGAAGGTGGCGAGGTATCAGGATGCAAAGACCATCACCTTTACAAATGTAAAAAACGGGACGTATTATCTGGGAATCCATGCGTACAACAGGGATTATTATGATGGAAAAGTGTCTGGGAAAAGGTTTGGGGCATGGAGTTATCCAGTAAAAGTAGTAGTAAAGAACGGAATTCCCACAGAGAGGGTGAAGATTAAAACTGTAAAAACAGGTAAAGGAGCTGTGGCTGTAACAGTTGGCGTACCAAAAGGATTTGCAAGAGCAGATATGGAACTGAGATCTACAGGCGGAACCACCGTATATAAACGGAACAATCGGACAACCTATACAAGGATTACAGGCGTGAAGCCCGGAACCTATACTCTGAGAGTCCGCCCATGGGCCAAAACTAACGGAAGGAAAGCTTACGGAGACTGGGTATCCTGGGGAAGAAGAATCAGGGTAAAATAAAAAGAAACAGACAACTGCCCCTTGTTTAGGATAATAAGCGGGAATCCTCGGCAATTCAATTACCGATGAAAGCGCAAACTGTGCATATCTGCACTCATAATAAATAAAAATAACAAAAC
>OMEJ01000807.1_pt1 | contig 16860 bp, 15 predicted proteins | sample 1645361 | NCBI WGS metagenome assembly OMEJ01 (sample SAMEA103958156, study PRJEB25191) | human gut metagenome
CTGCTGATATTGTCATTGATCTTGATAAGGGTTACTTTGACGGATGGGAAGATGCAGAGGTTTTGGAGAATGATAATTTACAGGAATGTGATTACACCTTAGGCTTCCTTCCAGAGGTAATAGAAAACGATGGATACGAATGGATCGGCTGGAAAGTAACAAATGAAGATGGAACCGTTATCTATGTACTTGATACGGAAGCTTGTTCAATCGCTTTTCCATATGGTGTCAATGATTACTATATTGTAAAAGCAGTATTTGAAGAGGTTGCTCCTGAAATTTTAGATCCAGTGGCTGCGGAGGAATCGGCTGTAGAAGAAGCTGTGATTTTTGAAGAAGTGGCTGTAGAAGAGGAGTCTGCAGAGGAAACCGAGATTTTTGAGGAAGAGCCTGCAGATGAGCCAGATGCAGAAGAAGCCGAGATTTCTAAGGAAGAGGCAGCAGACGAACCGGATGTAGAAGACGATGATGATTTTGAAGAAGTGTTGTTAGAGAACCTAGTTACAGAGGAACTGTTATAATATTTAAAGTAACTGTTCTGAAATCAATACCAGCCACAGGGCGGGGACGAAGGTCCCCGCCCTGTAGTATTATAGAGAACTTATGAATTGGATTCACCCTCCTGCGGGGTGGATTTTTTCTTTTTCCGGAAGAAGCATTTGGCATTGCCGGCTTTCCTTCTAAGGAGCCAGATAAGCAGAAGGATAAGGAGAACAGCCGGAACCCAGAAGGGCGCCAGGGTCAAAATACTGATCAGTAAATTGAGAAGAAGCTGTCCCATAGAAGCCAGATTGTTTTGAAAATCGCGGCTGATTCTCTGGGCGGCAGTCAGTGGCTTAGATGGAGTCAGACGGCTTTCGTCTGCTTCATAAAGGGTTAGATGAACGGTGCTGTATTCTACCTGATTGTTGTAAAGGCGAAGGCGTGCCTCCAGGGATTCCAGCTCATAACGGATTTCTGAAAGCCGTTCTTCCAGTGCAATGACAGATTCCAGACTTTCTGCTTTTTCCAGCAGGGCCCAGATGCGTTCCTGCTCAATTTCCAGAGATTTTTTTCGGCTTTCTACATCAGAATATTGGAGAGTAACATCCTCTGTGGTTTCAGATTGGCTGACAATATTACCGCTGGCCTGAGCTGCCTGGAGAAAGGCTTCCAGGTGTTTGGTGGGAATTCGGACAGTCATGGAAGCGTGGCGGAGAATCGGTTCTCCGGCGTAATTGAGACGGCTTCCGGTAACCTCAGACTGCTCTGTATAGCCTTCCAGAGCGGAGATTTTTTCATGAACAGACTGAAGGGAGCTGTCAAAATCGGTTGTTTCCATGTCCAGCCATACGGTGCGGATCAGCTTTCTTCCAGTTTGCACCGGGGTGGTCTGACTGCTTTCGTTTGGGGCAGGTATTTCGCTTTCCGCGCTGGTGTATGCAGCGGTTCCGAAGTCGTTGCTGCCATTTTCTTCAAGAGCGCCTTCCGGGGAATGGGATCCGGCAGCAGGGGCAGCGGCGGCAGTCTCAGCTACAGTGACGCTTTTTTCCGATGAGGCCCCGCAGCCAGTCAGGGCAAGGGCGGCGGCCAGAAAGAAAACAGGGAGATGAAGAAAGTTTGACGATCGTATTTTCATAATATACCTCCTCTTTGAAACAAACACGCATATTTTCTGATGTAAGAATACCATAAAAAGATGGACAATTTCAATAAATATTAAAAAATGTAAGAAAATTTTATTTGTTTTTAAGAGATGAGTTTACTTAAAATTTTCAAATTTACGGTAGTGGTTTTTACCTGATACCTGTAAATTATTCATACAGAGAAGACAAACCAGGATGAAATCAGAAAGGAAAATTGAGTGGAAAGTAAAATCGTTTTGGAGAATATTGAGAAGGCATATGGGAAAGAAGCGCCTGTTATTGAAGGGTTAAATCTTGAAATTGGGGAAGGAAGCTTTACCGTATTGCTCGGTCCGTCCGGATGTGGAAAATCTACAACACTTCGCATGATTGCCGGACTTGAAGAGGAGACGGGAGGCACCTTATATATTGACGGGAAGGATATGAAGGAAGTGAAACCTGGCGACAGAGATATTGCAATGGTTTTTCAGAATTATGCTTTATATCCAAACATGACTGTTTATGGAAATATTGCTTACTCACTGAAAATCCGTAAGGTTCCGAAAAAAGAAATTGCTCAAAGAGTCAGAGAAGTAGCAAGAATCCTTGAGATTGAATCTCTGCTTGACAGAAAACCGGCGGCATTATCCGGCGGGCAAAAGCAGCGTGTTGCGATTGGCGCGGCAATCATAAGACAGCCAAAAGCATTTCTTATGGATGAACCACTTTCCAATCTTGATGCAAAGCTTCGGGCGCAGATGCGTGTTGAATTGCAAAAGTTACATAAACAGTTAGATACCACCATCATTTATGTTACACACGATCAGACAGAAGCAATGACGCTTGGGACAAAAATCGTTGTCATGAAAGACGGTCTGATCCAGCAGGTAGATACCCCGCAGAACATTTACGATCATCCGGTAAATAAATTTGTCGCAGGATTTGTAGGTGCACCGACCATGAATTTTATCGAATGCGAAGTGGAAAAAGAATTTGATAAGACAGTCCTGTTATTTGCAACAACAGGACCAGTAAAAAAAGTATATCCAACTGGGCGTAATGAAGAAATTCTCCGGAAAGAATACCTGGGAAAACGTGTGACCCTGGGAATCAGACCGGAAGATATCTATGAATACGAAGAAGCAAAAGCCAGCGGATTTGCAAAAAACAGTGCCGGAATACGGGAAACCGTCGTTACCAGAGAAATGCTTGGAGCAGAAGTATTCCTGTATTTTGATGAACAGCACAGAACGCATGCTGTAAGGCTGGAGCCATCCAACCAGACAAAAGTAGGTGAAACGGTAGATCTGTATTTTGATCCAAATCGGATTCACATATTTGATACAGAGACAGAGGAAAATATTCTGAATCTATATAGGAAAGGATATTAAGAATGAAAAAAGAAAAGAATCTAAAAATTACACCGTACCTTTATCTGGTGCCGAGTATTCTGATCTTTGCAGTATTTTTGTTCTACCCATTTGTAAAGACAGTTTACTTAAGCCTTTTTATGACAAACAAAATGGGACAGGCAAAAATCTTTGTAGGTCTTCAGAATTATATAGATCTGCTTAGTTCAGAATCCTTTAGAAACAGTTTAAAAGTTACATTGGCCTTTGTTGTCATCGTTGTACTCGGCGGAATGCTCCTGGGATTGATTGCTGCAGTTCTTTGTAACAAAGCTTTTCCTGGAATCCGCGTATTCAGTACCGCTTACGCGCTTCCGATGGCGATCGCATCAAGCTCGGCAGCCATGATTTTCCAGATCATGCTCCATCCGGCAGTCGGAATTGTAAATAAGCTTCTCGGACTTGATATCAACTGGCTAAACGATCCAAACACCGCACTTTACTGTGTCGCGATCCTTACCGCATGGTTAAATAGCGGAATCAATTTTCTGTATTTTTCGGCAGGACTCGGAAATATTGACGAAACCATTTATGAAAGAGCATCGGTCGACGGTGCAAGCGGGGTTCAGCAATTTTTCAGCCTGACACTTCCGGGACTGTCACCGATCATGTTTTACACCGTTGTTGTAAACATCATTCAGGCATTCCAGTCATTCGGACAGATCAAGATCCTGACAGAAGGCGGACCGAATGAATCCACAAACGTAATCGTATACTCGATTTACAGAGATGCATTCTTTAACTATCGTTTTGGAAGTGCATCCGCACAGTCTGTTATCTTATTTGTCATTATCATGCTTGTAACATTGGTGATGTTCCGCATTGAGAAGAAGGGAGTAAATTACTAATGAGTCAGTTAAATAGTATGGCAATTCCGATGGAAGGAAAATATTCAAAAAGTGAACTTCTGGAATTAAAAAATAAAATGAACGCCAAGGCACTGGCGAAAAGAAGAAGTAAGACAGCACTGCGCCTTGCGGCAAATATCATTTTCGCAATCCTTGTACTGCTTCCGCTTTTATACGCGGTCAGCATTGCGCTGATGCCATCCAATGAATTATTTACAACGGATCTGAATCTTTTTCCGAAGCATCCGACACTGCAGAACTTCAAGGAGGCATTTACAACTGTTCCGCTTCTCCGGTTCATTTTAAATTCATTTATCATGGCAGGATGTATTACCATCGGACAGATCATTTCCTGTTCCCTTGCCGCATTTGCATTTTCCTTCCTGGAATTTAAGGGAAAAGGAATCCTTTTTGCAATTGTTATGGCAACCATGATGGTTCCTGGCGAAGCAACGATCATTTCCAATTATCTGACCGTCGGAAGCTGGGGGATTCTTGATACGTATGCGGTACTGATCATTCCGTATCTGACATCGGCGATGGGAATCTTTTTGTTCCGTCAGTTCTATATGACATTCCCGATGTCCCTGTATGAATCAGCAAAACTGGACGGATGCAGTAATTTGAAATTCATTATTAAGATTCTGATCCCGCTGACCAAGTCAGCAATCGGAGCTATGGCAGTTTATACTTTTATCAATGCATGGAATATGTATATGTGGCCACTTCTTGTAACCGGTTCCAACAACATGCGAACCGTACAGATTGGTATCAGTATGCTTGACAGTGTGGATTCGCAGTCCATTACCCTGATGATCGCAGGTGTTGTCATGATCATCATTCCGTCGATTTCGATTTTCATTATCGGACAGAAGCAACTGATCCGGGGAATGTTCTCAGGAGCTGTAAAGGGTTAATTCCTATACTGGAAACGGGAAAACATTCATTCCCGATCCTATATATGTGTAAATATTACACACAATTTCATCCAATTAGAAGAGATCACAACAGGAGGAAAATTATGAAGAAAAAAACAGTTTCATTATTACTTGTAGCAGCAATGGCAGTCGGAATGCTTGCAGGATGCGGTGGTGGAAAATCTTCCATCAGCCAGGATGGCTCATCCGATGCAGCAGAAGGCAATGAAAAAGCAGAAATGGCAGATGCAAAGGATGTAGACGGAACAACCATTACTTTCTGGCATTCTATGGGTGGAGTCAATGGACAGGCAATCGATACACTTGTCAAAAAATTTAATGATGAAAATGAATATGGAATTACTGTAGAAGCACAGTATCAGGGAGAATATGATGATTCTCTGAACAAATTAAAGAGCGCACAGATCGGAAATATGGGTGCAGATCTGGTACAGGTTTATGAAATCGGTACCCGTTTTATGATCGAATCCGGTTGGACAGTGCCAATGCAGGAAATGATCGATGCAGATAATTATGATGTATCCGAGATCGAACCGAACCTTGCTGCATATTATACGATTGATAATCAATTATATTCGATGCCTTTTAACTCATCTACCCCAATTATGTATTATAATAAAGATATGTTCGACAAAGCCGGTATTACAGAAATCCCGGACAGCCTGGAAGCAATCGATGAGATTGGCGATCAGTTAATGAGCAAAGGCGGTGCCGGAGAAGTAATGTCTCTTGGTATTTACGGATGGTTCTTCGAGCAGTTTATCGGAAAACAGGGTCTGGACTATGCCAATAACGGAAATGGGCGTGAAAAGGCCGCAACAGCAGTTGACTTTGACAAAAACGGTGCAGCCAAGAATATCCTGACCGCATGGCAGAAACTCAACAAAGACGGTTATGCTCCAATCGTCGGAAAAGGCGGTGATGCAGGACTTGCAGATTTCTCAGCCGGAAAGTCCGCAATCACACTTGGTTCTACAGCTTCATTAAAACAGATCCTGCAGGATGTAAACGGAAAATTTGAAGTGGGAACTGCATATTTTCCGAAGGTATCTTCAAGTGATGAAGGCGGAGTATCCATCGGTGGAGCTTCTCTGTGGGCACTGAACAATAAAGATCCAAAGAAACTCCGTGCAACATGGGAATTCGTAAAATTCCTGATCTCTCCGGAATCACAGGCATACTGGAATGCACAGACAGGATATTTCCCGGTTACCACAAAAGCACACGATGAACAGACATTCAAAGATAATATCGCGCAGTATCCTCAGTTCCAGACAGCAATCGATCAGCTCCATGATTCTTCACCGGAATATTGCGGTGCGCTTTTAAGTGTATTCCCGGAAGCAAGAGCAACTGTTGAGTCTGAAATCGAAAGCATGCTGAATGGAAAAGAAGATGTCGACACAGCAGTACAGAAAATGTCAGATTCGATCAACAAAGTGATCACTGACTACAATACTGTAAATAATTAAAAAGAATCGAGGCAGTAAACATTGAGCAAAACAAAAATATTTGCACACAGAGGTGCAAGCGGATATGCACCGGAAAACACGTTGGAAGCATTTGCACTGGCAATCACACAGGGTGCTGACGGAATCGAGCTTGACGTACAGCTTACAAAGGATGGAATCCCGGTTGTGATCCATGATGAAACCATCGACAGAGTTACAGAAAAAAAGGGATGGGTCAAGGATTATACCTTAAAAAAGTTAAAAGAGCTTACAGTACTGAAAAACAAATTCCCGGAGTATTCCGCAGCAAAGATCCCAACCCTGGAAGAAGTACTGGATGCGGTAAAAGCATCCGGTATCCAGGTCAATATTGAACTGAAAACAGGAATTTACTGGTATCCGGAAATCGAGCAGAAGGTTGCGGATCTTGTAAAAAAAGCCGGAATGGAAGAGCGGGTGATTTATTCTTCCTTTAACCATTACAGCATCCAGCAGATGAAGAAAATTGTGCCGGAAGCAGAAACCGCTTATCTGTACAGTGATGTGATCCTGAATGTTGCAGAGTATGCGAAGAATACAAAAGTAGACGGACTGCATCCGGCAGTATATCATGTAAAAATGGCAGATTTCCTGAAAGAATATCTGGGCAGCAATCTGAATGTCCGTGTCTGGACAGTCAATGAAAAAGCGGATATGAAATGGCTGATCGATGCAGGAGTAACTGCAATTATCACCAATTATCCAGACATGGCAGTGCAGATCAAAAAAGAAGCGGAAGTATAAGATCATGCTGGAAAATAAAAAACTTTTTCTGCTGGATATAGACGGTACGATCTGTAAAGGGAATCAGCTTGTTGAAGGATCCGCAGCTTTCCTAAAAGACATCAAGGCAAATGGCGGGCAGTTTGTATTTATCACAAACAATGCAACCAAGAGCATCGATGATTATATCAGATTTTTTCAGGTTCTTGGAATCCACACCGATTACACCAATTTCCTGACAGCATCCTATGTAACCATTGATTATCTGAAGAAAAATCATGCCGGAGAACTGATCTATGTGCTGGGAACCCGGTCCTTTATCCGGGAACTCAAAAAAAATAAAATCCACGTAACAAGCGATTGCGAGGATGAAGGAATTACCTGTGTTGTGGTTTCTTATGATAATCAGCTGACGTATGAAAAATTATCTGATACATGTAAGCTGCTGAGTACAAAAAATGTGGATTATCTTGCAACAAATCCAGACTATGTATGTCCGATTGAATTTGGATTTGTACCAGACTGTGGCTCCATCTGTGAAATGCTTGCACATGCGGTAAAGCGAATGCCGTATTTTATTGGTAAGCCGCAGCCTGAAATGGTAGAACTTGCATTGCAGCGGAATCATTACCGGAAAGAAGAGACTTTAATCGTTGGAGACCGCCTGTATACGGATATCTTATGTGGATATCATGCCGGTGTTGAGACGGTACTTGTATTATCCGGTGAGGCAACAAAAGAAGAAGCGAAGGCATACGAACATCAACCGGATTACGTGATGTCATCCGTTGATGAGTTGCATGAAGCATGGAGCAAAAGTATTTCTTAAATAAAAGAAAATATGTTTACTAAAACAGGGTATGTATGGCAAATGAAGCTGTACATACCCTGTCTGTATATTCAGGTCAATTCTTGATTGCCTCTGTTTTAACTGTAAAAAACACTTGCATAGGCGAACGTATGTTTGTATAATAGAAATATGAATACAGAAATGACAAATGAACATTATACAATACAGGAAAAATTACATATTCTTGCTGATGCTGCAAAGTATGATGTCGCATGTACATCAAGCGGCTCAAGTCGCCGGGGACAGAAAGGAGAACTCGGTAATGCCGTTTCATGTGGACTTTGCGGCAGACGGAAGATGTATTTCTTTACTTAAGATCTTAATGACCAATCATTGTGTCTACGATTGCAAATACTGCATTAACCGTGCGAGCAATGATGTAAAAAGAGCTACGTTTACTCCGGAAGAGATCTGTAATCTTACAGTCGAATTTTATAAACGGAATTATATAGAAGGACTTTTCCTAAGTTCCGGTATTTTGAAAAATCCAACCTATACGATGGAAAAGATGTGCGAGACACTGTTACTTCTCCGCACAAAATATCATTTTAATGGCTACATTCATGTGAAGACGATTCCGGGGGCTTCGGATGAATTACTTGCGGCTGCCGGTTATCTGGCAGACCGTGTCAGCGTGAATCTGGAACTGCCAACTTCTGAGGGACTTCGTAAGCTGGCACCGAACAAGACTATGCAGACAATCCTAAATCCAATGGGAAAGGTGCAGAATACCATTGCCGCACATCGCATGGCAATCGGAAAATCATTATATATGGAAAGAAGCCGTGGAAATCAGTTCCTGCATAACGGAATTTTTTCTGATACTTCCAAACAACAGTTCCAAAGGAAACTGGATAGCAGGGCAGCGCTGCAAAAAACAGCAGATGTATCCCCAATTACTGCACAGTCAAATCCTGCGCTATTGGATTCTTCCTTCACCTGGAATCAGGCATATCAACTTGCACCACATGATATGTCCAGATTAAAACGCAGCTTTGCACCGGCAGGACAAAGCACCCAGATGATCATCGGAGCGACAGGTGAAAGCGATTATACCTTATTACAGACCACGCAGCAGCTTTATCAGGGATTTGATCTGAAACGTGTCTTTTATTCGTCATATATCCCGCTGAATGAAGATCCTGTTCTGCCTGAGATTGGAACTCCACCACCGCTTTTGCGTGAACACAGGCTTTATCAGGCAGACTGGCTGCTCCGGTTTTACGGATTTCAGGCAGATGAACTTTTAACCATAGAGAAACCGAATTTTAACGAACTTCTGGATCCGAAGTGTGATTGGGCATTACGCCATCTGGAATTATTTCCCGTTGAAGTAGAAACGGCAAGCTATGCAGAACTCCTCCGCGTACCCGGAGTCGGACCGAAATCAGCCAGCCGTATTGTAAATGCACGAAGATATGGCAGAATGGATTTCACAAGTCTGAAGAAAATGGGAGTTGTGCTGAAAAGAGCGCACTATTTTATCACCTGTGGCGGAAAACAGATGTATCACACACCACTTGAAGAGACTTATATCACAAGACAACTGGTCAGCGTAGACCGGAAGGAATCCTGGGAAATGGCTCATGCAAATGAAGGCTTCTCACAGATGACACTTGCTGATTTTGGAATTGGATAGTTACATCATTAGAGCAGAAAATATTTATAGCAATATGAGAAAGCAGGAAATTTATGAAGATATATACTTGTAAGGATCGGTTGGAAGACATCATGACCTGTATCTATGATGCATGGGCAGATGCTTTGCTAATCGGTCATGATCAGATAAGACTGAAAAAGGAACCGATTTTCCAGGCGACACTGCTGGATGAATATATCCATGTAGACGGAGACTGTTCAAAGGCAGAAAAAGTCACCCGGTCTATCCGCAGAGATATTTCTTCCAGAGCATATCTCTATGTGTATTACGCATCCCTTTCAGCAGAAGAAGACGCACTGCAGGCAATCTATAATTTTTTACGAGTTGGATTTGCAATAGGAGCAGATGTACTTGAACATTATACGAACCCACATGTGATGCGGATTATGGAATTATATCGTAATGTTGGAAATGAAAGCCATCATTTCCGTGAATTCGCCCGGTTTCAAAGTCTCGACGGGCGTGTGTATGTCAGCCATCTGGAGCCCAAAAGTGATGTGATCATGCTGGTTGGAAGACATTTCGCAGACCGTATGCCATCGGAATATTGGATGATCGTTGACGATAACCGGAAGACCGTCTGTGTCCATCCAAAAGACGGAGAAAATTATCTTCGTTATCTGACGGACGGAGAGTTTGAGGCACTTCGGAAAACAGAAGAGTACGAAGATGAATACACTGGGATGTGGAAGACATTTTTCCATACGATCGGGATCAAAGAGCGGGAGAATTATGTCTGTCAGAGGAATCTTTTTCCGATCTGGAAGAGAAAGCATGCTGTGGAATTTAAAGAATAATCGCAGAAATTAAAAAGCAACAAAGAATAACTCTGGTTAAAAATCATGAGCAGGAAACAGTGATGTCAATGCTGCGTGGACTTCAGAAGTAGAAGAACAGTTCGAGTATATGTATCGGCTGTTCTTTTTTGGCTTTTAGACGTAAAAACGGTAATGTTTTTCTTGTACATAGTCGAGCATTAGAGTATAATAAACTCAGTTTTTTTCATATGTTTAAAAGCTATAATAAGAAAAACGGCAAAACAGATCAAAGTCTGCGACGCAAAGCTATAGGGCCTGTAAAATGGTAGCCAGTTGCCACGTTAAAGATGCATTGTCTGCAATGACAATGCTCTTTTTCGGTTTGGTTGTCCTGGTGAATATAGGCATTCGTGCAGATAGCAGTCAAAGGGATTTGACAAGGTCAAGAGCCGAATTAAACGCAGTAACGTATGCAGATCATATGAAGGCTGATATCGTGAGAGGAATTGATATTACAAATTTGGCAAAACCTCTGGATATTGAAAAGATGAAAAATACTATTAAAGATATTTGTCCCTAATATAGGGAGAAAGTAAATGAATAGCATAGTTATTGAAATGAATATTATTTGAGATTCGGGATAAATGGTGGAATGCAGACAAACAAGAAAAATAAAAATATAATAGGTATTATACAGAGTTTCCTTATATTGATATTAGTGGTTCTTATTATTTTTATGATGATTCAGATTAGCAGGCTGCAAGGGACAGCACGCGTAATAAATTATGCAGGTCTGGTACGTGGAGCTACACAGCGCGAAGTAAAATTAGAAATTACAGGAAACCAAAATGATGAATTAATTAAATATTTGGATGACATTCTTCTTGGATTGAGATATCAGGATGGACATTATAATCTGGTAAAACTCAATGACGAAGAATATCAGGGGAAATTGAAAATCCAGAGTGATTACTGGGATAAATTGAAAACAGAAATTGAAGCAGTAAGAAACAAGGGATACGAAAATACAGACATTGTTAATATGAGTGAAATATATTTTACGATGGCAGATGAAACTGTCTCTGCCGCAGAAAGCTATTCAGAAAAGATCGCTATAAAGATTCGTACTATAGAGCTTTTGTCGGCACTTGATATGTTGACTCTGGTGATATTGGTTATTATGCAGACTCTAAAGGCAATGCAGATGGCAATGCAAAACAGATTGCTGGAACAGAAAGCATTCGTAGATGCCTCTACTGGGCTGCCAAATAAAAATGCCTGTAATGAGCTTCTTAATAAAAAAGATATAATTACAGGTTCTACAGCATGCATAATGTTTGATTTAAATAATCTAAAAACTGTAAATGATACAATGGGACATTCCGCAGGAGATAAGTTAATAATGAATTTTTCAAAGTTTTTGCGAAGTGTTATTCCAGAAAAGGATTTTGTTGGAAGATATGGCGGAGATGAGTTTATAGCAGTCATTTATCATACAAATGAGGCGGAAATTAAGGAAATATTAAAAGGTTTGTACAGAGAAAAAGATAGATTAAATAGTTATGAAAATCAAATACCAATCGACTATGCATGCGGATGGGCATTATCCTCCGATAATATGTCGTGTACAATGCAGATGTTATTGGATGATGCAGATGCTAATATGTATAAAGATAAACAGTTATGCAAGAAATATAATTAGCATTCTTAAGGAAAGTGATTAAAAAACTATCGATAGGGAGTGCCTTTTTTAATTTATAGGATTTCTAAAGACCACAAGAATAAAGGAAATAGAAAATATGAATAAAAGACAAAAAATACTGATTGCTGATGATGCAAAGTTTAACAGGGATATATTGAAAGAATTTCTTGGAGAAACCTATGATTATCTGGAAGCTGAAAATGGAAATCAGGTAATCCAGATGATAGGAGAAAATATTGGAATTGATCTGATGCTTTTAGATATCAATATGCCACAGATGAATGGTTTTGAAGTCTTGGAAATAATGAAAAGAAGCCAGTATATTGATGAAATTCCAGTTATTATGATCTCTGCTGAAGAATCTGTTGATGTTATGCGTAAAGCATATGAAATGGGAATTACAGATTATATTACACGACCTTTTGATTCTGTTATTGTAAAGAAAAGAGTCCAGAATACCCTAGAACTTTATGCGAACCAAAAGCGTCTGATCAATGTGGTTGTTGATCAGGTTTATGAAAAAGAAGAAAACAATGATATTATGCTCAGGATTCTGAGCAATGTATTAGGGGCACGCAACAGTGAGAGCAGCGAACATATTTTACATATCCGTACTGCGACGAAAATGATGCTGAGACAACTGTTAAAAACAACGGATGCTTATCATCTGACGGAGACCGATATTGCTATAATCACAACCGCTTCTTCACTTCATGATATTGGTAAAATACGCATTCCGGAAGAAATACTGAATAAACCCGGAAGACTGACCGATGAAGAATTTAAAATTATGAAAACTCATAGTGAGATTGGAGCATCCATGATCTGGGATATGCATTTTTTACAAGATCATCCACTGGTACATACCGCATGGGAAATCTGCAGATGGCATCATGAAAGATGGGATGGAAAGGGTTACCCAGATGGTCTGAAAGGTGAAGAAATACCAATTTCTGCACAGGTGGTGTCTATTGTGGATGTTTATGATGCTCTTACCAGTGAACGATGTTATAAGAAAGCATTTGAGCATGATACCGCAATCAAGATGATTCTGGACGGGCAATGCGGGCAGTTCAATCCGGTTCTTCTTAAGTGCCTGAAAGAACTAAGCCTTCAGTTTTCCAAGATGTATAAGAATGAAACGAATGATAATACACAGTATTATGAAGCACAGAGGCTCTCTGACGAAATACTAAAGGAAAAGTCTTTACCCCGTAAAAATTATTCGCAGCATGTCATTAAGCTCATGCGGGAAAAGATAGAGTTTTTTAAAATGGACAGTGGCAAAATTTCCATTGAGTATAATGCAATTTCAGGTCGGCTGATTATAATTAACGGAAACCGGCAGATACTGTGTCAGAGAGATGATCCGAAATTTGATATATTCAAACTGTTCGAAGTAAGCAGTGAAGATATTCAACATATCAGAGCGTTACTGGACCAAACATCAATACAGAATACAGAAATCTCCTTGCAGTTAATGGCAAAGGTGGAAAATAAAAGGCAGATGTATGATCTGAAACTGCATACCTTATGGTCTACTTTAAAGAAAGATGGATATATAGGAATTGTCGGATATCTCTCTTGATTGGTGAATAAAATGGGAGGCACGATTTCTGTTACCAGCGAAGTGGGAAAGGGATCCACTTTTGTAGTTGAATTGCCTTTTGAGATGGGAGCTGCACCAGAAAAATCTAAGAAAGAAGAGGCGGATAAAGAGAATAGCATTCACGGTTTAAATCTCATGTTAGTAGAGGATAATAAGTTGAATGCCGAGGTTGCAGAAATACTTTTAGAAGATGAAGGTGCAATAATTACAATGGTTAATGATGGACAGCAGAAGCTGTCGCAAAGATATTTATAAAAATGTTGTGGGGGTATTGAACATTAATGAATGTAAAATTAAAATCTGGAAGCAAGCAAGCGACTGTAGCCTGGAGGGTGGGAGAAAGATGAAGAAGTGCAAATTAGTACAGAATATAATGAATTTCAAATTTTGTTACATTATATTTTGCACAATTATATGTTTTATTGTTTTATCCGTTCCTACATTTGCCAAAGAAAACTCTGACAATGTTATCCGGGTAGGATCTTTTGAAGAAACTTATAATACCGTCAATGAAAAGGGGGAAAGAAGTGGATATGGTTATGAGTATCTTCAAGATATTGCAGGTTATGCAGGATGGACATATAAATACATAACAAGTGATTGGAAAAACTGCTTTACACAGTTGGAAAATGGAGAGATTGATATTCTTGGTGGCATTTCCTATACAGACGAACGTGCTGAAAATATGCTTTTTTCCGATATGCCTATGGGGGAAGAGAAATATTACATCTATACGGATGCATCCAATATGGATCTTACAGCAGGAAATTTGGATTCTTTTGAGGGAAAAAATATTGGTGTGTTTAAAGATAATATAACGGAGGATGTGCTTAACGAATGGGAGTTAAAGTATGGTCTGCATACGCAGCATGTCAATGTTTCTAATACCGCAGAAGTTATGGACAAACTGTCGAAACATGAAATTGACTGCTTCGTTTCGGTAGAAGAACCCCGTTGGGAAGAATCGGAGATTTCGCCGATTACAAGTATTGGAGAGACAGAAATCTATTTCGCTATAAATCCCAAACGTCCGGATATCAAAGAAGCACTGGATAGTGCTATGCGCAGAATCAAGGATGACAACCCATTTTACACAGATGATCTCTACAGGCGTTATCTTTCTGCACAGAGCAGCTCCTTTCTTTCAAAAGAAGAAAGGGAGTGGATCGGGCAGCATGGAGCAATCCGGATAGGGTATCTGAATCAGGATGGAGGTATCAGCAGTGTAGATCCATCAACAGGCAAATTGACAGGTGTTATTACAGATTATGTGGATCTTGCAGAAAATTGTCTGCAAGGTCAGACTCTGGAATTTGAATTAAATGGATATGAGACAAGAAGTGAACTGCTTCAGGCATTGCAGGATAGAAAAATAGACCTGATTTTTCATGCAAACCAGAATCCATACTTTGCAGAAACAAATGGGTTTGCTTTGTCGGATACGCTGCTGACTATCAATATGGCAGCAATTACGGCAAAGGATTCTTTTGATGAAAATAAAGAGAATACAGTTGCCGTTGAAAAAGATGATTTTGCATTGAAAGCATATCTTTCATACAATTATCCGCAATGGAAGGTTGTGGAATATGAAACATCAGATGCAGCAGTAAAAGCAATGCAGAAAGGGGAGACGGATTGTATTGTAAGCAATTCAGGTACTGTTTCAGACTATTTGAAAAATAATAAGCTTCATAGTGTTTTCCTGACAAAAGAAGCTGATGTTCCATTTGCTGTTCAGCAGGGAGAACCGGTTCTTTTGTCCATTCTGAATAAAACACTGACATCTATGCCTACAACTCAATTTTCAGGTGCAGTAGTTTCGTATAATGCTTCCTCACGAAAAGTTACAGCGAAGGATTTTATTCAGGACAATTTACTGACAGTTTCACTTATCGCTGGAATTTCTTTTTTTGCTGTTCTGTGTATAATTCTTGATTCTTTGAAAAAATCAAAACGTGCGGAAGAAAAATCCAAGAAGTCTGCTGAGCAGGCATTGAAGCTGAATCAGGAGCTTGAAGAAAAACGGCAGGAATTACAAAATGCACTTGTAGAAGCACAGAGTGCCAATAAGGCTAAGACTTCCTTTTTAAATAACATGTCTCATGACATCAGGACACCGATCAATGGCATTATGGGCATGCTGGATATCATCCGCAAAAACCGGCAGGATGAGGCAAAAGTGGACGACTGCCTCGATAAAATCAATCTTTCCGCAAGCCATCTGCTGGCACTCGTCAACGATGTGCTCGATATGAATAAGCTGGAGTCCGGAAAAGAGACGATCGAGAGCGCTTCTTTTGACCTGACGCATCTGATGGATGATGTGGCATCCCTTGTCAATGCGCAGATTACGGAGATGGGCATTACCCACTGTACGCACCGCGGTGAGCTGACGCACACGAGACTGATCGGCAGTCCGCTGCGCCTGCGGCAGATTATGCTGAATCTCTTCAGCAATGCAATCAAGTACAACAAGCCGGGCGGAACGATCGATACGTATGCGGGCGAAGTCTCCTGCGACGGAACCCGGGTCGTCTACGAGTTCCGCATCACGGACAGCGGCATCGGAATGAGCAGAGAATTTATCGAAAAAGAGCTGTTCCATCCGTTCACACAGGAGAAGTCCGGTGCGAGAACGCAGTATAAGGGAACGGGCCTTGGCATGTCGATCGTCAAAGAACTGATCGAAAAAATGCAGGGCACGATCGAGGTAACGAGCCAGCAGGGCGTCGGAACGACGTATGTATTCCGGCTTCCGTTTTATATTGACTGCGAGGGACAGCGGATTCAGGAAGTAAAGACACGGATCGCAGGAAAAGAGCTTGTCCGCTTCCACGTTCTGCTTGTCGAGGATAATGAGATCAACATGGAAATCGCCGAGTTTTACCTGACCGATCACGGTGCGACGGTGGAAGAGGCATGGAACGGCCGCGAGGCGGTCGAAAAGTATGCGGCGAATCCGCAGAAATTTGATGTGATTTTAATGGATCTGATGATGCCTGTGATGGGCGGCCTTGAGGCAGCGCGGCAGATCCGCGCCATGGAGCTTCCGGAAGCAAAACAAGTCCCGATCATCCCGATGACGGCGCAGTCCTCCGAAGAGAGCAAAGAGGGATGCCGCGCAGCGGGCATGAACAGCCATCTGACCAAGCCGATCGAGCCGGACAGCCTGGTGCAGACGATCTTGGAGACAACGGAACATGCCTTTGGAAAATAGAGGAGAAAACGATGAGTTTTACGCATTTACATGTACATACCGAATACAGCCT
>OMEJ01000822.1_pt1 | contig 16416 bp, 14 predicted proteins | sample 1645361 | NCBI WGS metagenome assembly OMEJ01 (sample SAMEA103958156, study PRJEB25191) | human gut metagenome
GCATTATTTTATGGAAATCAACCGTATTCAATATTGCCAAAGGAGATTAGTATGTCAGCTGCGATTTTTGCCAGGTTGATATTCTTGGCGGTCGGTTTTTTAATGACTCTCAGTCTGATGGCATGGATTCCTCGACAAAAACTGAAATTCTCATATATAGGGAGCAGAACACTTTCTGTTTATGTACTGCATGTAATTGTGCGGGATATATTGGAACAACTTCATATCTTTGGAAAAATTCATATAGAAGGGGAAATGCTGCTGTTAAGCTGCGTAATTTTCTGCGTGGTGCTGACTATTGTGCTTTCAGGGGAAATCTTTTATAAATATTGTAATAAGGTGTTCAAAATTAAGTATGATGCATTAATGCGGTGACAAAAATTTATCTGAATGATTGCTGAGAGGAGGTGTGATTACACAGGAGAAAATCAGGATATGCGATCTTACATGAATAAAAATAAATTTTAAAACAATGAGTGAATATATAAAGGAGGAGACAGGATGGATAAGATAGCGGTATTAATACCTTGCTTTAATGAAGCAAAGACAATAGAAAAAGTGGTGAAAGATTTTAAAAAGGTGCTGCCGGAAGCAGTGATTTATGTGTATGATAACAATTCCACAGATGGAACAGATAAGATAGCCGAAAAAGCAGGAGCTGTTGTAAAGTATGAGTATCAGCAGGGAAAAGGTAATGTCATTCGGAGAATGTTTCGTGACATAGAGGCGGAATGTTATGTTATGACAGACGGAGATGATACATATCCGGCAGAGTCTGCTCCGGAAATGGTAGAAAAAGTTTTAAAGAGAGGAGCAGATATGGTTGTGGGAGATCGTTTATCTTCTACGTACTTTTCAGAAAATAAAAGGCCGTTTCATAATTTCGGGAACAGTATTGTAAGAAAATGGATTAACTTTCTATTTAAGAATGATATCAAAGATATCATGACAGGTTATAGAGCATTCAGCCGTCAATTTGTCAAAACATTTCCGGTTTTATCAAAGGGATTTGAGATAGAAACGGAGATGAGCATTCATGCAATTGATAAGAATATGTTTGTTGAAAATGTTATTATCGATTATCGAGACAGGCCGGAAGGCAGTGAATCAAAGTTAAATACTTATTCTGATGGTGTAAAAGTTCTGCTTACGATTGTTCGACTGTTTAAAACATACAAGCCGTTGCAGTTCTTTGGTATTATTGCATTTGTTTTGGCAGCGCTTTCAATCGGCTTTTTCATTCCAATTTTGATTGAATTCTCCAAAACAGGGAAGGTGCCAAATTTCCCAACATTGATTGTGTGCGGGTTTGCTATGCTTGCGGCAATACAGTCATTATTTTCAGGATTGATTTTATCCACGTTAAGGCAGAAGGAAAAACAAGATTTTGAATTAGCGTTGCACTACGCAAAAGAATAAAAAATACGTACATGTTTTATGGATAAACTTATGGAGGAGAAAATGAAAAAAGTTAGTATTATTGTTCCGGTATATGGAGTGGAAGAATGGCTGCCGCGATGTCTGGATTCGTTGGTGAATCAGACATTGCAGAATCTCGAAATTATTGTTGTCAATGACGGAAGTCCGGACAATAGTCAGGCAATTATAGATGAATATGAAAAGAAATATCCTGACTTGGTGAAAGGATATCAAAAACAAAATGGCGGACTTTCCGATGCAAGAAATTATGGAATGAAGTATGCTACAGGAGAGTATATTGCATTTGTTGACAGCGATGATTATGTAGATACGACGATGTATGAAAAACTCTATCAGAAAGCGAAGGAAGATAATGCAGATGCTGTTACCTGTGCATATTATAAGGTAAATGAAAAACAGAAAACAAAGAAAAGTGCACAAAAAGGTCAAATGCATCTCTTTGGAGAGAATATTAGAGAAAATACGGAAATGTTAATACAGATGGCACCATATGCGTGGAATAAAATGATACGCAGGGAGGTGTTTGAGAAATCTGGTTTGACATTTCCAAAAGGATTAATTTTTGAAGACCTTTGCACAATGTATCCATTGTTTTTGTACTGTAACAAGGTTTCAAAAGTAGATGAAGAATTATACTATTATATTGAACAGAGAGAAGGATCCATTATCAATACATTCTCACCAAAGAAAATGCAGGTGTTGGATTCCTTGGAGTTATTGAATGCACGTTTTGTTGAAGCGGGGGAATTTGAAAATTTCCATGATGAATTGGTTACAATTAATTTGCGCCATACATTTTATAGATTCAAAGAATTTCATTTATATAAAAACAGAATGTTCCAATTGAGATTTGTAAGACGGACGTTCAAACATTTGAAGAAGTATTTTCCTGACTGGAGAGAAAATTATGGATATTTTCCAAATTTTACTTTGCCGGCGGCCAGAAATGGAAAAAGATGGCTGTATAAAAGAAGTCTATATTGGTATATTATTGCTTTAATGCCTTTATTAGTTATTAAACTGGGAATGAAAATAGATCGAAATCTTTATAATAAAGCAAATGTGTATCGTTATTGTTATATATTTACACGACAGCATTCAAAGATTGATAAGAAAATGGTGTTATTTGAATCTTTTCATGGAAAGAAGATTTCTGATTCACCGTTGGCTATGTTGCAGGAATTATTGAAAGAAAACAAGAAATATAAAATTTACTATACAGTAAATAAGGCGAATTATAAGGAACAGAAGCGATTTATAAAAAGCAATCATATGGATATCCATCTTGTTAAACTCAAATCTTTTAAATATCAGAAAATTATAGCCAAAGCTGGATATTTGATTAATAATGTGTCTTTTCCGCCATATTTTATAAAAAGAGAGGGACAGTTATATATGAATACATGGCATGGAACCCCTTTAAAAACGTTGGGGAAAAATATGTGTCAGGGGATTGAGTCCATGCATAATATCCAGCATAATTTCCTGCAGTCTGATTATTTGTTATTTCCAAACGAATTTACTAAAAATCATATGATGGAAGATTATAATCTGGAACAGTTATATACAGGAAAAACAATAGTATGCGGGTATCCTAGAAATAGTATTTTTATGGATGCTGCTGCAGGGAAAAAACTGAAGAGTGATTTAGGGTATGAAGGAAAAACCTTATATACATATATGCCAACATGGCGCGGGAAAAATAGTTATCAGAAAAATGGATCTAATTATATTGATGACATTGAAGAAATTTTGACAAATGTAGATCAGGTGCTGACAGATAATGAAATATTTTTTGTAAATCTGCATCCAAATGTAAATTCAGATGTAAATTTTGACAGCTATAAGCATATTCGGTCATTTCCGACAGATATTCCGCAATATGATTTTATTAACTGTACGGATGTACTGATAACAGACTATTCAAGTATCTTTTTTGACTTTTCAATTACGAAAAAACCAATTGTACTTTTTATGTATGATTATGATGAGTATATGGAAGAACGAGGCATGTATACCGATGTAAAAGAGCTGCCATTTACGAAAATATATAATTTAGAGGATTTTATAAAAGGGCTGCAGGGAAAGGAATTTTTGGAATCAACGTATAGCGATGATAAAGAGTATCATGAAAAATATATTCAATATGATTCCATGGATGCTGCAAAATTTGTGAATGAAGTAATATTTGATCAGAACTTTGAACATGTTAAAGTAGAAGATTATTCTCATAATAAGAAAAAACATTGGAAGTTATATGTATTCCAGGAGCGTGTGGACAACAAAGAAGATTTGGATCGAATTTATGAGGAAAATGCAGCAGAAAATACAATTTTTGCAATTCGCTTACATTTTTTTGATGCAAAAATGAATCAGTGGTTTTATTCTGAATATAATGAGAAGATGACCTATATTATATATAGTTACCATAGAGTATTGACCTGGTATGAAGTAAAACAATGGAATAGGCATAATGAGAAATTCAGAAAGATTGCAAGGGAGAGAGGATACCAAAGGAGTCTCCCCAATATAACAATTATTAACAAGGATGAGATAAGAAATGTCATCTAAGGAGTGAGAGCAGATATAAAAGCCTTCTATGCAAAATGAAGCATAGGAGGCTTTTTGCTATACAAATAAGGGAAAAATGGGAGATCAGGAGAAAATATTGCGAGAATGTTACAAATATGTTAAAATTGCGTGAAACAATATATGAGTTTAGAAAGAGGGAAATTGGGGAAAATATATAAAATAATATAGAAGGATGTAAAAATGGAAGAAAAAAAGCGAATAAAGTATATTGATTTATGTAAGGGGTTAGGAATCCTGATGGTAACATTGGGGCATGTGACGACCTTGGCAAATCCTCTGGATCAGTGGATGTCATCCATGAAACTGAGTATTTTCTTTGTGGCTGCAGGCTATCTGATCTGCTATACAAACTCTTATGAGAAACAGACATTGAAGAGGTATCTTGTAAAATTGATCAAGTCACTGATGGTTCCATATATACTGTTTAGTGCGTTCGGGATTGCTTTTCGTTATTTTGCAATGGTCATGCAGAATGCGGTCAACATGGATTCGATCAAATCTTACATTTTTGCGACTATTACTTTGAGAGGCATTTTTGCTCTATGGTTTCTGCCGGTTCTGTTCTTTGCAGAAATTCTGTTTTACTGTCTGATACGATATGCTCCGAGAATAGTGAAACTGCTGGTGATTCTGATGCCGCCGTTCATTGCCACATGGTACGGCGGATACCTGGAACAGCTGCAGATGGTTTTGTCACCGCTGTGGTATGAAAGAATTTCTTTTGTCCTGTTCCCAATAGGAAAGACGATTGTGGCATTATGGTATTTATATATTGGATATTTAGGATGCAGACTGTGCCGTCAGATTCAAAATGGGAAAATTCTGTTTCTGATTGGAATGATTTTTTCTGTTGTTAATATTTATATGTCACAGCAGAACATGGAAGTCGATATGAATCATATGGATTTTGGAATTTGTCCGGAGTTATTTTTTATCGGAGGAATCCTGGGGTCGTTTGGAGCTTTATTCGTTTTTCAATTCCTGGAACAATACTGGAGCTTCCCGATTTTAAATTACTTTGGACAAAATTCCTTGATTTTAATGTCAACACAAAGAGCGTTTTATATTCTTGCGATTGGTGCGGCAGGATGGCATGAAATATCAGGATCAGTGGAAGTGTTATCCTGGAGATATTACTGGGACAGCCTTGGTACGCTTGCGATTGTGCTGATTTTGGAATATTCCATTATTACATTTATTAATAAAAAAGCAAAGTTTATGATTGGTAAGTTTTAGTACCGGAAATGTTGAATAATTGAACATTCGATAGTATAATAGGACAGAGAATGTTCGAAAATGGAGAAAGGTAATGAAAACTTATATTGAAAATTTTAAGAAGTACAGGTTTCTGCTTTGGGAACTTGTAAAAAAAGGTGTCAAGTTAAAGTACCGGCGGTCCTATCTGGGAATTTTATGGACCTTGCTGGAACCGCTGCTTACAATGATCGTTCTTAGCATTGTATTCGGAACTTTGTTTGGAAATGATGATCCGCATTTTCCGGTTTACATTCTGTGCGGAAGGCTGATGTACAGTTTCTTCTCCTCAGGAACTAATGGTGCTATGAAGGCCATTCGTACCAATGCGGGTATGATCAAGAAGGTTTATGTTCCGAAGTATATTTATCCGTTATCCAGTGTGCTGTTTAACTATATTATTTTTCTGATTTCTCTGATCGTGCTGGTAGCGGTGGGAATTGTATTAAAAGTGTATCCTACGGTATATATGCTGCAGGCGGTTGTGCCGCTGGTATTGATCTTGTTTACGGCATTCGGTGTTGGAATGATTCTTTCTACGCTGGCAGTTTTTTTCCGTGATCTGGAGTATCTTTGGTCTGTAGGGCTGATGATCATTATGTATGCGTCTGCGATTTTCTATTATCCTGAGAGAATATTGAATTCCGGATTTGGATGGATTTTGAAATGCAATCCATTGTATCTGCTGATTCATAACTTCAGACAGGCGGTATTTGGACGGCCGATGAATATGAAGTTTCTGGCAGCATCCATTGTGTTTGCGATTGTGTCAGTGATTGTAGGACTGTATTTCTTTTATAAGAAGCAGGACGAATTTATTCTGCATATTTAGGAGGGTGTCATGGCGAAGAAAGAAGTATTGCGGGTAGAACATGTCGGCATGAAATTTAACCTGAGTCAGGAAAAGGTAGATGATTTAAAAGATTATATTATAAAGCTGCTGAAACATCAGATTTCCTACAATGAGTTCTGGGCATTAAAGGATGTTAGTTTTACTTTAAATAAAGGTGACCGATTAGGAATTCTGGGGCTGAACGGGGCAGGGAAAAGTACTCTGCTTAAGGTGATTGCCGGAGTGCTGAAAGCGACTGAAGGAACAGTAACTTCCAAAGGAAAGATTGCGCCTCTTCTGGAATTGGGCGCTGGTTTTGACCAGCAGTATACCGGAAGAGAAAATATCTATTTATATGGAGCGGTTCTTGGATTTTCCAAGAAGTTTCTGGACGAGAAACTGGATGAGATTATTGAATTTTCAGAATTAGGAAAATTTATCGATGTTCCGGTAAAAAACTATTCTTCGGGAATGAAGTCCAGACTTGGCTTTTCTGTAGCCACTCTGGTGGAACCTGATATTCTGATTCTGGATGAAGTTTTGTCTGTTGGAGATGCTAAATTCCGTAAAAAAAGTGAAGCAAAGATCATGAGCATGTTTGATAAGGGAGTCACAGTATTGTTTGTATCTCATTCCCTGGATCAGGTAAAGCGGCTTTGCAATAAAGCAATTTTACTGGAAAAGGGACGAATCATAGCAGATGGAAGCATTGAGGATGTCAGTAAAATATATCTGGAAAAAACAAAATAAGAAAGAGGTATATCATTCATGAAGAAAGTAATTACGTATGGAACTTTTGATCTGCTGCATGCGGGTCATATTAATTTGCTCAGAAGAGCAAAAGAACTGGGGGATTATCTGATTGTAGTGGTTTCTACCGATGAATTTAACTGGGAACAGAAACAGAAAAAATGTTATTTCAGCTATGAAGAACGGAAAAAACTGGTAGAAGCTGTTCGATATGTGGATCTGGTAATTCCGGAGACCAGCTGGGAGCAGAAGATTAATGATGTAAAGGAATATCATGTGGACACCTTTGTAATGGGAGATGACTGGAAGGGAAAATTCGATTTCCTGAAAGATTACTGTGAAGTTGTATATCTTCCTAGAACAGAAGGAATTTCTACAACAAAGATTAAGGAAGATCTTGGATTAGGCGGACAGACAAAAGAAGACTCAGAAGAATAAGGAGGAGTAGTATGAACGAAAGAATCCAGAGGGTAAGGAAAGCAGTGATTCCGGCTGCCGGACTGGGAACGAGATTTTTGCCGGCAACAAAAGCAATTCCAAAAGAGATGCTTCCAATCGTTGATATTCCTACAGTGCAGTATATTGTGGAAGAGGCGGTTGCCAGCGGGATTGAAGAGATTTTGATCATTACCAATTCCAATAAACACTGCATGGAGAATCATTTTGACAAAGATTATGAGCTGGAAGCTCGTTTAACGGAATCCGGCAAGATGAAAGAAGTGAAAATGATCCATGATATTGCCAATATGGCCAATATCTATTATGTGCGTCAGAAAGAGCCGAAAGGTCTGGGACATGCGGTACTGTGCGCAAAATCTTTTATTGGAAATGAGCCGTTTGCGGTACTTCTGGGAGATGACGTTGTCATCAATAAAGGAGGAGAACCGGCGCTGCAGCAGCTGATTCATGCGTACGATAAGCATCATGCTTCTGTAGTAGGAGTTCAGACGGTGGCAAAAGATCAGGTCAGCAAATATGGAATTGTGGCTCCAAATCAGAACGTGCCGGCAGACGGGCGTGCGGTGAAACTGGATAACATGGTAGAGAAACCGAGTCAGGAGGAAGCGCCAAGCCAGATGGCTGTTTTAGGCCGTTATGTACTGACGCCGGAGATTTTTGAACTGCTGGAGAGTCAGGAAGCCGGCGCCGGCGGAGAAATTCAGCTGACAGATGCAATCTGTCGTCTCATTGATACTCAGGCTGTCTATGCCTATGATTTTGAGGGAACCCGTTATGATGTGGGAGATAAATTCGGATTCATTAAGGCAACCATTGACTTTGCGCTGGAGCGTCCGGAACTGAAAGATCAGGTAATGGCATATATCCAAAGTATTGCTGAGAAGAATTAAAAGGATATAAAAGGAAAAGTATGGAATAATGAAATTAAAAAGGAATTTCAACTGCAAATGGTTATACTGTTTGTAAGAAGAAATTCTTTTTTAATGTATCAGGGACACAGTTTTGTGATTGTGATATAATATAAAAGTATCAGATTTTTTAGAATAAATAATAGACTGTTGTATAAAATTTGGTACTTTTCTGTGGAAAATGAAGGACAGATAAGGAAGGAAGAAACGTGAATATTAAACAGTTTATTAAAAAAATCATTATTGCAGCTTATAAACGTCTGACGCCGGCAATGCCGTTGAAAAAAAATCTGATTTTGTTTCAGAGTAATAACGGCGTGAATTATACAGGAAATCCAAAGTATATTTATGAGGAAATGGTCCGGCAGGGACTGGATCAGAAATATGACTGCGCATGGATCCTGCTGGATACATCCATTGAAGTACCGGGGAAATGCCGTAAAATAAGGCGCAATTATCCGGAATTTTTCTGGAATCTGATGAGAGCAAAATTCTGGGTGTTCGACAGCCGGCAGGAAAAGATGTATGTAAAGAAAAAGGATACGGTGTATATTCAGACATGGCATGGAACGCCTCTGAAAAAACTGGCGCTGGATATGGATCAGATGGATATGGCAGGGAATCAGAACATTGAGAGGTATCATGAAAATTTCCGCATTGCATGCAGGGACTGGGATTATCTCGTGTCACAAAATAAATTCTCAACGGAGGTTTTTAAATCCTGTTTTGATTTTGCTAGTAAGCCGATTTTAGAGGTTGGCTATCCAAGAAACGATGTTCTGTTCCAGAAAAATAATGAGAAAGATATCCGGGAATTAAAGGAAAAACTGGGACTGCCTCTGGATAAAAAGATTATGCTGTATGCGCCTACCTGGAGAGACAATGAATTTTATCAGAAAGGGGCTTATAAATTTGCTACAGAATTAGATTTTGACAGGATGCGGGAGGCTTTTTCTGATGAATACTGCATGATTGTGAAATATCATTATCTGGTATCTGAAAATATAGACTGGACACCATATGAAGGTTTTATATATACTTTTGATGAGACGAAAGATATTGCATGGTTGTATCTTGTCTCTGATATCCTGATTACAGATTATTCTTCTGTTATGTTTGATTACAGTCTTTTGAACCGGCCGATGTTCTTTTTTGCCTATGATCTGGAAGATTATCAGAATCATCTGAGAGGTTTCTACTTTGATTTTATCAATGAGATTCCGGGACCGATTTCCCAGGATACAGAAACATTGATTTCGGATATTCAGAATTACCGGGAAGAAGACTGGGAGGAAAAATACAAAGCTTACCACGATAAATTCAACAATGTAGACTGTGGAGAAGCTTCCAGAAAGATCATCGATTTGATTCAGGAGAAAACAAAAGAAGCTTAGAAATTTTGGCAGATGAAAAAGCAGGTTCTTTTCCTGGAAGATACAAAGGAGGAGGTTAGTGTCTTATGGTAACGATTCTTTTAGCGACGCTGAATGGAGAAAAATATTTAAAAGCGCAGTTAGAATCTATTGCGGCCCAGACATATGAGAATTGGCAGCTGGTGGTCGGCGATGATGGTTCTACGGATCAGACGCTGGAAATTTTAAAGGAATTTCAGAAAGAACATCCGAACCAGGTGACGATTTATGAAAATAATCCTCCGTTTGGAAGCGCAAAAGGAAATTTTATCAATCTGCTTCGAAATTCCTATGGTCCGCATTTTATGTTCTGTGACCAGGATGATGTGTGGAAGAGAGACAAGATCTATCTGACGCTTCAGAAGATGGAGGCGCTGGAGACCCGGTATGGCGATAAGGTGCCGATTCTGGTGCATTCTGATTTGTCTGTGGTAGATGAGAATCTGGAAATGGTGGCAGAATCTTTTTTTCAGTATGCTAACCTGCCAAAGCGAGTCATGCTGAATCGTCTGATCGTGCAGAATTCGGTGACAGGGTGTACGGTAATGATCAACCGGTGTCTGCAGCAGTTTTTCCTGCAGCAGCTTCCGATTCCGAAGATTATTATGCATGATTACTGGGCAGCGCTGATCGCCAAAGTATTTGGAAAGATTGGTTTTGTAAATGAGCCGACGATGCTGTACCGTCAGCATGGGCATAATTCGGTAGGGGCCAAGGATGCCATGAATGTTAAATTTCTGTACGGCCGGCTGAAAGAAGGAAAGAATTCCTACCGGAGAATGATGATTGAATCCATGGAGCAGATCCAGGGGTTTGTAGGTACTTATGGAAAAGAAATTCAGGATCTGGACAGCTATGAACTGCTGAAAAATTATGGGGAGCTGTACTATAAAGGAAAATTACGCCGTCTGGCATTTTACAGGCATAACCAGGTATTAAAAGAAGGAAGGATCAGAAAGCTGATGCAGTGGCTTTGGGGATAAGAAGATGAAAAACGCAGCAGGATTGTTAATAAAATATTTTATTATGTATTTATCATGTCTCTTCCCACGCAGCCGAAAGATTTATGTATTCGGCGCATGGCTGGGGGAAAAGTTCGCGGATAATCCGAAATATCTGTTTTTAGAGGCTCAGGATGATCCTGAAATCCGTCCGGTCTGGATTACAAAAAATCCGGATGTGTGCCGTCAGATTCGCGGGATGGGATATGAAGCATATCTGTCTGGCAGCATGAAAGGGATCTGGATGCAGCTTCGGGCGAAATACGCAGTTGTCTGCAATGGAATCAGTGATCTGAATCATGCCTTTCTTGGAAGAGCGGTTTTTCTGAACTTATGGCACGGCGTTCCGCTGAAAAAAGTAGGTTATGACGATGATAAGGTGAAAAACTGGGACAGCAGAGGACAGAAGATCCGGCGTCTGATCCAGCAGATTCCTTTGGGAAGAGAGTATGTGGCAGCTACAAGTGAGAATTATAAGCCAATTTATGAGAGTGCATTTCGCAGGCCGTCGGAGCATATTCTGGTAGTGGGGCAGCCCAGAAATGACATTTTTTTTGATAGAGAAGGAAAATTTCCGGTTCAGCACAGACTGAGGAATGCGGCACGGGGCCGGAAAATCATCTTATATGCCCCGACCCACAGACAGGAAGGCAGGATTCCGTTTCCGCTGGAGGAACATTTTGATTTTCAGAGATTGAATCAGTGGTGCCAGGAGCATCATGCCGTATTTGTCATAAAACGCCATTTTTATCATCAGGAGGATCCGGTTGATTTTTCCGGATATTCCAATATTGCGGATATCACAGACAAGTCAATGGACATCCAGGAACTTTTAATGGACACAGATCTGCTGATTACCGATTATTCCAGTACCTATATTGACTATCTGCTGCTGGACCGGCCGATGGTATTTTATGATTTTGATTATCAGGACTACTTAAGGACGGACAGAGAAATGTATTATGACTATGATGATGTAACGCCAGGATACAAGGCAGAGACATTTGGGCAGCTGCTGGATGAGCTGGATCTGATTTTCCAGGGAGAAGATCAGTGGAGAGAGGAGCGCAGGCGCGTAAGGGATCTGTTTTACTGTGCGCAGGGGCAGAAAGCAGTCGGAAGAAAACTGCTGGAGTTTCTGAAAGACATATCATAAAAAAGGATGAAAGAAAGGAAGCTGTAAGAAGTGAATACGTTTTTACCGGCAGATATCTTAATGCCGCGGGTAGATTCCATGGGAAAATGGGCAGTGATTGCCTGTGATCAGTATTCTTCCCAGCCGGAGTACTGGGAAGAAGTAAGAGAAAAGGTGCAGAATGCGCCATCAGCGCTGCATCTGATTCTCCCGGAAGTAGAACTTGGGAGTGGAAGAGAAAAAGAGGAAATTGAAAAAATACATAAGACGATGAATCGTTATCTGACCAACCAGATGTTCCGGAGTTATCCGCATGCGTTGATTTATGTGGAGAGAACTCTGCAGAATGGAAAAATCCGAAAAGGGATTGTGGGAAGGATCGATCTGGAAGAATACAGTTATACACCGGGAAAAGAGGCTAAAATCCGGGCAACGGAGAAAACAGTTATGGAGAGAATCCCGCCGAGAATGAAGATTCGCTACAATGCATCTGTGGAACTGCCTCATGTGATTCTGCTGTGCGATGATCAGAAGAAAAAGCTGATCGAGCCGATTACCAGGAAGAAAAAGAGTTTTACAAAACTGTATGATTTCCAGCTGATGAAAGGCGGAGGCCATGTGGCAGGATGGCTGATCCAGGGAGAAGACACTGACGCTTTCGTCCGCAGGACAGAAGAATATGAACAGCAGATGATGGAGAAATATAAGGAATTTGGAGAAACGCCGATGGTATATGCTGTGGGAGACGGCAATCATTCACTGGCCACAGCCAAGGCCTGTTATGAGCGGTTAAAGCAGGCACATCCGGAGGAGGATTTTTCAGAGCATCCGGCCAGATACGCGCTGGTGGAACTTGAGAACCTGCATGACGAAGCGCAGGAATTTGAACCGATCCACAGGATCATTACCAGCGTGGATACAGAAGAACTGATGGAACAGCTGCAGGAGACTTCCTGCAGGGAAGGAGGATTCCCGATTTCCTGGTATTCAGGAAAGAAACGGGGAAAGATATATCTGGATCTGAAAAAGAATCAGCTTCCGGTAGATAAGCTGCAGACATTTCTGGATGAGTATCTGGCAGAAAATACCGGTGAGATGGATTATATCCATGGAGACGGAGTGCTGAAAAAGCTGGCACGACAGGAAAAGGCCATTGGATTTCTGCTGCCGGCAGTTGAGAAAGACCAGCTGTTCCCAAGTGTTATGACAGATGGAACTCTGCCAAGGAAAACATTTTCCATGGGTCATGCATGTGAAAAAAGATATTATATTGAAGGAAGAAGAATACGGTAGAAATAAAAAATCCCCGCAGGGAAAAACTGCGGGGACTTTTGCTTCTGTTATGTCAGGAGCCGACACGGTTTATGATTTTCTGATTAATTCTTCCCAGTTCATCGCTGACCTGGTAATTGGAAGTGCCGAACAGATATTCATGAGCACGTACGGCATTTTCTTCCAGGGTTGTCGGGAAGCCGTAGTAAGTGCCATTATATTTCATTTCTTTCTGATCCCATGGGAATCCCTGCTGATCGATAATATCATATCGGAAAACAGACAGCAGCATACGGAATAATTCAGAACGATCCATATTGGTCTTGATCTGAGGAAGAACGTCATCCATAGCTGACATGAGTTTTAACGGACTTCGCTTTCCTTTTTCAAAGATCTTTTGAAGGACTTCTCTCTGCCTTCCGGCTCTCGCCAGATCACCGCCTGCTGTATAACGGATTCTTGAGTAGGCTACCGCCTGATTGCCGTCCAGGGTATAGGTGCCTGCCGCTGGAATCTCAGGGGAATCTCCGCCGTTGATCCGGTTCATATCGCCAATATAGTCGTTAAGATTATCAAGAATGCTGGAATCGATATCCATTTCAATGCCGCCCAGTGCATTCACGAGGTCTGCCATGATCTGAAAGTTTACAGTGGCGTATTTTTCGATATTCAGATCAAGATTTCGGTTAATGGTGCTGACGGCAAGAACCGGACCGCCCCAGGAATAAGCCGCGTTGATCTTTGTATAGTGGCCGTTGACGCTGACATAGGTATCCCGGTAAATGGAAAGAAGTTTTACATCTTTGGTCTTGTTGTTAACACTGACTACGATGATCGAGTCAGAACGGTTCCCGGTGTCAGACATGCTGCCTGTCTGGGAATCAATGCCAAAAAGAGCATAGTTCGTGTAATTCTGCATATTGGCGTCTTCGCTGACCGTTACCAGCTGGGTTTCATCTAAGCTGGCTGTCTGAATGTTTCCAAGCTTTACAAATGCGATGCCGAGGAAGATCAGGATGATCAAAACCAGAAGCAGCAGAAGAAAAAGAATCGTACGCAGCGGCGATCGCCGCTTCTTTTTCAGATGTTTTTTTTGATATGCTTTTTTCATAAGAACCTCCAATCAAAGAAAGGACGGCACAAAGGCCGTCCGGTTTTAGTAAGCGTTTTTATTTACAAATCCTTTGAAGAATGTTAAAAACAGGATTTTGATGTCCAGGCCCAGGGACCAGTTTTCAATATAATAAAGGTCATGCTCAATTCTTCCGCGGATGGAAGTGTCACCGCGGAATCCATTGACCTGTGCCCATCCGGTAATTCCCGGACGCACCTGATGTTTGATCATATAACGAGGAATTTCCTCTTTAAACTTCTCAACAAACTGCGGCCGTTCCGGACGAGGCCCGATCAGGCTCATATCGCCTTTTAACACGTTCCAGAACTGAGGAAGTTCGTCCAGACTGGTTTTTCGGATGATCTTTCCCACCGGAGTAACACGGGCATCGTTTTTTGTGGTCCACTGCTGTGCTTCCTTCTTCGGGTCCTGAACGCCCATGGAACGGAACTTGTACATTTTAAACGGTTTATTTCCCAGCCCGATGCGTTCCTGGGCAAAGATGATCGGTCCCGGCGAACTTTTCTTCACCAGGATTGCCACTACCAGCATGATCGGAGAGAATATGATCAGTGCAACGATAGATCCGATGATATCGATGGTCCGTTTGATGATTCGGTTCATCGTATTGGTAAGAGGCACATTTCGAATATTAATAACCGGAAGCCCGTCCAGATCTTCGGTATACGGGTTAGTGGAAATAAAGTTGTAATAATCAGGAACAAACTTTGTGTGTACACCGGATTTCTCACAGATGGCAACGACTTTTTCCAGTTTATGATATTCGTTCAGGTTCAGAGTAATGGCAACTTCATCCAGAGAAGTATTTTCAAGATAAGAAGCCAGATCGTTCAGTGTGCCGATTCGTTTTACGCCGCGGTATTCAAAATTTTCACTGACAGTATCGTCAAAAATTCCGTGAACTTCAAGTCCCCAGTGAGGATTAGATTTGATCCGGTCGATATAAGCGGCAGCAGATGTGCTGAATCCGACGAATACCGTATGTTTGATATTATGCCCTCTTTTGCGGTTTACTTTCAAAATCTTACGGATAATGTATCTGGAAATTACGCCGTAAATAAAATTGATGATGAAAAACAGCAGATACAGAGAACGCGGGAAATTCTGGATCTGAAAGATCGTAATGACAAATGCCGCGATGCCCAGTCCGATCACATTGGATTTTAAAAGATTGATCAGTTCTTTGCTCCCTCTCTGATATCGTTTTGGCGTATAAAGCCCAAAAGATGCATATAATATCAGAAGTACGATCATTGTGATAATAAGAGGAAGCTGATAGTATTTCAGCGGAAAGGGATAACGATTGTAAGTGAAAACATATTTGTATACTTCAAAGCCGAAAATACTTAAATTAAACCGGATCTGATAGGCAGTAACTCCCGCGAGATAAATGCAGATTGCATCGATCAGGACGTGCAGCCTGTTCAAATAAGTTTGGTTTTGCTTAATCATAAATCAATACTCCTTTTTTACTTCTTATTATTATAAGGTAAAAAGCTCATATGTACAATGGAAAAAAGCTTAGGTTTTTCTTATGCCGGTTTTGTGCAAAACAGAGTGGTTTCTCATTTTTATAACAATTAAAACACAATTTAAACACAAATATTGAGTATATTTAAAGCAAGTTAAACATTAAGGATGAAAGAAAGGAGACAGTATCATGGGTGAATATGATAATAATATAAATAATAATGCGAATGATGACGGTCAGTGGAAGACCGCCGAAGAATGGAGACAGGAGGAAGAGACATCTCAGAAGAAAAATGGATTTTTCGCCCGCAGAAAAGAGAAAAGGAATCATGGAGGCGGCAAATCCGATGGAACACGAAGAGGCGGCGCGTACTGGGCAAAAGTCGGAGCCACAGCGATTGTGTTTGGGCTGGTGGCAGGAGTCGCTTTCCAGGGAGTTCAGTATGGATTTTCAAAAGCGGGTATCGGAACCAGCGGCACACAGCTGGCAACGACCAAAACGACCAGCGGTTCTTCTTCTGATTCCAGTGATGGAATTTCTGAGGTTGCGGAAAACGCTATGCCGGCGATCGTTTCTATCACCGGTATTTTTGAAAATACTTCTCAGGGATGGTTCGGACAGCAGCAGAGCAGTCAGACGGAAGGAGTTGGATCCGGGGTCATCATTGGAAAACAAGATGGAAAACTCCTTATCAAAAATGCTCGAACTCAGAAAATTAAAGGTCTTAAAGATGGAACCATCTACATTGAAGTTTA
>OMEJ01000835.1_pt1 | contig 16176 bp, 15 predicted proteins | sample 1645361 | NCBI WGS metagenome assembly OMEJ01 (sample SAMEA103958156, study PRJEB25191) | human gut metagenome
TGTGCAATATCTAATTCTTTTTCTAAAACAGACTTCTCTGGATGATATTCACCACATATAGGGTCTGGAGTATTTAATCTCTCTGCTAGCTCATCTAACATATCTTGAGTAACAGTGTCTTTAAGAACTAATCTTAAATCATCTTCATATAAATCTTTTATATCATCTGCTAAACTATCATACTCATAGAATTTAAGCTCTGATATTCTTTGTATACTTCCACCATATCCAGATGTATCTACCTTTATTTTATTTGTAGTTATTGGTTCTTGTAATTTTACAATATAATAATTATGTCCATTAGAAGACTTTTCAGTTATTGATTCTGTATAAACTACTTGTTTATCACCATTTTCATCCCAATAAGTAACCTTAACTTTATATAAGCCCATATAATTTCCTTTTTCTAAAGTTTGTCCAATTCCTATTGAGCCTATTGTATAAGTATCATCAAATGTACTCTCTGAACCTCTATCAGCTCCATAACTAGCTCCTGTATCCCAGTTATCAACCTTCCATTCAGTAGTAAAGTCTCCATCAACTAATGCATATTCAGAGTCATAATGTAAGTAATCATCTTGAGTTGCCCATCCATCAGCATCTAGCTTATTACGTACATCAATGATATGTGTAGTACCAATTTCATTTTCATCTGTTGGTCTATTTATAAGCTTGTACTCTTGCATTACTGGTGGATTAACTGATGTTGTACTTGCTATATATGTCTTAGACATTTCACTTGTACCTAAATGGTTAGTTGCTGTAAGTCTTACTTCATAAGAAACATTATCTTCAAGCCCATTAACTGTATAGCTATGACTTCTTACTAATTTACTCTTATCTGGATTAGTAATATCTTGGCTACCTTCAGCAACTTCTTTATTATTATCATTTGCTTTTATCCAATTTTTATTTTCATCACCAATTTTTCTATAGTAAATATCAAAGTCTCTTGCTTGAGGATGTTGCTCCCAACTTACTGTAAATGACTTATAACCTTGATTTGTCGTTAAATTTCTAGGTGGTTCTGGTGAATTTAGTGGAATAACTTGTATTTCTGATACACTTCCCTTATCACCATTGTAGTAACTATCAATTGGATTAAAGTCAGCATCTACGTTATCTGCCTTTCCATCAAAAGCTGATGGTACATCATCTTCACTTAAGTAACCACTGCTCCATTCACCATTTAATGATTGAATACTTACTCTATATAAGTCGTAAGGCTTAATATCCTTATCTAATATATTTATATTTGTTTCGTTTGTTTGAAGCTTCTTTGTACTAACAACTTTTCCATTAGCATCAAGTTTTTGATACATTACTTCATATGATGTTACATTTGGTTGCGCTTCCCATGATATTGTTATTCTTTCATCATGTAATTTTGTTGATGTTTCTAAAGTTTTTATTGTAGGAATGTTCATATTTGGAGCTGGAACTTCCTTATATACATTATTTAAAAACTCAATTTTTGCTATTTCAGAAATATTTTTATTTCCTCTATTTGCTGTTACATTTATAGAAATCTGTTTAACAGCAACTTGAGTTCCTAAATCAATAACTATATCCCCATCCACGCTTCTTGAATATACTGATGCTGTTGAAACATCACTTGACTTGCTATTAAATTCAATTGTTTGTTGAACACCATTTTCATCAGTATAAGTTATACTTCCTGCCTCTGGCATTCCCGCATTTGCATTAATAGAGTTTTCAGGAGCCTTTAATACTATTTTCTCCATTTCTACAGCTTCATTGCCATTTCCAGTTCTAGCTAATCCATTTTTCCTCATAGCACTTGATAAATCAATATCAATAACTAATGGTGATTCTTTACTAGGAGCCTGTCCATCATTTTTCGCAATTCCTATTGATTTCTCATTATCTAAGAATATATCTTTTAAGTTATCTCCAAATTCTAACTTAAATTTACTTTCATCTACGTTAACATTATTAACATCAAGGATTGCATCAGTATTTTCAATTACTACTTGACCTTGGCTTAATCCAATATTTTCATTAACATAAGTTAAATCAGCAATGTCAATTTTTCCGTCTTTATTTACATCATATTTTGAGTTATATGATGATCCGATATTTTCAAATATAAGTTCATAGTCACCCATATCGATTTTTCCATCACCATTTACATCACCAGCTAAAAATACTCCATTATATTTTAAAGCTTCATTACTACTATTTCCTAAAATAACTCTCTTTGAGAAATCCATTATTTCTATATTTTCAACCGTAGTATCTACATAACTTTCAGCAGTAATTTCTGCACTATATGTTCCAAGTTCTAATTTTTCTATTGTTATATGTAAGAAGTAAATATCATTATCTCCACTTTCTAACGGTAACTTCTTTGAATTTAACGTTTCAATTTTATAAGTTGCACCATTGCTGAAAGTTCCTTCTTCAACAGATAAATCAGTTATTACTCCAATCTCTTGATTCTCTTTACTTATTTTAAGCTTCATAGAATCTGTATTTGATATTGGCATTGCAAAATTCATATCAAATTCTAATTTCCCATATCTTTTAGCTGATTGTAAATATGTAGAATCATTAGATTTTGAAAGTTCTTGTTGCTCACTCTCTTTGCTATCTACTTCGCTAGCCTCTGAATTTAATTCTGAAGATTGTTCTGAATTTAATATACCTTCATTCATCATTTCATCAGCTTCATTATTAGAAGTTGTTTCCTTTTCAGTACCTTCTGTTTCTACAACTTCATCTCCTAAATCTGTCGAATCATTATTATTTTCTGTTACCATTCCTTCCTCAGATGAACCTTCAATTTTCTCTATATCTTCTATGGTAACATCTACTGAGCTATTAGCTTCTTCATTAATATTAGCATTAATAGTAATGTCTTACGAATAAAATTATGAAGGTATATAAAACTTTGAGTTTAGAATGTTTTGGATATTTAAGAGTTAATAAATTCCATAAAGTTTTTGACTTGGAGTTAACTTCAAGGAGTAACATTAATATAAAGGTTAAATTTTAACTAAAGAATAATTAAGGATAAAAGGAATTAGAGAAATTATTTTTTATATGAGGTGAAATTAATGGAATCAAAAAAGCTAGGATTTGGACTTATGAGACTACCGCTTACAGAAAAAGATAATCAAGAAAGTATTGATATGGAACAGTTAAATAAGATGGTGGATACCTTTATAGAAAGAGGATTTACTTACTTTGATACTGCATATATGTATCATAACTTTCAAAGTGAAATTGTATTAAGAGAAGCTTTAGTTAAACGTCATGATAGAAGTAGTTTTACTGTAGCTACAAAGATGCCAACTATGTTTTTAAAGACAAAGGAAGATCAAGAAAGAATTTTTAATGAGCAGCTTGAAAAGTGTGGTGAAGAATATTTTGATTATTATCTTCTTCATAACCATTCCCCTTTCTTTTTAATATTTAAGTTCTCTTTTTCAATCCTATATTGTTATTCACCTCCTCCGTTTCTTATCTTTCCTGATGCAGCCTGCGCCAATTTTATATTACACTTGTGAATCTATATTTATTGTATATCTTTTTATTGTTTCCGTCAATCAATATTTTGAATAGCAAAATATTGATTAAATAAATCTTGTCTGTTAGAATATATACAGAACAATTATCAAGAAACAGAAAGGTTTGATCAACATGGCAAATCGCAACAACTTTATCACTGGAATTACAGAAATGTTGATTCTATCTCTTCTTGAAAAGGGAGACAGCTATGTATACCAAATATCAAAATCTATCAAAGATTTATCCGACAATTCCCTTTCTATTTCACAAAATACATTATATTCTGCTACTTATAAATTAGAAAATGAAGGATATATCAGTGAATATTCAAAAAAAGTCGGGAAAAAACGAACTCGAATTTATTACAAATTAGAGCCAGAAGGAAAACAGTATCTGGTATCTATTCGTGATAATTACCAGCAAGTAGTCCAAGGCGTTCATGCAATTCTCTGTCGTCTTAATCAAGAATAATTTATAGAAGGGAGTGAAATTTTATTTATGAAAAGAAAATCTTTTACTGCAATTTATTTGCATAAAATAAAAAACTTATTTCCAATTCTGGGGAAACAAGAACGTCAATATCTTAAGGGTTTTGAAAATACTGTCCAGGATTATGCCGATGACCATTCAATTCTATCTATTCAAGATTTGATCAGAGAATTTGGAACACCTCAAGAAGTTGTTGATTCTTATATCAATCAGGCAGATTCCAATTATCTTAGCAAGAAAATGAAAAAGAATACTTTTATAAAACGTATTGTTCTTATCGTTGTCTCTTGTCTTTTAATGTTCATCGGATTTTATGCAGTTCTAGTATATATAGATTTTCAAATAACAAAAAATGAACATATTGAAAAAGAAGAAATTATTATAGAATATGAGGAGTAAAGCTATGAGACAATCTAAGAAAAAATATTTTATCTTTTTATCTATTGCATATTTTATTTTTGTCCTGTCAATTTCTACTTCTGTAAATGCTTCTGAACAATTACTCACAGAAGTTGAACATCTTGAAAATGGTGATTATATCGAAATACTCTTAGAGTATGATTCCACCCCTGCTATCACATTATCTTCATCTTCAAAAACAATCTCTGGTAGTAAGACAGTACGCTATAAATCTGGCAACACCACCCTTTGGACACTAAAAGTCAAAGGCTCTTTTTCTTACAATGGTTCTTCTTCAAAATGTACCAGTTCTTCTGTCTCTACAACATCTCCTGGAAAAACTTGGTATATCAGCAAATCTTCTGCTTCAAAAAGCAAAAATTCCGCAACTGCAAAAGCTACTGCTCAACGAAAAGTTTCTGGTATTGTTTTACAGACTGTAACCCGCTCCGTTACTCTTACATGCAGTAAGTCCGGTAAACTATCTTAAAAATCAGGCCGCAGAACATCCGATTCCTTTCCGATGTTCTGCGGCCCGATCCTCTGATCCTGCACAGTTTTATGCTTCTTTATATTCCGCCGGGTATCCTCTGCCGGTCTCTGCCCTGTGGTCCATGGTCATCATCAGTTTCATATCTTCTTCTGATAATTCAAAGTCAAAAATGTCTCTGTTGGAAATGATGCGTTCTTTATGGACAGATTTCGGGAGACTTACGATGCCTCTCTGCAGGTGCCACCGGAGAATGATCTGCGCCGGCGTCTTTTTGTATTTTTCCGCCAGTTTCATGATTTCCGGCTCTCCCAGCTGCTTTCCTTTCCCCAGCGGTCCCCATGCTTCCACGATAATTCCCTGTCCTTTACAGTAATCCACCGTATCTTTCTGCACGAGGAACGGACAAATCTCAATCTGATCCACCGCCGGAGCAACATTTGCAGTTTTCTCCAGCCGTTTCAGATGGTTTTCATTAAAGTTGCTGACGCCGATATTCTTTATCAGCCCCTGATCGTAATATTTTTCCAGAATCTTCCATGATCCTGCCACATCGTTGATCGGCCAGTGGAGAAGATACAGATCCAGATACTCCAGACCCAGCTCTTTTAATGTTTTTTCGAAAGCCGCTTCCTGCTTCCCTTCCACCATGTCCGTATACCAGATTTTGCTGGTGACAAAAATCTCTTCTCTCGGAATGCCGCTGTCTCTGACGGCTGCTCCCACCTGAGCTTCATTTTCATAATAGCTTGCCGTATCCAGATGGCGGTATCCCGCCTCCAGGGCATCCAGGCAGGCCTGATATCCTTCATCGCCTCTGCTGTCCCAGCTTCCCATGGCCACCACCGGAATCCGGTTTCCGTTGTTCATCTGAAATGTTGATTGTAGATTCATCTTACACCTCCGTGTTCTTATCCTCTGGTTTTTCCTCCCGCCACATTGATCGTCACTCCATGGACATAGGAGGCTCTTTCGCTTGCCAGATATACACACATATCCGCTACTTCACTTAATTTTCCGGAACGGCCCAGAGGCGTTGTGGAAGTACTTGCGTATCCCGCTCTCAGATCATCCACTGTGATGCCTCTGGTATACGCAAGAGCTGACTCATAAGCCAAAGTACGAAGCCCGGTCGCTTCCATAATGCCAGGCGCAACGCCGACCACACGGACGCCCTGTTTTCCCAGTTCCTTCGCCCAGGATCTGGTCAGAGAGTTCACTGCGTTTTTTGTCGCCGCATACACGCTCTGTCCCTCAGATCCTTCCAGGCCGCTCTCAGATGACATATTGATGATGACTCCTTTTCCTTTTTCTGTCAAGACCCGGGCAGCCGCCTGAGCGCAGAAGAAAACTCCTTTCAGATTGACATTGCATACTTTATCCCATACAGCTTCATCCAGTTCATACTGTCCTTTCGGATCTTTCGGATCCACCAGGAGTCTTGGAATATTGATGCCCGCATTATTCACCAGCACATCGATGGTTCCGAAGATTTCGGTTACCTTTCGTACCATTTCTTCTACTTCCTGTGGTTTTGTGACATCTGTTCTTATATAAGCAAACTGACCTTGTCCGGCTTCCAGATCCGGAGCCTTTTCCGCCATATCTGAAACTGCCACATTGGCTCCTACATTTAAAAATTCCTGTGCCACTGCCTTTCCGATCCCGGATGCGCCTCCGGTTACGATTACTGTTTTTCCTTCTAAATCCAACCAGCTATCTTTCATTTTTTTCTCCTTTTCTATCATTGGACAGGAAAATTTCCCCTGTCTCTGTTTATCACACAAAAAAGGAGGCATCGTTTTATGATGCCTCCAGATCTGTTTCCGATTCTTCCTGAAATATCACATTTTTTCTTCCGCAACAGACTGTTCGTGTTCCGCCACATTTTTGAAGGAATCCCATTTGGTAGAAAACAAGAACAGGAACAGACAGTCAATCACTGACATTGCCGCCATTCTTGTAAAACTCACCTGATCGTGGAAAATATGTTCCCTCGTTGCTGTCAGCAGAACATAGTCACATGCCTCCGCCAGCGGAGACTTTGCCTGATTGGTGACAGCCACCGTTACCGCTTTGTTTTCTTTTGCAATCTCAACCATATTGAGCAGATGTTTGGATGCTCCGGACGCTGATATGGCGAACATAATATCTTTTTCCCTGAGAAGGCGGGAAAACGCCTCCTGACTCTCCCAGATAGTCGAACTGACCGCCTTAAGTCCCAGCTGATTGAACTTATAAGTTCCATCCAGCGCAATAGGAATTGTATTGCCCATGGCGGCAAATTCGATCATATCCGCCTGCAGGATCAGGTCAATGATCTCCCTTAATTCTTTCGGATCAAAATTGGAGTATGTCGCCTTTAATTCTTCCAGCTTGCTTCCCAAAATGTTGTTCAGCGACTGCTCCATATGGTCCAGGTTGATCTCGTTGGAAATCACCTGTTCTTCCTGCTGCCTTTGCTCTCCGGCCATCTTGATTTTCAGCTGATGAAATCCTTTGCATCCGATCTTCTTACAAAATCTGACAATTGTCGCCTGACTTGCCTCACAGTGCTTCGCAAGCTCTGATACAGACATCTCGATTGCTTCTGCCGGGTGGCTGATCAAATAATCTGCTACTTTCTTTTCTGCATCATATAAACTACCGTATGTTGAAAATATTTGATCCCGAACTGATATTTCGCTGCTCATAATACCCCTTTCTGTCAGATATCAGGAGCATTGTTCATGAAATACCTTTCCGCCTCACCGCTCCATAAATATCCGTGTTTTGCCAAAATCGTTTTTAATCCTTTAATAAAATTATTTTCACTTATTTCCCCGATTTTGTCAACTTCGATCACCGGATATTTATGATGGGTATATACTATTTTTTTCCCTCCGCCGATTTCCGGCAGATGTTTTGTCGTCTCCGCTGCCTGATCCAGCCCAAGGACATGGGTCACGATCTTTGCCGCATTGACAGTCTTATTCTCAATCAATTCAATGGACTGTTTCATATCTGCTGTATTGCCGCCGCTGGTCCCTACAAAATGAGTCGAATTATAATGAATATCATAAAAATTCACATCAGCGCTGAATGCTGTGTCTGCGGGACCTGAAAAGAAATTCAGGCACCCGTCATACTTAAGCATATCGGCTCCATAGGAAACCATCTCCCGGTCTGGCGCAAAAATCATTACATCATCAAATCCTGCCTGGTCTTCAGTATACTGACAGAGTGTCTTGGCAGTATCTTCCATGTTTCTTGTATTTACATAAACCAGCTTTACACCGTTTTGAGCAGCCTCTTTCACCGGATACAGCTTTTCTGCCATATCAATCTTAGACTGCGTCCGCCCGGTCACCACAAGAACAGACGGTTTTTTCGGTCCGTGAATGGCAAAGTCAATGGCTAAAAATCCCATAGGGCCAGTGGCTCCAAGAAGTGCCATGGCTCCGCCTTCCCGAATTCCCATCACATGCTCATGACTATACATTTCTTTCATATGATACTGGGCATTAAAAGCTCCAACTACACAGGAAAGCGGCTCCACCAGGGAGCCCTCAAAGAAGGTGTCTCCCTGATATTTTAAAAGCGAGCCATTCTCCATGACCTGATTGGAAAATATGATCTTTGTTGCATCTCCCCCCATCCAGCGGAAGGAATATCCCGGGGCATATCCCCGCTTATCTCCGATATTCGGCTGTATGACAAACTTATCACCTGGCTGATACTGATCTTTCCATTTTTCTCCGACCTGAAGAATTCTTCCGCAAAATTCATGTCCCAGAATAACCGGATTTTCTTCAATATCTTCCGGCACTTTTTTATGCCGCTGCGCCTGAGTGACTGCTTTATAGCTTGACATACACAGGCTGTCTGTCACAACCTCTGCCAGAATTTCATCTTCTTTCATTTCCGGCAGCTGAAACTCTTCCAGTCGTACATCCATCTCTCCATACAGTCTGACTGCCTTTGTTACCATATTTTTCCCTCCTGGCTATGCTAAAATTCCTAAACCGTATCCAACGATTCCTACAATAAACAAGATAAAGATAATCGCGATCGGACTGATATTTTTCTTCAGCATCTTTGATACAATCAGAGTCAGGACTAAAGCAAGGAGACCTGGAAGCAGCTGATCCAAAATATCCTGTACTGTTGTAACTGTCGTTTTACCGTTTGCCGTTACTTTTGAGACAACAAGAGGCACGTTGATCGTTGTCCAGGCAGATACCAGCGCACCCATGACAAACAATCCGAGAATGGATGCTCCTTCGGTTACTTTCTGCAGCATATTGCCTGCCAGATGCTGTACGAAATCCAGTCCCTTTTTATATCCGAACTCCAGTCCGAAATACAGTGCGGCAAGACGTACCAGATTAAATGCCACGAAAAACAATACCGGCCCTAAAAGACTTCCATTTAAGGCAAGAGATGCGCCAATTGCCGCAGTGATCGGGCGAAGAGTTCCCCAGAAAATAGGATCTCCGACTCCGCAGAACGGACCCATCAGTCCGATTTTGATACTTCCAATGGTTCCTTCATCGATATCGGCTCCGTTTGCCTTAGATTCTTCCAGGGCTGCGGTCACTCCGAGGACCGGGCCTACCGCTCCCGGCGTGACATTGAAAAATGTCAGATGCCTCTTAAGCGCCGCAACTCTTTCTTCCTTTGTATCATAAAGCCTCTTGATTGCCGGCACCATATCAAACGCCATGCCCAGTCCATGCATACGCTCATAGTTAAAGGATGCCTGCTGCAGATTGGTCCTTAAAAACATATTGATTCGATCTTTTTTCGTTAATTTCTTCTCACTCATTGTTCTCCTCCCATATTACAGTTCATCATCCAGTTCATCATCCAAATCGTCATCCGCCGCTCCTGAGCTGGTTCCTGCCGGTGCAGCGACTACCTTAAGATCTGCGAATTTCGGATTCAGCTGTACATAAATGATAGCGAAAACAGCACCCATAATTCCGAAGGCAACCAGATTGAAATCCGTAAAGGCCGCAATCACGAAGCCAAGGAAGAAAAACGGCATCAGATACTGGGCACCCATCATGTTAAGTACCATCGCATAACCAACAACTACGATCATTCCGCCTGCCACTGTCAGACCGCCTGTGATCACTTCCGGAATGCTGTTTAACAGAGACTGAACACCGCTTGGGCTGACTACCGCAGCAACCAGGAAGGTTGGTACAGCCACACGCAGAGCCTGTACCACCAGCGCAGTTACGTGACAGACATCAATCATACGGAAGTTCGCATCTTCCGCATATTTATCTGCCGCATGCTGGAAGAAAATGGTTACGGTTCTCGCAAATACTGTTAATACCTGACCTGCCACTGCCACAGGAAGAGCAATCGCGATTCCTGCGGAAATAGACTGCTTTCCTACGATTACAAGAATCGTGGAAATAATACTGGCCAATGCGGAATCCGGTGACTGAGCCGCTCCAATGTTCATCCATCCAAGGGCGATCATTTCCAAAGTTCCTCCCAGGATGATTCCTGTCTGAAGATCTCCCAGGATTGCGCCTACGATCGTACACGCAATCAGCGGCCGGTGGGTCTGGAAAGAATCCAGGACACTTCCCATTCCGGCAATACATCCAAAGATAACTAACAATATAATCTGTATCGTTGATAATCCCATTTCTTCAATCCTCCTGTCTGTTCTTATTCTTCGATCTTACTCATCAGATCGATTTTCTTATCCGTTGCAACCGGACGAATTTCCAGTTCAATTCCCATCTCATGAAGTTTTTTAAACGCTGCCACATCGTCATCATCCACAGATACAGCTTTTGTAATCTGGCGTTTTCCGGTCTTAAATGCCATTCCTCCAACATTTACACTCTTGATCGGCACTCCTGCCTCTGCCATGCGCAGCACATCCTGCGGACAGGTGTAGAGGAAGAATACTGTATCATTTTCATATTTTGGATTGTTATATACACGAACCGCTTTTGCCACACTTACCACGCTTACCTTAACTCCCGGAGGTCCGACCTGAAGCAGAAGAGTTTTACGGATTTCATCTTTTGCTACTTCATCGCTGCAGATAATGATTCTTTCTGCATTTGCTTCTTTGGCCCACACCGTTGCAACCTGTCCATGGATCAGACGGTCATCGATTCTTACTAAATTAATTTTCATAGTTCGTCATCCTCCTCATTTTTTTCTTCTGACGTTTTTTCCAGCATTGCCTGACAGGAACGGACATAGGAATCTGTTCCAAGTTCATCATACACTTCAGATGCTTTGATTCCTTCTTTCATCATACGAATACCTGCCGCATCAATCAGCATCGGAAGGCTCAGTCCGGTGATCACATCCATCCTTTTTTGACCCATGACGATCTCAAAAGCCGCATTATAAGGACTTCCGCCGAACAAATCCACCAGAAAGAGAATTTCCTCGTCTTCCGGACATTGATCTATGATTTCCTGATATTTCCTTTTTAATGTTTCTGTGTTTTCACCAGGCAGAAAAGTTACCACATCCAGCTGATCCATCTGTCCAAACACCATATTGGCGGAATTCACAATCTCCTGTGCCAGCTTCCCATGCCCCGCTAAAATCAAGTGCATTATGATTCTCCTTCTTTGAAAAATAATATTTTGTATATTTGTTTCGCGCGAAATTTTATTTTGTAATTACATTATATTTACGAAATATAATTTTGTCAATATCTATTTTGCGAAATTTTATTTTTCTTTTTGCCGTAATTATATTTCGCTGCATAAAAAAAAGAGGAAATCTTTCGATTTCCTCAAATAGATCAAATTCCGATTATCTTGTTTCCAAAAATGTCAGTTCTTTCTTCCCGTCTTTATCGTTTGGATATTCTTTGACAAACTCCTTGGCATATTCATACGCCTTGTCAAAATCAAAAGTTGACTCGTAAGCTCCGATCCGTGTAAACAGGACTTCTTTTCTGTCTTCTAAATTATCCTGATCCAGAGCGGTTTCCAGTACTTTGATTCCTTCCTCATACTTTTCCTGTTTCGCAAGAATTCCATATTTGGTACAGTAAATGTTTCCTGCTTCCGGCATCTCTTTTATGCCCTCATTGCAGACCTCGATTGCCTTGGATTCATTTCCCTTTCCTGCATAACAGAATGCTTTAAAAGAATATCCCCGGCTCTCTCCCTTATCGATCAGCCGGTCATAGACCTCAATTGCGTCATCATATCGTTCCAGCTGATACAGAGCCTCTCCTTCATACAGCAGCACATCTGTTTTCTGTTTTGTCCAAAATAATGTAAATTTGCCGGCTGCCTTATGAAATTTCTCATAGGCCTTCTGGTACTCCTTGTTATTGAGATATTCTATTCCGTCATTCGCCGTCATCTTCTGTGCAACATAACCATATCCTGAAAAAACAAGCAGGACAAGGATCACCGCCAGAACAATGATAACGATCCTTTTTATCTTACGATCCATAGTTATTCTCCTGTCTTATAAAAGTTTCGGTACGATGTTGAGTATAACACAAAACCCTTCCGGTTTCACCTCTTTTTTTGACGGACGCGTGACAGAACAGCTTAAAATCTTTCTTTTTCCTTTTTTCGTCAGATCTCTCTTCCTCTTGTGACAGCCGCATGAAGTACAAACGGGATAAACAATGTAATCAGCGCCGCATATCCAAGATAAGCGTATCCTTTGCTGACAACTGTCATCAGTCCAAACTGAGCAATGGCAAAGGCAAGAAATGTAAACAGCAGCGTAAAAACTGCATTTCTCGCAAGATGACCCTGGCTTTTCCGTCTTGAATCCCGGATTCTTTTTTCTACCGCATTCACACACCTGGTGACGATTCCTGAAATCATATTCACGGCCGTTGAAATTGCTCCAAGAATGATCAGGATGGAGATGATCGGAGTCAGAATTCCAGATCCTACGCCCTGCTGTACCAGAACCAGCATCGGCACCTCTGCCGTCACAAGCTGGGAAGCGAAACTAACTGCCAGCAGTCCGATAATAGATAACTCCATTGCCAGAAAGTTGCAGATGAACATTCCAACTGCTGCCCGGTTAATCTGCCTTACGTCTGTGATATCTTCCATATGCTGATACATAACAGATACAGAGGCCAGCTGGAAAAAGAAATAGAGAACCGCAGACCAGAGAGCCGGTCCAAAATTTCCGCTTTCTTTGGAAATGACCGCCATTTCTCCTGACATCATACGGGAAGCAGATTCAACGATCGTTCCCCACTGGGCAATGATATTTGGAACCAGCACTAAGACAAGACCGATAATGATCAGTACACTCAGTGTTGACGCACATTTTCGAACCACATTGGTTCCAAACAGGGCAATGACAAAGATAAATGCTCCGATGATAACCGTACACAGCCAGTATGGAATATCAAACAATGCCGCGATCGTAGATCCTCCAGTGGCAAAAGCCGCTGCAGAAGCTGTTCCAATCATGATCAGATAACAGATTTCATAGAGATTCGACATCACAAATCTTGTTTTTCCATAAAACTTATCTGAAAAGCTTCGATAGTCATATGTTTTATGCTTATAAGCATAGCGCATGCCATACCAGAAAAACAGGGCGTATAATCCCTGTGTTACGATTGGAAGCACCAGACACCAGATCCCATAATTAATAAAATACTGATAAATCTGTGCTCCTGAGGCGAATCCTCCTCCAAACTGGGTCGTAAATGCCACAAAGGCCACTCCCATGGCCAGAGGCATTCTGCTCTTATCAATTAATATTTTGCTCTTTCCGCTCATTTCCTCTTCCTTTCATGGTTCCTACATCCGGTCTTCCTGGAACTCTACCACTTTGCCCGGATTCAGTATCAGCTTATCGTCAAAGGCCAGCTTTACAGATTTATAGAGCTGGATCATTCTCGGCCCTACAAATTCCTCCAGGAATTTTAATCTTCCGTTTCCTATTCCATGTTCTCCGGACAGCTGTCCTCCTAATTCTTTTGACAAAGCATATAATTCTGTCAGACTTGCATGAGTTGCGCTCTTCCATTCTTCATCGCTCATCTCCGGCCCCCGCAGCATCTCTGTATGGATATTTCCGTCTCCACAATGACCGCAGGGTTCTACCCGTATTCCATGGGAAAGCGCGATTTTTTTGGCCTTCTTTACATATTCCGCGATTCTTGATCTCGGAACAACCACATCACATTCTTCCTGAGACACAGAGTCCGCCTTCATTCCTTCCAGAATCGCACCTCGTACATCCCAAACAGAGCCGGCTCTCTCCGGCGTTGCCGCAATACAGCAGTCAAAAGCGCCATTGGCCAGTGCTGCTTCTGAAGCTGCCCGTACCGCGCTGTCTAATTCCTGCCTGCTGGATGCGTCATACATAACGATCAGGACTGCTTCTCCTTCTTTCACCGGGAAGAACTTATGAAGACGCCGCTCTACGATATCAATCAGTTCTCTTTCCAGAAACTCAATGGCCGTCGGCACAAATGGGAGTTCCAGTACTTTCGGCACCATATCCGCACACTCTTCCAGACTGGCAAATGGCATGACCAGAGTGCAGGAGCAGGTCGGAGCCGGCAGAAGTTTTAACGTAACCTGTGTCAGAATACAGAGAGTTCCCTCTGAACCGATCACCAAGTCTTTTAAGTCATATCCTGTTGTATTTTTTACTACGTTTGATGAAAAGTTCATAATCGAACCATCCGGAAGCACCACTTCCATACACCTTACAAAATCTCTCGTAAGCCCGTAACGAACCGCTTTCATTCCGCCGGCATTGGTAATAACATTTCCTCCTATGGATGCCGTCTTTTCTCCCGGATCCGGAGGGTAAAACAATCCTTCTGCCGCTGCCGCCGCCTGGATATCAATCAGGAGGGCTCCCGGCTCAGCCGTAATGGTCTGGTTTTTATGGTCCACCGGGAAAATCCGGTTCATACGCATAATAGAAAGCATAATACCGCCGTATTTGCAGGTTGCTCCTCCGGCAAGACCGGTTCCTGCCCCTCTGCATACTACCGGGATATTTTCCTGATAAGCATATGCCATAATCTTGGAAATTTCCTCTGTATTCTCCACTTCTACATAAAGTTCCGGCGGATATTCTCCATATTCCGGCATTTCATCATGATAATATTCTCTGGCAATCTCGTCACCAGTCCAGACACGGTCTTCTGCGGTAACCGAACGTATATAGTCAAAATCTTCTTCCTGCATTTTCTTATAAGGATACGCCATCTTCGTCATCCTCCTTTCGCTTTTTCAACATTTCTGTCAGTTTTGGAACGATCTGAAACAGATCATCCACCAGGCAGTAATTGGCTGTCTTAAAGATCTGAGCGTCAGGGTCCGTATTGACCGCCACAATATACTCAGATCCATTCATACAGGAAGTAAACTGGATTGCGCCGGATACACCACAGGTAATGATCAGTTTTGGCCGTACCGTCCGTCCGGACAATCCGATCTGATGTGCTGTATCTCCAAATCCATCTTCTACCATCGGCCGGGTAAACGCAAGCTGTCCCCCCAGGACATCTGCCAGTTCCTGACAGAGTCTGACTCCATTTTCATTGCGGGCACCTCTTCCGGCAACTACAATAATCTCCTCCTCTTCCAGACTCTTCTGCTTCTGGATAACTTCAGAAGACAGAATCTTAATCTTGGAATATGCCATGGCATCGCTCACCGGACATTCTATAATTTTTCCGGCAGGATGTTCTACCTTTTTGGCACGGTCCATAACCCGGTACCTGACCGTTGCAAACTGAGGTCTTGATTTGGTGATTCCGATCTGAGCCATGATATTGCCGCCAAACGCAGGCCGAATCTGCACCATATCCGTATTTGGCTTAATATCAAGCGTCGTGCAGTCTGCTGTCAGGCCAGTATGAAATCTGGTTGCCAGTCTCGGAGCCATGGAACGTCCAAAAGCCGTTGCTCCGATCAGCACGGAACTTGGTTTTGTCGCCGCAATACAGTCTGCCACAGCATCTGTATAGCAGTCTGCCTTTAATCCCTCAAATCCCGGATGTTCATAGACATAGACCTTGTCTGTTCCGTAAGGAAGAAGCTTTTGAGCATTTTTACGGGTTCCTTCTCCTCCAACGATCACACAGTTTACCTTGTATCCGGCTTTTTCCGCCATTTTTCTGGCCTCTCCGATCAGTTCATAAGTTACCGGATGGATATCTCCCTGTTCCTGTTCCACATAAATCAGGAAATCTTTCCACTGGCTTTTATCAAATTCCTTCGCTCTTTGTTCGAATTTGATTGCTTCTTCCGGACACTGCCGTACACAAATCC
>OMEJ01000836.1_pt1 | contig 16148 bp, 12 predicted proteins | sample 1645361 | NCBI WGS metagenome assembly OMEJ01 (sample SAMEA103958156, study PRJEB25191) | human gut metagenome
CAAATCAAAAGTCCATAGTATCTGAATTGTATTGAACCACGATATTAAAAGAAAGAAAATATGTGATAATTAACTTCCTAATTATCATACAAGAATACTATGGAAGGAAGGATGAAAAATGGATATAAAATTAATTTTAAGTTCAGCTGTTATTTCAGCAGTCATATCAGGGTGTGTTGCGGTTTTGAATTTTAAAAGACAGAATAATCTGCAATACATAACTGGGGAAAGAAAAGTGTGGAGAGAGGAAATTAGAACGATAGCACAGGAATTGAATGGTGCGTCTTATAAAGAAACACTTGATGCATTAGTCAGATTAAAAATGCGGATTAATGCGTTTGGAAATAAAGAAAAAGACAATCTGTATATGTATGATGCCCATATATGGAAAGTGATAGCAGAAATAGAAGAAAAGAAATGTTCAAAAAAATTATTGCGATTAAAGCAAAAACAGTTAATAGAATATCTTGCATTGCTTTTAAAATTTGACTGGGAACGATCAAAAAAAGAGGTGCAAGGAAATATACGAAGTATTATTGGGTGGGGACTTTGTATAATGTCAGCCATATATATGGGAATTATATTAGTTCTTGAAAATGAGGATATAAATGTAAATTCAGTTGTGGGAGATATTGCACTACATATATCAATAATTGTTATATTGTATAGAGTTGTATCTACGTTTGTTCCATGTACAGAGGGAAGAGGGAATATAGAAAAGGAATATAAACTACAAATTCAAGTTGTAAAATTAATAGTGGGATATTTGAAATGTATGATACCAAGTCTGGTATGTATATTTGTTGATTGGATAAGTGCAGACATGATTTTTGAAAAATATACAAAAAATAATATAGATTCATCAAACAGCATCTTTATAATAATAGCTTTTATATTTGGTATGGTGCTTTTATATTTTGAGAAGGCATTGAATTTAGATAGTAAAGTATTGTATGTTGATTCAATCAATAAATTACGGCGGGAATATGAAAAAGGACAGACGAATTAAAAATAGAAGCTGGTAAACTTAATTTATGACAATAGAATGTTCGCGGAGCGTGCATTCTATTGTTTTGGTCAAAATTGGCTGCCGTATAAACAAGTTCTTAAAATTTAAGAAAATCAAATGACAAACTTCTGATAATGTGCTACAATTGCATCAAAGCATTATATTCTAATTATCTAACAGGCGTAAGCTATTCAAAAATCAGTTCAACACGACGCTGCAGACGGTCATCCAAGACCGTTTTGTAGGTCGCATACAGAATTTTCAATGCTTTTAATCACTATAAAAAAGCAGGGAGAATTCGAACAGGCAATATTCTCCCAAATACACAAAGGAGGAGAATATTATCGGAGGGAAAGAGAAAACTGTGTCACCGGACACAGTGCTGAAAAATTATTGGAATGGAAACGAGGAATTTGCAGATCTTTTTAATGCAGTATTATTTGGTGGCAGTCAGGTCATCAAACCATATGAGCTTGAAAATGAAGATACGGAAGCGTCTGTTTTGCTGGAACATCGGGATCATACGCAAAGTATTAAGGCAGTCAGGGATAATATCAAGATACAAAAAAAGTCGACGGTGTATGGAGTACAGTTTGTGTTGTTAGGTTTGGAGTCACAGGAGCATATCCATTATGCTATGCCGCTGCGAGTCATGGGATACGATTATGCCACCTATAAAAAACAGTATGACAGTTTGACAAGACAATATAAAGAGCATAAAACTGACATGGATGAACATGAATTTTTATCCAGAATGAAAAAGACAGACCGGCTGACACCGGTCATTTCGGTTGTGATATATTATGGTGAAAAGGTCTGGGATGCAGCAACGTCGTTATACGGTATTTTAAACATTCCCACGGAGATGGCGTCGTATGTCAATGATTATCGTATGCTTCTGGTCGAAGCCAGACAAAACGATCTGTATTTTCATAATGGAAACAACCGGGATTTATTTAACCTGTTTAAAATTCTGTTGGATCAAAATAATTCAATAAGAGATAAAAAAGAAAAAGCAATTGAATACACAAAGGAGCATGAAGTCAGCGATACGATACTTAAAACAGTGGCTGGAGCAGCCAACTGTAAAATTGATTTTGATGCATTGAAGCAGGAGGGAGGAAACAGTATGTGGAGTGTGTTTGAAGAAACAGCAAAAGAGGGAGAAGCACGTGGAGAAGCACGTGGAATTATAGATACCTGCAGTGACCTTGGGTTGCCGGATGATGATATTTTAAATAGATTGCAGGTAAAACTGGATATTTCGCTGCAGGCGGCGCAGGAGTATCTTAGGATGTTTGGGAAGAAGACCATATAAATGAGATAGAAGGAGTTGTAGGGAGGCGAAGTTTGCCTCCTTATTTTTGTGATAATAGATTATTCATGGAACTTGTATTCGATTTTGTAGTTAAAATGTAACTTGTAGATAAAACGGTTTAGGAGTATAATATGTTTAACTACAATTACAGATGAAATAATGAGATTCAGTAGGCGAAGGGTAATAAGATGGAAGATCGTAAGAACAATCAAATTATAAAAGAAATGTATCATGGAGAAGAAAATCGTGATGCAAGCAGCAAAATCAGGGGATTTTTATTTCAGGATTTAGTTGCGATTAGTAAGTTGCTGGATGAAAAAACGGTATATGTTATACCCGAGTATATCGAGGATGTCTTTGTGTATACAGAGGATAAAACAGCATATGTTATTCAGGCAAAGTATTATCCGAAAGGGGACATTAAGGGGAAACATAAAGATATTATTCGTGATTTGTATTATCAGTATTTAAGGTTGGAAGTCAAAAAATATACAGAGAAAGTGATTCCTGTCTTGGCAGTATATAGTTTAAATAATATAACAAAGCCGGCATTGTCAATTCTACAAGGAGAGGATTATATAAATGTAAATAGAGAAGAAAAGCCGGCGGACATAGAGAATCCTGAGAAATGGTTAGAAGATAATGTATATTCAGAAAAAAAGAATGATGCAGCGACAAAACTATTTGAAAAATTTGCTTATAATGAATCAATGCGTAAATTTTTGGAGGCATATAAAATTGATCCAGAATATAAAGAGATAGAACAGTATCGAAAAGATATAGGTGATCAGTTAAGTACAATTCAGATTGATGGATGTGTAATTGAAGGAGAAAAAAGAAAGCTGATTTTGTTGGGATTGGCAATCCAGTATATTCAAAAAAGATACGATGAATCTATGGAGGGAGAGGAAAATTTTGAAAAAAGAAAGTGTAAGCGAACAGAATTTATTGAATATCTGAGACAAAAGATGTGTACGGAAACAGAAGAAACAATAGGAGCTTATTTACGTTTAATAGTCATTGAGTGTTGGGAACAAATTCAAAATGGAAGTGATCTTGTAGATGAAAAAGTGAGTGATATGTTGGAGTGCATCAGAGATTATACAGCACAGTGGTTATTTGAACTTGGGAGTAATGTACAGGGACAAAGGCAACTGTTGAATACTGTGAGCTCGCAAAATCAAAGTAAGCTTGAAAATTTTTGTGAAATGCCTATAACAAGGCGTCGCGAGATAATATGTGAGCATTATGATAGTATAAATGATTTTTTGAAATATTTATGGAAAATAATGATAGATATAAATATTGAGATATTAAGTCAAGAAATAGAGACTACGGATGAACAAAGAAAAAGATTAATGCCTCAAACCTATATAAATAGTTATGAAAAGAATTATATCAGTTTAAAATTCCCAGGGGATAATGTTGTAGATGGAGTTATATTAGCTAATATATTAGGCGGTTCAACTAAAACTAAAATGACTGCTATATTTGGTCGTATGAAAGAATTTCAACCTCAAAAGTGGTATATGGAAGCCGGATATAGAGGTAAATATTTATATACGATGAATATATCAGATATAAAAAATTTAGATAAAGAAGGATATGAAGTTACCGCAACTGATCCAAATAAATTTGAAATTGAGTGTATGGAATGTATTGATGTTGACATGGATGGGTGGAATAAAATCGAAAAATGTAACGAGTGTATTTTTGATCATAAGTGTGTAAAGCTAAAGGAGAAAAAAGAATGAATTGGCAGTCTTGTTTTGAAAAGTATAAATATAAATCGTTGATATCAGAAGATAAAAATGAAAATGAAAAGATATTAATGGAAATGTTTTATGAAGATGGTAAGAAACCAGATGAATTACAACAGGTGTATTTAAGCGAAAAGGAAGATGAATTATTTATAATACTACAGATGGAACCAGATATGGATGCAAAAAAGTTATCCGATAAATGGGATGCTAAAATATTAGCTTTTATTAATTTTGGTGAAGATTACGGAACCGATCACGCATGGATAGAAAAAATAAAATATAACATCACACAAATCATATTACACAGAGAAAAACTACAAAATAAGGATTTGGAAAAATCAGTTGATATTTCCAGAAAAATATTTTTAAAGTGTGATGAAAATGGTGAATTAGAAGAAAATGAGAAGGTTCGTTTACCTTTTTTATATGATGAGTTTGAGACAATGGAAATTAAATTGGACCAGGATGATGAGTTAATGAAAATATTGCCGGATAAAAAACGCTATCTTTTTTATATGAAAAGCGTAAAAAGATCGATGGACGTAGTGTGAAAACGAAAGAGGAGCGGCTAAGTTATACAGACGAAGAATTAGAACTTGTGAAAGGATGGATGATGTCAGAATGAATATTAAAAAAATAAAAATTATCAATTTTCGTGGGTTCAGCGAAGAAAAAATATTCGAGTTTGAAGGAAAACCATTTGTTATGCTGACAGCTCCAAATGGTAAGGGCAAAACATCAGTTATTGATGCGATTGAGTGGTGCATGACAGGTGACATAAAAAGACTGCATGAAGGATACAATGACCGCAATACAAATGTAACAGAGAGAAAACAGAACGCAGGAGCAATTTTAAAAAATAAGAATCATCCTGATGAAAAAACAATAGTAGAAATGTTGATTACTGCGGAAAATGAAGAGTATACCATTCATCGTGAGCAGGACAAGGATACGTTAGATGATACAGGCGAAATAAAGATAAATGATTTTACAGGGGAGCAGGCGGAAGAAGAACTGAGAAAATTGATAGATGTTAAGAATTTTTATAAGTATCATTTCTGTGATATGCAGAAAACATATCGTTTTTTAAGTAAGAGCAGAGGAAATATAGATGCTGAGTTTTCGGATTTTGCTTCAGACTATACAGACGTGCAGAATGTGGTAGATAATCTTAATATATTTGAACAGGATCTTGGTTTCCGTATTGAAGAAAAAGAAGGCGAGAAACAAAGAACGGAAGAATCGGTTCAAAGACTGAGAGACAAACTGAAAGACTTTGAAAATGTTCCAGAGATCCTGCCATACGAAAAGGAAAAATTATTTGAAAATGAAAATACGGATATTGTAAAAATGACAACAGAGCAGCTGCAGGAACGACTAAGAAATTTGTATGCATGCGGATATCAAAGAGGAGTGCATTTGCTTGAGTGGAAAATTGCAGGGATGAATGCAGAAAAGCAAAAAAATGAACTTGAGAAATTAAAAAGTGAATTTACGATACATGAAAAAGAAATCAGACAGGCTGCAGAGAAGAAAGTATATCAGGATGACGTTTTAAAAAAAGCCGAAGCTGATTTCGAAAAATACCAGAAGAAAGAATTAACAGTGGTGAATTTAGAAGGAAATCGCCAGATGTTATTTCAGATAGAGAATAAAAAATTTAATAAAGAGTTTTGGGAGGAAACAGAAGAAAACTTAAAAGAATTAAAGAAAACGAAAGAGAAAATAAATAATGAGATTCAGATCCTGAGCAGGGGAGATGAAATATTAGACATTCTTACAACGCTTACCACAAAAAAAGCTGGATTGATCAATTATCGTTTGAAAATGAAACAGAAAAATCCGGAAGAAATTGTGTTGTGTCCAGTATGTGGGTCTGAAAAATTTGATCAAATTGCAGAAGATGATATTACAAAACAGGCACAGAGCTATCAGATAGAACATAGAGATTTAATTGAAACAAAAAAGAAAGAGTTAGATGGTATAAAAAAACAGGAAAATGATATTTGGGAAAAACGATTGAAAACAGCAAATATGGCACTGGAAGAAGCAAGAGATAAGGCTAAGAAAGAGCTTGATTTGGTGACAAATTTGTATAATGCTTCAAAAGAATATTTCACGGTTTTAGATAAGCTGCAGAAGGAAGCTGCTGAAAAATTTGCATTGGAAAATATGTTATTACAAGAAAATATTGTTGCTGCTATTGCATTTGATGAAAGTAAAATTTTAAGCTCTGACGAAAAAATTGCAATAGAGACAGAAATCAACCGGATATCTGTAATGGTAAATGAAACGATTCAGGGAATGACTGATGAAAGCCGGTTGAATAGTTTTAAAACAAAATCTGTATATGCGCCAGATGGAATTACATATAATGAGGAACTTTTGAATAAAAAAATCAGTTCTGTAAAAAGTTTCCTTGATAATATGGAATATACGAAAAACAGTAATGATCAGAAAGCTTTGGATGAAAAGAAGAAGGCAATTCAAGAAGAAATTGATAATTATAAAGACCTTCAGAAAAATGTTAAAAAACGTAGACAAAATATCGTTGAACAAATGGATAAGATGAAGCAGGAAGAATTTGAGCAGGTTGGAACCTATTTATACAAATTATTTTGTAAACTCTCACGAGATGTACAGATTGAAAAGATTCAGATGCAGAGAGCAAAGGGCGAAAAAATGGCTATACTTGATGAAAGTAATAAACCGTTGATCAACATGTTTAGTGATGGACAACTGAGTGTGTTTATGCTCTCATATTTTTTCGGAAATATTTTCAGATTGCAGGGGAGTGAGAAATTTCCAGTTTATTTTATTGATGATATTACAAGTTGTATGGATGATATCAATATGCTTGCTTTCTTAGATCTTATTAAATATCAGCTGATGAGATCTGATAGACCAATGCATCAGATTTTTTTTGTAACATGTAATGAAAAAATCCAGAATTTGATTGAATATAAAATGGAAAATTGTGGGATAGTATATAAAAGAATTGGAATAGAGGAGTTTGCCGGATAAACATAATTTCTTCCCCAGCCCCCTTGACAACCCACCCCCTCAAGCGTATACTTGCAAAGTAATCTAAAATTTTGAAGAAAGAGAGGTAAAAGTAATGATTAGATTAACAAATGTTACAATCAACGAACTGCATAATCATCATACAATTACCTCGGTTAATTCTGTTACGCTGGCATAAATTCATGCAAAAGTAAATAGAATGTTTTTTTGACATACTTCCCGTGGTGAGATATGACACCGCGGGATTTTTTTGTGCTAAGGGGGCTGCTTGTGAAGCGTGCAGGCGGCTGTCAGAGTGGTGCGTCACGGTACAAAAATATGTCAGAGACCGGGGAATGTAAGAGGGGGAAAGTAAGGAGGAATCACAAGAATTTATGAAAAAGTTACATACATATATCGGACATTACTGGTATGGGTATTTGTTCGCAATATGTTCCATGATTATAGCGACCGGACTGGATATGGTTTATCCACAGATCACACAGCGGATCGTGGATGAGGTCATCATCGGCGGGAAAATGGAAATGCTCACCGGGCTTCTGGTGGGAATCGTTGCAGTCGGAGTCGGACGATGCATCTTTGGATACTGCAAAGAATTTTCATTTGATGTCTTAAGTTCAAAGATAGGCGCACAGATCCGTAAGGATCTGTTCCGGCACATTCAGACATTGTCGATGAATTATTTTGACAATACGAACACCGGAGAACTGATGGCGAGAGTCAAGGATGATGTTGACAAGATCTGGAATGCGATGGGATATGTCGGCATGCTGACGATCGAGGTCGTTATTCATGTGAGCATGGTGCTCTACTGTATGTTTCATCTGAACTGGAAACTGGCGCTGATACCGCTTGTGACGATGATTTCCTGCGGTGCGATCGCGATCATCATGGAGCGGAAACTGGATAAAATTTACGAGGATATCAGTGAGGAAAATGCGGTGCTGACCACGGTTGCGGAGGAGAATCTTGCAGGTGTGCGTACCGTAAAGGCATTTGCCAGGGAGAAATTTGAAATTGAGAAGTTCCTGTCACACAATAAACGTTATTATGACTTGAATATCAGTCAGTCTAAAGTATTAGTGAAATACTATCCGTATTTCCAGTTTGTGGGAAAAGCACTGCCGGTTGCAATGACGATCCTGGGTGGTATTTCCGTGATGCATGGAAATATGACACTTGGAGCACTTGTTGCATTTGTAGAGTACAGCAGAAACTGCACCTGGCCGATGGAGATGCTCGGCTGGCTGACGAATGATTTGTCCTCTGCCGTTGCTTCTTATAAGAAGATCAAGAAGATTTACGGGGAGACGGCGATGATCAAAGATGAGGAACAGCCTGTCGTGTTAGAACAGGTGAAAGGGGACATTTCTTTCGAACATGTTTCATTTTCCATTGAGGGAAAAAATATCCTTTCTGATATTAACTTTACGGTTCCGGCAGGAAAAACCATCGGAATCATGGGTGCGACCGGTTCAGGAAAATCCTCAATCGTCAATCTGCTGCAGCGTTTTTATGATGTGTCGGACGGCGCTGTAAAAGTGGATGGCACGGATGTGCGGAAACTTTCTTTAAAACAGCTTCGCAGCAGTATTTCTGTTGTATTGCAGGATGTATTTCTGTTTTCCGACACGATCGAGGAAAATATCAAGATGGGGCAGCGAAAGGTAATGCCGTTCGGCGAGATCCGCAGAGCGGCAGACTGTGCACAGGCAAAAGATTTCATTGAAAAAATGGATGAACAGTATGCAACGGTCATCGGTGAGCGCGGTGTCGGGCTTTCCGGCGGACAAAAGCAGCGTATCAGTATTGCGCGTGCCATTGCAAAAAAGGCGCCGATTCTGATTTTAGACGATTCCACGTCCGCGCTTGATATGGAGACGGAACATGAGATCCAGAAAACATTAAATGAATTAAAAGATACAACGAAAGTGATCATTGCGCACCGTATTTCTGCGGTCTGTCATGCAGATGAGATCATCTATCTGAAAGACGGAGAGATTGCGGAGCGCGGAACGCATCAGGAACTGCTTGCAAAGCGCGGACTTTATTATGAAACTTACATGGCGCAGTATGGCACGTTCTTAGGAGGGGAGGCGATGTAATGGCAGTTAATTCGTATCGTGAAGACGAATTTATGGAAAATACCGACAAGAAAAAAATCATGCGGCGGCTGTTTTCCTATCTGCTTGCGTATAAAGGCACGATTATTGCCGTGTTAGTATGTATGGGAATTACGGTGGCGATCTCACTGGTAAACCCGCTCTTGATCGAGGAAGCAATCGATCACTATATTGCACAGTCCGATCTGCATGGGCTGATTGGGCTTGGAATTTTTGCACTCGTGTTAAACCTGATCTTTATTGTGATGGTAAAACTCAGAATGTATGCAATGGCGGTGATCTCCAACAAAATTTTGCTTCAGATCCGCCAGGATCTCTATGAGCACATTCAGACCCTGTCGTTTTCATTTTTTGACAGCAGACCGACCGGAAAAATCCTTGCGCGTATCATCGGGGATGTTAATTCCTTAAAAGATGTGCTGGTCAATGTGGTCACAACACTGGTGCCGGAATTTGTGACGGTAGTCGGGGTTGTCGTGATCATGCTGGTAAAAGACTGGCGGCTTGCACTTGCATCACTCTCTACGATCCCGCTTATGATCGCGGGGATCTGGTTTGTACAGACGGCATCCCACAAACGCTGGCAGATTTTCCGGAAAAAGGCATCCAACTTAAATGCCTACGTCCATGAAGATATCGCCGGAATGAATGTGGTTCAGAGTTTTGCGGCAGAAGATGAGACGCAGGAGATTTTTGAAGGACTGACGGACGAACATCAGAGATCATTTGTGGATGCGGTAACTTACGCTGACATGTTTGGCCCGGTCATTGATTTCTGCTGGGGATTTGGTGCGATGATGCTTTATCTGGTCGGCATCCGTTTTCTGGGATTTGAAAAAGTATCGGTCGGACTTCTGGTTGCATTCGGAACTTATATCAATATGTTCTGGAACCCGATCATGAACTTGAGCAATTTTTATAACAATCTTGTCACAAATCTTACGGCGGCAGAGCGTATTTTTGATATCTTAGACACCGATGCAGACATCGTGGATGCAAAAGATGTGACAGAGCTGCCGGATATTAAGGGAAGCGTCGAGTTTTCCCATGTGAATTTTACTTACGACAAAGGAACACCGGCGGAGACAAATGTGCTTTCCGATGTCAGCTTTTCTGTACAACCGGGTGAGACGATCGCACTGGTCGGTCCGACCGGAGCAGGAAAAACAACGATCGTCAATCTGATCAGCCGTTTTTATGACATTGAAGAGGGAAAAATTTTGGTGGACGGCTACGATCTGACGAAGGTTTCCATCGAGAGTCTGAGACGTCAGATGGGTGTCATGACGCAGGATAATTTCATTTTCCATGGAACCGTCCGCGACAACATTCTCTATGGAAAATTAGATGCCACCGATGAGGAGATGATTGCTGCCGCAAAAGCGGTCAATGCGCATGATTTCATTGTGAAAATGGAAAAGGGTTATGACACGGAGTTAAAAGAGCACGGTGCAGGACTTTCCATCGGACAAAGACAACTCATCGCATTTGCGAGAACGATGATTTCCATGCCGAAAATCCTCATTTTAGATGAGGCAACATCCAGCATTGATACACATACAGAACTTTTAGTGCAGCAGGGAATCGAGGCGCTGCTTTCCGGCAGAACCAGTTTTGTGATCGCACACAGACTCTCCACGATTCAGAATGCGGACCGCATTTTTGTGATCGACAAGGGCGGTATCTTAGAACAAGGAAGTCCGGCAGAGCTGATGGAGAAAAAGGGCGCTTATTATAAACTTTATATGGCGCAGTTTGCAGGTCTGCAGGAGTAAAAAAATATTTGCTGCTCACACAGTACGTGTGAACGGCAGCAAAAACGAAACAGAAAATTTCTACAGGAGGATGCGATGTTTTTAACCACACTTTGTTATATCGAAAAAGATGACTGTTACCTGATGCTGCACCGGGTAAAAAAGGAAAACGACCTGAACCATGACAAGTGGATCGGCGTCGGCGGCAAGTTTGAGGCGGAGGAAATGCCGGAGGAATGTATGATGCGTGAGGTAAAGGAAGAGACAGGTCTCACCCTGACATCCTACCGCGCGCGGGGCGTCATTACCTTTATTTCCAACGAGTGGGGCACCGAATATATGCATTTATTTACGTCAGACCAGTTTACCGGGGAGATGGCTGACTGCGACGAGGGAGAACTTGTCTGGGTTCCGAAAAAGGAGATCAAAGACCTGAAACTGTGGGAAGGTGACAAAATATTCCTGCGGCTTTTGGATGAGTGTGAGGAATATTTTTCGCTGAAGCTGGTATACGAAGGCGATACGCTGGTCGATAAAAAACTTATCATTGCCGGGAAAGAACAGAAAGCAGAGTGACAGGCCGGTAACAAAGGAGAGAAACATGATAACAAAAACTTACCCGGTCGGCACCCTGCCTGCTTATAAATATGTAGTAGTTTTATCTGAATATCAGGGCAAAATTTTGTTGAGCAGACACAAAAAACGCACCACATGGGAGACACAGGGCGGAAAGATTGAACCGGGAGAGACACCGCTTATGGCGGCAAAGCGTGAACTTTACGAGGAGTCCGGGGCAGTGGATTTTAAGATAGAGCCGTTGTGCGACTATTGGGCGGGAGAGGTGCAGACCAAAGAAGAAGGAAATGGACGTGTCTTTCTTGCAAAGGTAAAAAAGCTGTCAGCCATGCCGGAAAGTGAGATGGCAGAGGTACGCACCTTTGACGAACTGCCGGAAAAACTGACTTATCCGGCGATCACACCGACACTGTTTGAGCGGAAAAAACAGGGCATCGGGAAACGTCTGCTTTACGGCACTGGAAATCCTGCAAAATTAAGTCTGATGCGGAAAAATTTAGAACAGCTGCAGATAGAGATCGTTGGGTTATCGGATATTGATGTGGCAGTACCACAGGCAGACGAGGATGGCGATTCGCCGCTGGAAAATGCAAGGAAGAAGGCAAAGTGTTATTACGAGGCTTTTCAGATTCCGGTGTTTTCCTGTGACACAGGTCTGTATTTTGAAAATGTCCCGGAAGATAAACAGCCGGGCGTTCATGTCAGGAGGGTGAATGGAAAAAATCTGTCAGACGCGGAAATGCTTGCATATTACAGCGGACTTGCTGCAGAGTATGGTGGTCTGCATGCATACTACCGCAATGCCATCTGTCTTATCATGGATGAGGAACATATTTATGAGTCGATGGATGAAACGTTCTCGAGCGAACCATTTCTGATCACGTCGGTCCCGCACCCGGATGGAATCCGCAGGGAGGGATTTCCACTTGACTGCCTGTCGGTGGATCTTACAACCGGAAAGTACTATTATGACCTCGATCCGGCAGAACTTGGAAAGGTTGCCGCAGAAGACGGAAGTCGGCGGTTTTTTGAAAAAATAACTGGTATTTTCCCACACAATATGTTATAATCCTAAAATGACTGTGATAGTCGTAGTACGCCCTTTTTTCCGAAAGACAGGCGAAACCCTTGAAAAACGGGGGTGCTCGACAGGAACATAGAATGAAATGAACGGAAAAAAGTACATCAAGTATTCATATAAAGTTTGAAGGAGGAAATGAGTAATAATGAGTGTACAGGTGGAAAATTTAGAAAAGAACATGGCAAAACTTACGATCGAAGTTGCAGCTGAGAAGGTAGAGGATGCAATCCAGGCTGCATATATGAAAGAGAAAGGAAAGATCAGCGTTCCAGGTTTCCGTAAAGGTAAAGTGCCGAGAAAGATGATCGAGAAAATGTACGGAGCAGGCGTATTCTATGAGGATGCTGCAAATACCCTGATCCAGGAGAACTACGCACAGGCAGTAGAAGAGAGCGGTGTGGACGTCGTTTCAAGACCGACTATCGAAGTGGTACAGATCGAAGCTGGCAAACCTTTCATCTTCACAGCAGAAGTTGCTGTAAGACCGGAAGTAAAACTTGGCAAATACAAAGGCGTACAGGTAACAAAGATCGATACAACAGTATCTGATGAGGAAGTTGCAGCAGAGCTTGAAAAAGAGAGACAGAAGAACTCCAGAACTGTTACTGTAACAGACAGACCGATCGCTGAGGGAGATACAGCAGTGATCGATTTCGAAGGATTCGTTGATGGTGTTGCATTTGAGGGCGGCAAAGGAGAGAATCATCCGCTTGAGATCGGTTCCCACTCTTTCATCGATACATTCGAAGATCAGTTAGTAGGAAAGAATGCCGGAGATGAAGTAGACGTAAACGTTACATTCCCGGAGAAATATCAGGCAGCAGATTTAGCAGGAAAACCTGCATTATTCAAAGTTAAGATCCACGAAGTAAAAGCAAAAGAACTTCCGGAGTTAAACGATGAGTTCGCACAGGATGTATCTGAGTTCAATACTTTAGAAGAGTACAAAGAGGACTTAAAGAAACACTTAGAGGTTCAGAAAGAGGACGAAGCAAAACGCACAAAAGAGGATGAGGCAATCCAGAAGATCATTGACAAATCTACAATGGAGATTCCGGAAGCAATGATCAAAACCCAGTGCGAGAACATGGTAAATGAATTTGCTCAGAGACTTGCTCAGAGCGGACTTTCCATGGAGCAGTATATGCAGTTCTCCGGTCTTACATTAGACAAATTAGAAGAGCAGGTTCGTCCGGAAGCTGAGACACGTATTAAGAGCAGTCTTGTATTAGAGCAGATCGCAAAAGACGAGAACATCGAAGTAAGCGAGGAAGAGATCGACGCTGAGATCGAGAAAATGGCAAAAGCTTATGGCATGGAAGCAGACAAGCTCAAAGAATACATGGGCGACGCTGAGAAAGAATCCATGAAGAGAGATATTTCCGTAACAAAAGCAGTTGATCTTGTTATGGAGAACGTAAAAGAAAGAGCAAAAGCTAAGACTAAGAAAGAAAAAGAAGCGGAAGCTGAAGAAAACGCAGAAGAAAATGCAGAAGAATAAGAGAGGCTTCGTCGAAAGCGGACAACATACAACAGACTGGCTCATTCGGGCCGGTCTGTTTAAGCATATAAGCAATAATTAAATTTTTATAAACAAAATGGATTGGAGGAAAACAAAATGAGTTTAGTACCTTACGTCATTGAGCAGACCAGCAGGGGAGAGCGTAATTATGATATTTACTCCCGTTTATTAAAGGACAGAATTATTATTCTTGGAGAAGAAGTCAACGATGTGACAGCCAGTCTGGTTGTCTCCCAGATGCTTTTCCTTGAAGCGGAGGATCCGGATAAGGATATCAATCTGTATATCATGAGCCCGGGCGGCTCCGTGACCGCGGGCATGGCGATCTACGATACCATGCAGTTCATCAAATGCGACGTATCCACTATCTGTATGGGTATGGCGGCCAGCATGGGCGCGTTCCTTCTGGCAGGCGGAACAAAGGGCAAGCGTCTTGCGCTTCCGAATGCGGAGATCATGATTCATCAGCCGTCCGGCGGCGCGCAGGGGCAGGCTACAGAGATCCAGATTGCGGCAGAGCATATTCTGCGCACAAAACAGAAGTTAAATGAGATTCTGGCAGCCAACACAGGACAGGCCCTTGAGACAATCAAGGCAGATACGGAGCGTGACAATTTTATGTCCGCAGACGAAGCGAAAGCATATGGTTTGATTGATGAAATATTAGTAAGCCACTAATGGCGGTATGAGGTGACATATATGGCAGGAAAAATGATGGATGATATCGTGCGCTGTTCCTTCTGTAATAAGACCCAGGCCCAGGTAAGGAAACTGATTGCCGGACCGAACGGGACTTATATCTGCGACGAGTGCATCGGCATCTGCTCTGAAATTATTGAAGAGGAGCTGGATTACAGTGACGGAGGAGCTTTTGACGATATCAATCTCCTGACACCGGAAGAAATCAAGAGCTTCCTGGACGATTATGTAATTGGACAGGACGAGGCCAAAAAGGTTCTGTCTGTTGCGGTATATAATCATTACAAAAGAATTATGGCGGAGCAGGATCTTGGGGTAGAGCTCCAGAAGAGTAATATTCTTATGCTGGGGCCCACGGGATGCGGGAAGACGCTTCTGGCTCAGACGCTTGCTAAGATTCTGAATGTTCCTTTTGCGATTGCAGATGCCACAGCGCTGACAGAGGCCGGATATGTCGGAGAGGATGTGGAAAACATCCTGCTGAAAGTGATTCAGGCTGCGGACGGAGATATTGAACGTGCGGAGCACGGCATTATCTATATCGATGAGATTGATAAGATTACGCGGAAATCAGAAAATCCGTCTATTACCCGGGATGTATCCGGAGAAGGCGTGCAGCAGGCGCTCCTCAAGATTATAGAGGGAACCGTGGCGTCCGTACCCCCTCAGGGAGGCAGAAAGCACCCGCATCAGGAACTGATCCAGATAGATACAACCAATATACTGTTTATCTGCGGAGGTGCCTTTGAAGGGATTGACAAGATTATAGAAACCCGTCTCGACAGAAAATCCATCGGATTTAACGCGGAGATTGCTGCGAAACATGAGTATGATATGGATGTTCTGCTCCACGAGGCCCTTCCTCAGGATCTGGTAAAATACGGACTGATTCCGGAACTTGTAGGCAGACTGCCTGTAACAGTATCCCTGGATCTTCTGGATAAGGACGCGCTGATCCGGATTCTGACCGAGCCCAAGAGCGCGATCGTAAAGCAGTACCAGAAGCTTCTGGAACTGGACGGGGTAAAACTGGAGTTTGACAAAGATGCTCTGACTGCGATTGCAGAGACGACTCTGGCAAGGAAAACAGGGGCCAGAGGTCTGAGAGCGATCATGGAAAATATAATGATGGATACCATGTTCCAGGTTCCTTCTGATGAGACGATTAAAGAATGCCGCATCACAAAGGAGGCAGTGCTTGGAACCGGAAGCCCGATTTATCTGCGGGACGGAGAAGAACGAAGATCTTTTCTTACGTCAGAGAGCGCATAGAAGAAAA
>OMEJ01000840.1_pt1 | contig 15996 bp, 14 predicted proteins | sample 1645361 | NCBI WGS metagenome assembly OMEJ01 (sample SAMEA103958156, study PRJEB25191) | human gut metagenome
TAAGAATTTTAATGCACATAAATTCCAATAAACAAAATAAAGATATTGTACACGCATATTTAAGGGGGGCAACGGTGTTGCGTCCCGATTTGATAAAATAAATCTAAAGGAGAACAAAATGAAATATATTTCAGTTGCCGTGGACGGACCGGCAGGAGCAGGTAAAAGCTCCGTTTCAAAGGCTGTTGCCAAAAGTCTTGGCTATACATACATAGATACGGGTGCAATGTATCGTGCGGTTGCACTTTTTGCTATTAACAACGGAATAGACGCGAAAAATGAAACAGAAAAACTGGTAAGCCGTCTTAACGAAGTGGAAATCGACATAAAATATACAGATGAGGGACAGCAGATTTATTTATTAGGCGAGAATGTTTCAAAGCGTATCAGAGAAGAAGACGTTTCTGTAGGTGCGTCGAATGTTGCGGTAATTCCCGAAGTCAGAAAAAAACTTGTTGAACTTCAAAGAAAAATGGCTGAAAGTGCAAATGTTATAATGGACGGTCGTGACATATGCTCATATGTACTTCCGAATGCGGACGTTAAAGTGTATCTGACTGCAAGTGTAGAATGCCGCGCAATGCGCCGGTTCAAAGAACTGGAAGGAAAAGGAGAAGTCTGTGATTTTGAACAGATCAGGCAGGATATCCAGGAAAGAGACGAGCGCGATATGACAAGAGAGATCGCACCGCTTAAGCAGGCTGAAGATGCAACGCTGATCGACAGCTCTGAGATGGGAATTGACGATGTGGTGAAGGCAATTATTGCACTGACAAAGTAGAAAATCTGTCAGAAATCAGATTGCAGCAGCAAAAAAAGGTGATTATTGTATGGAAAGGGTAAAAATCTATAATTGAAAATACAATAATCGATAAATAATTAAAAAGTCATTAGTTTTTAGAAAAAAGTACATAAAACTAATGGCTTTTTTGTGCGGAAAGTCGATAAAATGTCGAAAAAGAGAATTGTACATGGAGATTGCTTTACCTTTTATACGAAATATGTTATAAATGTTAGATAAGGAAAATTACGAAAGTAATATTTAAGAGGGTTGGGTTCACTTATGTACAGAAAGAAAACTTCCAGTTGGTTAAAACACTGGGATTTTATTTTGTTAGATTTAATATTGTTGGAATTATCTTATTTACTTGCTCACTGGTTATATCATGGGACTGCATATTACAGAGAAGCACCGCTTTACCGGAATGTGTTTTTTGCGATAGCGGCGATCGATCTGGTTGTGGGACTGATGATGGGAAGTTACAAGGGCATCTTAAGAAGAGGGTACTGGTTGGAGACTAAGGCAGTCGCAAAGCACGCAATCATCGTGACCGTGTGTGTGATTGCTTATTTGTTTGAAATGAAAGAGTCGAGCAATTACTCACGAGTTGTTATATTTGCATTCCCAATCATATCGATCTGCGTATTATATATAGGAAGGATTTTGTTGAAAAAATGGCTTTCCAAGCACAGAGGCCCTGCATCAGGGAAAAGAGGAGTTATAGGACAAAATGTGTTGATAGAAACCGCCTTCAGCCCTTGAAAATAAAGGGCTGAAGGCGGTTTAATCTTTTTTTAAACAACTTTGAGGGTGGACAAAACGTGTTGATAAAAAGTCTCCAAACCCTTGAAAATAAAGGGACTAACGGTTTTTAATCTTCCTTAAAATAAGAACCATGGAGGGAAGATTAGATGAATCAAGTAAATTGTCCTGTTTGTGGTATGAAATGTGTGAAGTCTGGAAAGACAAAAGCTGGTTCGCAACGTTGGCTTTGTAAGAATTGCAAAACGTCACTAACGCATAAAATTAATAATGAATCCAAGGAACTGCAAATCTTTTTGGATTGGCTGTTTGGAAAAGAATCTCAATCAACAATGTCTGGAGAAGGAAGATCCTTTAGAAGAAAGACAGCAAAGTTCTGGGATATATGGGCTATGCCGCCAAAGATAGCAGAAACTAGAGATGTAGTATTTCTCGATGGGATCTATCTTAGTCGGAAAGCATGCGTTTTGATTTGCTGTGATGAAAAGCATGTGTTGGGATGGTATTTGTGTCGTTATGAACATGCAGGAGCCTGGATCGCTTTGATGAAACGTATCGCTGAGCCAAGGATGGTAGTGTCTGATGGGGGTACAGGGTTTGCAAAAGCACTCAAAAAGGCATGGCCAAAAGCAAAACATCAAAGGTGTGTATTCCATGTGTTTTGTCAAGTAAAACGATATATAACTTCTCGCCCTAACACTGCCGCTGGCGCAGAACTTTATATGCTGGTCAAAGATCTACTGAAAATCAAAAGTAAAAAGGAATCCCAGATATGGGTGGAACGTTTTATCAATTGGATTAAAAAGTATCAAGACTTTCTTGACGAAATGACTATAGATGAGAATGGAAAATCAAGACCTACGCATGAGAGAATATTAAAAGCTGAAAGATCGTTGCTTAAGTTGCTTAAAGAAAAAACTCTTTTTACATACCTTGACGAAAACTTAAAGAATGATTTTTCAACACCATCTACTAATAACCGAATTGAAGGTGGAATTAATTCAAAACTCCGGGAAATGTTAAGAAATCATAGGGGCTTATCTATCGAAAGAAGAATAAAAGCGGTGTACTGGTGGTGTTATATGCACTCACCAGAACCTCTTCCTTTGTCAGAAATAATAAAAGTCATGCCCACAGAACAGAGTATCACATCTATTTATCAGCGAATGAATGAGAAGAATCGATTGGAAAAGAGTCTTTCAATCTGGGGTGATGCAATTGTTTGGAGCGACTTACATAATGTGGATAGAACGTTTGATGGCTGGGATTAGCCATCAACACGTTTTGTCCTATAACCCGAAAAGAGCAATCCTTCTGATCGGTGGAAAAAATAATTATAGAGAAATTGTGGAGGCATTTACCAGCAATCCCTACAGTGAGTTTCATGTAATGGGAATTGGAATTATTGATGCAAAAGAAAATGAAATTCCAAATTATCATGGATTCCCGGTATTTTGTGGAGAGAGTGCGATTGAAGATTTTGCACAGTTGAACTGGGTGGATGAAGCACTTTTCAGCATTCCGACAGAGCTTGCGCTTCCGGATAAAATGATCAAAAATTTCGGTATCATGGGAATTACCATACATATCAAGCTGGCAAGAGTTGCGGATGATTCTTCCAACCAGATTGTGGAAAAGCTGGAAGGATATACGGTGCTTTCGACCAGCATCAATATGGTAAGCGCCGGTCAGCTGATCTTCAAAAGGACGATGGATATCTGCGGAGGACTGGTTGGAATGCTACTGACAGGTATCATTTTTATCTTTGTAGCACCAATCATTTATATTAAGTCACCGAGACCGATCTTCTTCAAACAGGTGCGAATCGGAAAAAATGGCAAAAAATTCAACATTTACAAATTCCGAAGCATGTATATGGATGCAGAAGAGCGGAAGAAAGAGCTGATGGCGCAGAACGATATCAAAGATGGTATGATGTTCAAGATGGATAATGATCCACGTATCATCAAGGGAATCGGAAATTTTATCCGTGATTACTCTCTGGATGAATTTCCACAGTTCTGGAATGTACTCATAGGTGACATGAGCCTTGTGGGAACCAGACCGCCAACAGTGGACGAGTGGGAGAAATACGAGATGCATCACCGCTCCAGACTGGCATTCAAGCCGGGACTTACCGGTATGTGGCAAGTCAGCGGAAGAAGTAATATCACAGACTTTGAAGAAGTTGTAAGACTGGATACCGAGTATATTAAAAAGTGGAGTCCGGGGTTGGATATTATGATTCTGTTTAAGACCGTGGCTGTTGTGCTGGGGAAGGTTGGATCGAAGTAGGATTGTTGTAAAAGGTCAATAAAAAGCATACGAAATGCTGAAAAGGCTACTTCTTTTAAGTATGTAGAGTGCAGAAATGTCTACTCAACAAAAGTACATAGATATAAAGGAGCAGAGGGGACAATATTGGTTGGAGAACATTATGAAAGATAAATTTGCAGTGTCCATGTTCGGACAAAAAAGACTGTCCCGTGAGGGCGGGATAGAGATTGTTGTAAAAGAACTGTGCACCAGAATGGCACGAGATGGATGTCGGGTTACCTGTTACAACAGATCTGGTCATCACGTGAGTGGTGCAGAGTATGACAATAAAATTGAATATGATGGAATCCGACAGAAATTTGTTCCAACTATTGAAAGAAAAGGTCTTGCAGCGGTGAGCTCCTCTTTCTTCGCGGCCTTGTACAGTGCTTTTGGAAAATATGATGTGGTACATATCCATGCAGAAGGTCCGGCTTTTTTTTCATGGCTTCCAAAGATGTTTGGAAAGAGGGTTGTGGTTACCATTCATGGTATAGACTGGCAACGGGAAAAATGGAAGTCAGGATTTGGCTCTAAATTCATCCGTCAGGGTGAAAAGAATGCTGTAAAATATGCAGATGAAATCATCGTTCTGAGTAAAGGTGTTCAGGATTATTTCAGAGATACCTATGGCAGGGAGACACATTTCGTTCCGAATGGAGTGAACAGACCAGAAACCCGAGAAGCTGGTTTAATAACAGAAAAATTTGGACTGACGAAAGATTCCTACATATTATTTCTTGGTCGACTGGTACCGGAAAAAGGTATCCGGTATTTGGTTGAAGCGTTCAAGGATGTCAAAACAGATAAAAAGCTGGTCATCGCAGGCGGTTCCAGTGATACAGATTCCTTTATGAAGGAATTGAAAGAACTGGCGAAGGGTGACGATCGGATTCTCTTTACCGGATTTGTGCAGGGAGCGATGCTGGATGAATTATACAGCAACGCTTACATCTATACGCTGCCGTCTGATCTGGAAGGAATGCCATTAAGCCTTCTGGAAGCCATGAGTTATGGAAATGCTTGTCTGGTATCTGATATACCGGAATGTACCGAGGTGGTAGAAGATAAAGCAATCATATTCCGAAAATCCAATATCAAGGACCTGACAGAAAAACTGCAGGACGCATGCGATGATATTCGGAAGGTAGGAAAGTTAAAAGAACAGGCAGCCGACTTTATCTGTGCAAAATACAACTGGGATGAAGTAGTGGATAAAACACTTGCATTGTATGGGGAGAAGAGTCGATGAGAGTATTAATAATAAATAATCTCCTCTAACCGAACGCAGGTGGTGAGATGTACATAGTGAAAACGCTGGAAAAATAGCGTATTTACGGCATTTTTTAAGATGCGGGTAGAGCTGCGAGAGCAGTTTTAATCTCGCTACCTAGGTTTAGCAACAGCAGATGATTTTATCATAAGAACTTTCAGTATCACTACCTGCGTTTGTATGGAGCACTCTGGTTTATGAATAACACATTGGAAGTGTTTCATCTGAACAGAGGTAGTGAAATAGAACATAGTTATGAGGCGAAATACATATGGAGGGTAGAGACAGTGGAGAAAACGAGAGATAGTTTTGTTGATCAGCTTAAAGGGTTAGCTTGCTTTCTTGTAGTTTTTGGTCATGTAATAATGGGAATACGAAAAGCGGGAATATCAACCCCGAAGAGCATGGTATTTGTTAAAGAATATATTTGGACTTTTCATGTTCCTCTATTTATGTTTCTTAGCGGATATGTATATAGATTGACTGGAGGCTGGGAAGCCAAAGGAACAAGAAAAAATTTTCTTTTACATAAATTGTTTAATTTAGGTATACCGTATTTTGTGTTTTCAAGTATTTATATTCTGATTAATAGTATTACTTCTGGAGTTAATAATAGCAGTAGTATTAGTGATATTTTAATGCTTTGGAGAACACCTGTAGCACAGTATTGGTTTTTATATGCGTTGTTCATTTTATTTGTGATCTGGTCAATTATACCTGGGGGGGACAACTCTTAATGTAATTCTTACAACGATTTGTATGTTTGTAAGTATTATGCCGATTAATTTGGGGATTTTTGCTTCAAGTATGTGGATGTCATTATTTTCGGATTAGGAACAGTTGTTAATATAAAAAAATCAGGGAATGGCCACTAAAAATTTAATAATTATAAGTCAAGTGCTTGGGGCAATATTTTTCTTGAATATCATAAGTGAAAACGCTATTACAAGTCGCTTTTTTGCGCTACTGGGAATTGTTACAAGCATTGTGGCTGTTAGTTTGCTTGATAAATGTGACTGTGTAGAAAAATGTATGCTAGTGCTTAACAGATATTCTTTTCCAATATATCTATTACATACAATATTTACCGCTGGATTTAGAATAGTACTTCTTAAAGTAGGGGTAAGCAACTATTTATTACATGTTTTACTTGGGATAATAGTGGGGATAGGAATTCCAATTATTGGTATGAATGTTATAAAGAACTGTAAAATACTGTTATTTATATTCTATCCTTCTTCCACAGTAATGCGCCTCAGGAAAAAGTCATGGAAACAATAGCAAAGATAAAGCCGCTATAATTAGAGAAAAAATACTTATATTGACAGAGAGGAGACTTTCAATGATACGAATCCTACAATGTGTAAATGATATGCATCGAGCTGGTTTGGAAACAATGCTAATGAATTATTATAGAAATATCGATCGAAGCGAGATCCAATTTGATTTTCTGACACATCGTCCTAATAGAAGCGATTATGATGACGAGATAGAATCACTAGGTGGAAAAGTATACTATGCTCCTCGGCTTTATCCGCAGAATTACTTGTCATATTTTAAATATATGAAAGAATTCTATGCGACTCATACTGAGTATAAAATTGTACATTCGCATATTGATTCTATGAGTTATCTGCCACTATTAGCGGCGAAGAAGGCGAATATACCAATTCGTATTGCACATAGTCATAATACTGCAATAGATAGAGATTTTAAATATTTTTTAAAATCTTATTTCAAATTGAAATTGCCAGATGTTGCAAATTATTATTGTGCTTGTGGTAAAGCAGCCGGGGAATTTTTGTTCCCGGGAAAGAAGTATACATATATTCCAAACGCAATTGAAATCGATAGATTTTTGTATAATGAAAAAGTTAGAATAAAAAAAAGAGCAGAGTTAGGAATTAAAGATGAAGTAGTCATTGGTCATATTGGCAGAATGTCTTATCAAAAAAATCATAAATTTCTAATTGATATTTTCGCGGAGATATTGAAAAGCAAAAATGATTGTGTACTTCTGTTAATAGGTATGGGCGAAAAACTGGATGATATAAAAAAATATGTAGAGAAATTGGGTTTGAACGATCACATTAGATTTTTAGGCAATAGAGCTGATGTGGGGGAGTTATACCAAGCGATGGATGTATTTGTTATGCCATCGTTGTTTGAGGGTTTGCCGGTTGTAGGTGTTGAAGCGCAGTTTTCTGGTTTACCGTGCATTTTTTCAGACAAAGTGCCAGAAGAAGTTGAATTTACTAACAAAGTAAAGTTTGTTCCATTAAATGATGAGAAAAAAGTCTGGGCAAATATTGTGATTGTAGCAGCACGTGATAATGCCAATCGTGAAATGCCGGAATTACGGAATAGTATTTTTAATATTGAGAAATCGGCTACTCTATTAACGGACTATTATAAACAACTGCTTAGTAGAGTTTGATAGCATGTGGAAAGGAAATCAAAATGAAAATTATAACTTTTTATCTTCCTCAGTTTCATGAAATACCAGAGAACAATGAATGGTGGGGAAAAGGATTTACGGAATGGGTAAATGTCAAAAAAGCACAACCTTTATATGAGGGACATGAACAGCCTCGAGTACCTTTAAATGAGAATTACTATAATTTATTGGATCCCAACGTTCAAGTTTGGCAAGCTAAAATTGCAAAAGAGTACGGTGTATATGGCTTTTGTTATTATCATTATTGGTTTAATGGAAAACTACTTCTTGAAAAACCTATGGAAAATATGCTGAAGAATAGAGATATTGATATTCCGTTCTGTGTTTGCTGGGCGAATGAACCTTGGACTCGTGCATGGGTAGGCGAAACAAAGGTATTAATTCCGCAGCTGTATGGTGAAAAAAGAGAATGGAAAGAGCATTTTGATTACCTATTACCATTTTTTAAAGATTCTCGATATATTTGTGATGATGGAAAACCGCTAGTGGTAATATATAGACCTGAAGTTATTGAATGTCTAAATGAGATGTTAGATTACTGGAATGAGTTGGCAATTCAAGAAGGATTTGAGGGGCTGACTTATGCATATCAGAATATTGACTTCGATTTGAAAGCAGATAAGGATGATTCGCGTTTTAAATATAATATCGAATTTCAACCTTTATATGCTAGACATGATATGTTTAAGAATAATCATAAATATATTAAAGCTCTTAGAAGAAAAGTAGCAGCATTTGTAGAAAAAAACTTTGGTTTCGATTTAATGAGATACGGTGTCGGATTCTTCAATAAAAGCAATCAAATTAGTTATGATGAGGCGTGGAATAAAATTCTCACAAGAAAGCCAGAAACAGAAAAGAACGTTCCTGGTGCATTTGTTGGATGGGATAATACCCCACGCAAAGGAGAGCGTGGAGAAATATTTGTTGGGGATACACCTGAGAAATTTGAAAAATATTTAACACAACAGATTATCAGAGCAAAGAATATTTACAGCAAAGATATGATTTTTATGTATGCATGGAATGAATGGGCAGAAGGTGGATATTTGGAGCCTGATACAAGAAGTGGCTATAAAAATCTTGAGGCGATTAAGAATGCTTTGAAATCAACAAATGAGTTTCCATGGTAAGTGTGTGAAACGAAAGAAGGTAAAAAATGGAAGGTAAAATATCAGTTATAGTTCCAATCTATAATCAAGAACGGTATCTGAATAAATCGATATCATCAATCATTAATCAGAAGTACACTAATCTAGAGATTATTTTAATTAATGATGGATCTACCGATTCGAGTATAGAAATAATTGATGACTTTGCTTTAAAAGATAGTAGAATTAGGGTTTTTTCAAAGCCAAATGGTGGATTAGTAGATGCTACGATTTATGGTATTAATCAAGCGACAGGAGAGTATATTGCATTTCTTGATCCTGATGATTATATAGGACCACTGTATCTTTGGGATTTACTGTCTCAAATGGACGATGATATCGATTTTGTAGCATCAGGTTTTTATAGAAATAATAATGGCCAATTCATCCCGGTCATATTATCTGAAGACAGTAAAATTGTTGGAGATCAATTTCAAAAATTAAGGGACCATTATTTGTTGGATGGAAAAATTGATTTCTCCGACAAAATTTTTATCTCTAGGTGGAATAAGCTTTATCGCGCAAATGTTGTGAAAACTGTTGCGGCGCCCTTTTTCAATTATCGCGAAGTCACTCTTGGTGAAGATTCAATATTTACATATCTGATGTTATCTCATTCAAGAGGGTGTAAGACGATAAAGGGCCCTAAAGACTATTTTTATAATGTGGGCAATCAAAATTCTATGATGGTTAGTAATACCATAGAACGTCATATGGAAAAAAGTAAATTAGCATATAATTCTTTGAAAAATCTGCTAATAAATGAAGGCTTATCTACAAAGCAAGCATATGCATTATATTTTTTTGAAGTTGAATCTGTTTTTGAACGATTAATGAAGAATGACTTTGAACAATTTCGTAAGTTGTATTACCACCTTCGAAAAGATGAAGTATATACTACATCTTTAAAATTGTTTAGGGACTTGTCGTATTCGGCAAAAACTTGGATTCGCATTTTTGGTAGATTATATTTTCCAGCTTTTCTATATTCATACATTAGATTAAAGTTAAAATCAGACTTAAGAACAATAAAGTTGTTCCTTGGTAATACAAGATTTATACTTAAATATCTTGTCAAGAATGGCCTGGTTAAAACACATTATCAAATTAAATTTAGAAGAAGACGAGATAATAATTTTAAGGAAATTAACAAATTCCTCCCAATTATTGATTCGAGAGTTAAAGAAATAATTACTTCATATACAGGCGGCAAGACAGAGTTGAATGAGTGTCCTGTATGTAATAATATTTTTTTATTTTGGTGGGATGGGTTTGATACGGCTCCTGAATTAGTTAAGGCGTGTACGGAGACGGTGTACAAGTACTATCCAGATTGCGCGATTCATTTAATTGATAAAAATAATTATAGAAAATGGTAAAATATATTTATAGCTAGATAAATAGGGGTGATTTATTTGAAAAAAATATATATAGATTTTGAAATGAATATGGCAAATACAAAAACAAAAAAGGATATGCTAGATGCGGATATAATAGCTATAGGAGCAATAAAGTATGATACAGACACTGGTGAAATTGAAAAATTTAAATCTTTAGTAAAACCAATAACTAATTTAAATATATTTCCACATATACAAGAACTTACAAATATAAGCCAAGAGGATATATCAAAGGCTCCTTCTTATGAAACTGTTATGAGGAAATTTAAAAAATGGTTGGGAAAAATTTATCAAATAGAAGGAATTTATACATTTGGGAACTTAGATTTAATGTGCTTTAACAATACAGATAAAAAAAGTTCAACTAAATATAATCATCCTAGATTTGTAAATAATATAAAAAACTTATTTGTAGATATAAAAGATAAATATATAAATTACGGAATAAGATGTATTAATTATGTATCACTTAAAAATTTATTAGATTGCGCAAATGTTGAATTTTATGGAGATGCACATGACCCTTTATATGATGCATATAATTTATTTATATTAGATAAAACACTAGAAAATAGTGAAGAAACTAGGAATATATTAACGATAAAAGATATTGTAAGGCAACCATTTACAGTTATAAATGAAAATTTAGAATACATATTTGAAGAATATAGAATAAATTTATATGGAAATAATAGTGATGAAATACATAAGGATATATCTATAGAAATATTAAAAACTATTCGTATATATATAGAATCTATAAAACAGATTGATATATATAATATAGAAATATTAAGAGATAATTTAGGAAAACCAATAGTAACAACTTATAATAATTTAAAAGAAATATGCATACAATATAGTGTTTTAGAGATAAAAGTAAGTATATCTCATACTGATAATTATGCAGTTGCCAATGCTATAACTATAACTAAATAAAAACAAGAAATATTTCATTATACAAATGAATAAATATTAATTAGGAGGTACTTTGTGAAAAATAAGTTGTCTATATTATCAATAAGCTTTATGTTAATGATTTCAGTATGTATAGTAGGATGTATGAATAAACAACAGACAAAAGAAGAAATATATGATGATTATGTAGAAATACCATCATATAAAGAAATATGTGAAAGCAAAGAAGCTTATGCAAAAGCTTTTAAAATTCAATATGATGAACAAGATCCATATAGAGGAAAAGCTATAATACAAAAACATGGTGATAAGTATTTAGTTCAAAATAAACCAGAGGTACCATTAAATAGAGAAGAGTTAGATGCTGTTTATGCATTACCATATGCTAAGGATTATCATCCTATATATAAAGCTATGGGAGGAATACCTGCTATAGAAGAAGTTAAATTTGGTATAGTAAGTTCTAGAGGATGCTTTGGTAGTTGCTCATTCTGTGCAATAACATTCCATCAAGGAAGAGCTGTACAAAGTAGAAGTCATGAATCTATATTAGAAGAGGCTAAATATATAACAGAACTTCCAGACTTTAAAGGATATATACATGATGTTGGTGGTCCTACTGCAAACTTTAGACATGAGGCTTGTAAAAAGCAAATAACAAAGGGAGCTTGTAAGCACAGACAATGTCTTCATCCAGAACCATGTAAAAACTTAAAAGTTGACCATACTGACTTCGTAGAACTTCTTAGAAAAGTAAGAAGTTTACCTAAAGTTAAAAAGGTATTCGTGCGTTCAGGAATAAGATATGACTATGTTATGGCGGATAAAGACAATAAGTTCATGAGAGAATTAATTGAACATCATGTTAGTGGTCAGTTAAAGGTTGCCCCAGAGCATATAGCAGAAGAAGTTTTACAATATATGCAAAAACCAGCAGGAAACACATATGATAGATTCAGACAAAAGTTCTTTGATATTACTGAAAAAGTAGGTAAAAAGCAATATATTATACCTTACTTAATGTCTTCTCATCCAGGTTCTACACTTAACAGTGCAATAGAACTTGCTGAATATTTAAGAGATATAAAATATCAACCAGAACAAGTTCAAGATTTTTATCCAACACCAGGTACACTATCTACTACAATGTTCTATACAGGGCTTGATCCATTAACTATGAAGCCTGTATACGTGCCAAAATCAAAGCATGAAAAGGCAATGCAAAGAGCATTATTACAGTATAGTGCTCCGAGAAACTATGAATTAGTTCATCAAGCATTAGTTGAAGCAGGTAGAGAAGATTTAATAGGTATGGCTCCAAGATGTTTAATAAAGCCAAGAGAAGCAAGAGGTTATTTAAACAGAGCTAATTCGAATAAAAAAGGAAATAAAAAGACTGATAATAAAAACCATAAACAAAGAAACAACTCAAAAGGTGGTTCTTCAAAAGGTAAAAATACTAATGAAAGAAACTCTAAAAATACGAGTAAACCGAAAAGAAAAAGAAGATAATATAAATAATAAAAGGATATGAGTAAACCTCATATCCTTTTATTGTATAGCTTGCTTTTATTGACAATTTTCGCGTTTCACAGTATACTAAAATTTGTGTTAAATTTAAAAAAATGTAGAAATATACATCTAAAATAGAGAGGTATAAGAATGAAAAATAAAAACAAATTTTCAATAAGAACTATAGTTGCAATCGGAATTGGAGCAGCTGTATTCATGATACTAGGAAGATTTGGATCTATACCGAGTGGGATACCTAATACTAATATAGAAACAGCGTATGCATATTTAGCATTAATGGCAATATTATATGGTCCTGCAGCAGGATTTTTGATAGGACTTATAGGACATGGACTTAAGGATTTAGTATTTTATGGAATGCCATGGTTCAGTTGGGTAATATCATCAGCAATAGTAGGTCTTATTATCGGATTAGTATGGAAAAAAGTAAGAGTAAATGATGGAGACTTCGGAATTAAACAGGCAATTTTATTTAATATCACTCAAATTATAGCAAATGTAGTTGCTTGGTTTATTGTAGCACCTACTTTAGATATAGTAATATATATGGAGCCTGCTAACAAGGTTTACCTTCAAGGTGCTATAGGCGGTATTTCTAATATGATTACAATAGGAATATTAGGTACTTTATTATTATCAACTTACTCTAAAACTAAGATAAAAACGGGTAGCTTAAGAGTAGAAGAATAGGAAGAAAGGAGAAATCATGAAAAAAAAGATTATAGAATTTAAAGATTTTAGCTTTCAATATAGAGTACAAGCTGAGCCTACAGTAAAGAATATAAACTTAAGTATATATGAAGGTGAAAAAGTGCTTATAGTAGGTCCGTCTGGATCAGGAAAAAGTACTTTAGCTCATTGTATAAATGGACTTGTACCATTTTTCTATGATGGAATTGTAACGGGGCAGTTAAATATAAATGGTAATGATGCTACAAAAATGAACATATTTGAATTATCTAAGATAGTGGGAACAGTTCTTCAAGATCCAGATAGTCAATTTATAGGTCTTACAGTTGGAGAAGATATAGCATTTAAATTAGAAAACTACTGTATAAGTCAGGATGAAATGATAGATAGAGTAGATAAGTCAGCAGAATTGGTGGATATAAAGAAGGAATTATATTCATCACCATATAAATTATCTGGAGGTCAGAAACAAAGAGTAACTTTAGCAGGGGTTACTGTAGATGATGTAAAGATACTTTTATTTGATGAACCTTTAGCTAGTTTAGATCCAGCTACAGGTGAAAGTGCTATAGAGTTAATAGACAAGATGCAAAAGCAAAATAACAAAACGGCAATCATTATAGAACATAGATTAGAAGATGTACTACATTGTGATGTAGATAGAGTAATAGTAATGGATAAAGGAGAAATAATAGCTGATACTACTATAGATGAAATAATACGTAAGGACATTTTAAGAAAAGTGGGTATTAGAGAGCCTTTATATTTAACAGCTTTAAGATATGCTGATTGTGAAATAAATGATACATTAAAATTAAAGAATATAGAAACTCTAGAACTTGGGGAGTATAAAGAAAAATTAAAAGACTGGTATGAAAATATAGAAGTCTATGAAAGTGATGAAAATCAAAATCCAATATTAGATAATATTAACTTTTCATATAATAACGAAAAACAAATATTAAAAAATGTATCCTTCAAAATAAATAAAGGGGATATGGCAGCTATAGTAGGAAGAAATGGTGCGGGAAAATCTACTATATCTAAGTTAGTTTGTGGATTTTATAAACCTACTAGTGGAAGAATATTATTTGATGGAAAAGATATGGTAGATTATACTATAAAAGAGCGTTCAGAAAAAATTGGATTTGTTATGCAAAATCCTAACCAAATGATATCTAAAACTATGGTATATGATGAAGTTGCATTTGGTCTTAAGATAAGAGGTTTATCTGATTCTGAAATAAAAGAAAGAGTATATGAAACATTAAGAATATGTGGCTTATACGGATATAGAAATTGGCCGATATCAGCACTTAGTTTTGGTCAAAAGAAAAGAGTAACAATAGCTTCTATATTAGTTTTAAATCCAGATATGATAATACTTGATGAGCCTACAGCCGGACAAGATTTTAAGCACTATACTGAAATAATGGAGTTTTTAGTAGATTTAAACAAAAAAGGTGTGACTATATTAATGGTTACTCATGATATGCATTTGATGCTAGAATACACAAATAAGGTGATAGTTTTATCTGAAGGAGAAAAAATAGCAGATAATATTCCAGCGTATATACTAACGAATAAAGAGATTATAGAAAAAGCTAATTTAAAAGAAACTTCACTTCATCAATTAGCTTTAAAATGTGATATAGAAGATACAACTAAGTTTGTAAATAAATTTATAGATTATGATAGGAGAGTGAGATAAATATGAATACAGAAATGTTGTCATATATAAAGAAAGACTCGCCTATTCATAAGTTAACAGGTGCTACAAAGTTAATATGTTTTTTACTTTGGACAATAGCAGCTATGATAACATATGATACAAGAGTTTTAATAGGACTATTTATAGCAGGAATAATAGTCTTTAAAATATCTAAAATAAAGTTTGAAGATGTATCTTTTATACTTTATTTTATATTATTTTTCTTATTATTAAATGCATTATTGATATTTGTGTTCTCACCATATCAAGGAGTAGAGATATATGGAAGTAGAACAGACTTATTCCATTTGATAGGTCCTTATACAGTGACAAAAGAGCAATTATTTTATGAACTAAATGTAATATTAAAATACTTTGCAACAATACCGATGGCGCTTTTATTTATACTTACAACAGACCCTAGTGAGTTTGCAGCATCTTTAAATAAGATAGGTGTAAGTTATAAAGTAGCATATACAGTATCAATTGCACTTAGATATATACCAGATGTTCAAAGAGATTATAAAGATATATCATTTGCTCAACAAGCAAGAGGTATAGATTTATCAAGTAAAGAAAAATTATCAAAGAGAATAAAAAATTCTGCTGCAATACTTATGCCGCTAATATTTTCTAGTTTAGAAAGAATAGATAAAATTAGTTTAGCAATGGAGCTTAGAGCTTTTGGAAACAATAAAAAGCGTACTTGGTATAATAGTAGAAAATTTGGGAAAATAGATTATATATTTATAGTTATACTGCTAATAATAGTAGCTATATCTATAGCAATGGTTAAAGTAAATGGATCAAGATTTTATAATCCATTTATATAGATAATAAAAGAATGAGGTTTAATGCCTCATTCTTTTTTACGTATAAGGAAATGATATCATAAGTATATTTGAGGATAATCTATGAATATAAGTAATATCAATAACTTTATAAACGTAAAAAATGACATTTTGAAATGCTTCGCCCACGCAGTGGCTCAAGCAACGGATGT
>OMEJ01000849.1_pt1 | contig 15765 bp, 8 predicted proteins | sample 1645361 | NCBI WGS metagenome assembly OMEJ01 (sample SAMEA103958156, study PRJEB25191) | human gut metagenome
GACTTGATTTTTTGAAAAATGTCTGTGATGCAGTCACGATTCCTGTCTACGGAATCGGCGGAATAAAATTTGACCCGCAGCAATGGAACAGCCTGAAAAAACAAGGTGCCTGCGGCGGGTGTATTATGTCAGGAATGATGCAGCTTTAAAACTGCATCTTTTTTGTTGCCAAGCATACGACAAAAAGGTCCGGTGGACCTTTTTTAGTGTTGGGGAATTAAATATTGACTTATCGTAAATTATCGCTATTTATGTATGGAATTGGGTAAAAGTTGGGGAGTGAGTTGGGGAATTTCAATTCCCCAACTGGTGTGTGAAACTTCGCCTCATTCTTCTGAAATAAGTAGGCGGAGATTGCCTGTTTTAATTTGTTAGATTCTGTTCTTGCAAGTACGATGATTTCCAACAGTGAGTATATCGTGATGCTTAATCAGGCAGAGCCGGACAGAGCAAAACTGGCAACACTACTAAATATCTCCACAGAACAGATGGGATATATGCGGTGAAGAGTTGAAGGTTATGGACAAAGTTACGGAGCGATTGTTGTGGGGAGATTATTTATGTAGAAATAAAAGAATGAGAATTCAGTCAAAAGATTATATGACACAGAAATGAACGAAAATTTAAGAAAATCTAAATAGTATTTCCAACTGTTTTCCAGTATACTGAAACTATGATTGGATATCGGAATTTAAGTTATGGGGCGATGGTATTGTGCGATAACTTAGAGGGACAAAGTGTATATAGAAAGTGCTGCGGCTTCCTTATTGAGGCAATGGAGAGGAAACTCAGGAATCGTGGAAGCCTTTGCTGAACACGATTCCCGCTTTCAGAGGTTCCTCGGAATGGTTTGCCGAAGGGAAGCCACAGCACTTTCTATATACACTTTGTCGGACTAACTTCAACAAACTTTTACACCTTAAAAGTAGAATGATGAGGAGGGAATGAAAATGAATGTAAATGGGAATTTCAAAGACAATCTGATGGGGAAGAAAAAGGTGATTTTCATCATCTGCCTTATTTTTGCAGTCGCTCTGATTGCCGCAATCCTGCACATGGTTTCAGGAGGGGGAAAGGATTCCGCGAAGAACATCCTCTACGCGGATAAGGTCAGCGTGATCACCGGAAACGGAAGCGGAACCGTGAACCGCTTTGCAGGCGTTGTGGAGGCGCAGGATACTTTGAAAATCTCACTTTCAGAAGGACAGAAAGTGAAAGAGATTTTCGTGGAAAAAGGGCAGGAAGTGGAGCCTGGGACGAAACTCTTTGAATATGATACAGAGGAGCTTGCGATGACACTGGAGCAGGGAAATCTGGAACTGGAAAAGATAGGAAACAGTATTTCCAATCTGAATTCACAGATTGCGGCCTTAACGACAGAGAAAAAGAATGCACCGGCAGGTGAGCAGCTTTCTTATACAACGCAGATCCAGGAGCTGCAGACGAATGTAAAACAGGAAGAATATAATTATAAAGTAAAAGAACTGGAAGTGAACCGGACGAAGAAGAGTCTGGAATCATCCACGGTGACATCCACGATTGCAGGAATTATCCAGGAGATTAATCCAGATCCTGGTTATGATGATTACAGTGGAGAAAAGCAGGCATTTATGAGCATTCTTTCTACCGGAAAATACCGAATTAAGGGAAAAATCAGTGAACAGAATATCGGTGAGCTTCAGCCGGGAATGGATGTGACGGTGCGGGCAAGGAATAACCAGGAGGAGATCTGGAGGGGATCTGTGGATGTGATCGACACAGAAAAACCGGAGAGCAGTTCACAAAGCGAGATGTATTCCGGTTCGGATTCTTCTGCCCGGGCAACTAAATATTCATTTTATGTAACGCTTGAAACCAGTGATGGTCTGATGCTGGGACAGCATGTATATATCGAGCCTGGAACCGGAGTAAATACAGAGGGATTACATCTGATGACTGCTTATATTGTAGATGCAGACGGGAAAGAGCCTTACGTTTGGGTAGCAAATAAAAAGGACAGACTGGAAAAGAGAAATGTAAAGCTTGGTGCTTATGATGAGGAGCAGGATACATGGGAAATCACAGAAGGACTGAAAGAGACGGATTACATTGTCTGGCCGGATGGAGAATGTAAAGAAGGAGCAGCCGTTCAGAAGAACGAAAATGTACAGGCAGGAGGCATGGAAGAGGGGGAATAAAGGATGACTTTTCAAAAAAGAAATAAGAAAAAAATTCTTCAGATCGGGATTGCTTTGGTTGTCTGTGTATGTTTCATTGGAGGCGGCATTATATTTGCAATGAAAAAAAGTGAAAAAGCGGTCAAGGTTGCACCGGTAGCCAGTATGAGTAATGGTGGATGGTATTCAGAATCGGATATTTATGATTATGCGAAGGTGCAGGCAGGTGCGAGCCAGGACATTTACCATGATGATACCCTTACGATCAAGGAGATTTATGTCAAATCAGGGGATACGGTGAAGATCGGCGATCGTCTGGTTGCCTATGATACTACGCTTGCAGGACTTGAGCAGGAAATGAAGCAGATGGAGATTCAGGGGATTGAACTGAATATTCAGAATCAAAAGGCAGAATTAGAGCAGCTGAAAAATGCAAAGATTGTTTCGTCTGTTGAAAGAAGCCAGGATGAGCTGCGGAAAATGACTGCAAAAGGAACCAGACCTGGAATAATACGGACTGCGGATGCAAAGAAAAATGAAGGGGAAAATCCGGATACTTCCGAAAATCCTGAGCAGCCGGAGACACCAGAAAATCCGGAAGGACCGGAAAAACCATCAATCGGGAAGCCGTTTCCGGAAGAACTGAAGGATAAGATCATTTATAAAGAGATTACAAAGGACGCTGCTCCTTATAATGAAGATGGAGATGGAACAAAAGAAAAGCCGTATCGCTATCTTTGTGCGCCGGGAGCAACGGTAAATGCGGAGTTCATGCTGAAAATGCTGGAAGAGAGGGCAGTCTGTATCTTTGATGTAGTGGATCAGGAGAAGGAACCGACGCTTCTTTTATACTCCTGGACGCTGGACGGAAAGACCGGACAGGTGATAAAGCCCGAAAATCCGGAGCAGCCGGGGACACCGGAAGAGCCGATAATTCCGGACGAACCGGATAACCCTGGTGGATATGAAGAACCGGATCCAGGAGAGGCAGATGGAATGACCAGGGAAGAGCAGGCAAAGCAAATCCAGGAAAAAGAACAGAAGATCAAGGACCTGGATCTGGAAAAGCGAACAGCACAATTGGAATTGAAAAAGCTGGATAAAAAAGTAAATAATGGTGTTGTAAAGAGTACAGTAGAGGGAACGGTAAAAGCTGAACTTGACGAAGAAGAGGCAAAGCTGGAGAATAAACCGGTTATATCTGTGACCGGAAAAAATGGTTGTTATGTAATCGGAGGGATTGCCGAAAGCAGCTATGATAAATTAAAAGAGGGTATGACTGTGATGGTGACTTCCTGGAATACGGGGAACTCTTATGAGGCAACGATCACCAGCATCGGTAATTCACCGGTTGAAAGTATGAAGAGCAGCGAGAATCCTAATATGTCCTACTATCCGTTTACTGCAGTGGTTGAGAAAGATGCAGACCTTTCATCTGGTGAGGGTGTCAGTATTTCCGTAGACGGACTTTCGGGTGACAGTGGGAATTCGATTTACCTGGAACAGATGTTCATAAGAGAAGACGGAAACCGCTCCTATGTATACAAGAAAGGAAAACATGGAAGGCTGGAGAAGCAGTATGTAGAGGTTGGAAAAAATATGTACGGTTCCATTGAAATCGTTTCCGGACTTACCATGGAGGATGAGATTGCATTTCCGTATGGAAGAAATGTAAAAGAGGGTGCGAAGACAAAGACAGTGGAGTCATTGTATGATTATAATTAATGAGGGGGTGAGGAGATGCTTGAAGATATCAGGCTGGCATTTCAGGGAATCTGGAGTCATAAGCTGCGGTCTGCGCTGACGATGCTTGGTATTATTATCGGAATCGGATCGATCATTGCAATTGTTTCAACGATCAAAGGAACCAATGAGCAGATCAAGAAAAATCTGGTTGGCGCGGGAAATAATGCGGTCAATATCCAGCTTTATCAGGGAGACTGGACACTGGATCTGTCTTATCAGGAGGTTCCGGATGGAATACCGGAGATTTCAGATCAGGTACTTGGTGAGATCCAGGCACTGGATGAGGTGGAAAGTGCAGCCCTTTATCATAGACGGAATGAATATGATGCTGTATATGCAGGCAGTCAGAAGCTGGCAAGCTGTAATATTTTTGGAATAGATTCCAATTATCTGGATGCCTATGGATTTCAGATCACAAAAGGGCGTGGCTTTTCCGAAAAAGATTTTACTGCAAACCGAAAAGTTGTGTTGCTTGATAAAACGACAGCCACAGCTCTATTTCCGGATGGAAATGTGATTGGAAAGATTATTGAGGTTAAAGGGGAGCCATTTACGGTGATCGGTATGATGGCGAGAAAAGAAAATTCGCAGCCGGTGATCAATTCGATGGAAGACTATTATCGTTATGTATCCACGGATGGAAGCGGAACGATCTGTATTCCGGATACACTGTGGCCGATTATTTATCAGTACGATGAACCGCAGAATCTGGTTGTCCGTGCGACAAGCACAGATGAGATGACTGCGGCAGGAGAAAAGGCGGCAGATATCCTGAACAGTTACCTGACCGTGTCTGATGAGACGATAAAGTATAAAGGGGAAGATCTTCTGGAACAGGCGAACCAGATCCAGGAGATCAGCAGCTCGACGAACCAGCAGCTGCTCTGGATTGCAAGCATTTCACTTCTGGTTGGCGGGATCGGTGTTATGAATATTATGCTGGTGTCTGTGACAGAAAGAACGAGAGAAATCGGTCTGAAAAAGGCACTGGGGGCAAGAAAAAGAAGGATCCTGACGCAGTTTCTGACGGAAGCGGCAGTACTTACCCTTCTTGGAGGTCTGATCGGTGTGGCAGGAGGGATTGCGCTTGCCTATATTATTTCCGCAGTCTCGGCAGTTCCGGTGGCAATCAGCGGAGTGTCTATTCTGGTCGGAGTAGTATTTTCCACATTGATCGGAATTATTTTCGGACTCCTTCCGTCGGTGAAGGCGGCGAACATGAATCCAATCGATGCACTGAGAAGTGAGTAGGTTTATGTAGAGAAGAATTATTTGTCGGATCCAAGATTGCAGATAAATGGATAGTATCTGTTCTACAGGAAAGTGGCGTGCCTTACTGGCACGCCATTTTTAAAAATTCTTCCATTGCCCTTGTCTGGTAGCGACCATTTTTCCAGTAGAACCGGATGTCACGGCTGCTTTCGCCTGCAGGAAGCTTATAGTACACCACATCAGAGGTAAGAGGTACTTTTGAGAGCATGATATCTCCGATAAAAGAGATTCCCATGCCGGAGCAGGTGATGTTGTAAGAAGTCATCTGCTGATCCATTTCCAGGATGATATTTGGTTCAAAGAGATTGTTCTGGCAGATCATACGGGCACGTTTTCCAGTGTCGTTTTCCGGTTTCAGCATAATAAAAGGCTCACTTTTAAAGCGTGTCAGAGGAACGGGAGGACAGGATTCTTCCAGAAATTTTTTGCTCAGGATATCTTCTACAGGAAGCTGATAGGAGCGCAGCGTATTATTGATCGGGAATGCTCCCGGAACAGCAAGGATCAGGTGCTCTTCCTGAAATTTACGGTAGCCGTAGATGGTGGCATCCAGAACACTGCTGTCCAGCATCAGATCCAGCTGCCCGTGTCGCAGCATACGGGCAAGATTGGCAGTGGTTTCTTCAACCAGGCTGATCTGGATCAGAGGATATCTGCGGGCAAAATCCGCGATCAGCGAAGGCAGGATCCAGGAGGAAAACAAGTTGCTTCCTCCGAGGGTGAGTGTTCCTTTTTTTAGGTCGCCCCAGTCGTTTGCAAATCCTTCAAATTCATTCTGGATACTTTTTATTTTTTCTACCGCTTTGATATACTGTACCCCACATTCGGTAAGGGAAAGTGGTTTGGTACTCCGGTCAAAGATCGGATATCCGATGTGATGCTCGACACGCTTTACGTTGGCACTGAGTGAAGGCTGTGAGATAAATAACTTCTCAGCCGCCTTGGAAAAGCTTTTTTCCAGATAAACTTCATAGACATATTCCATTCCCTGAAACATAGGTATTCTCCTTTGACATAGTTTTAAAATTATAGTTACTATAAAAATATATGTATTAGATTATATTGTAACACAGAGCTATAATGAAAACAACAAAGGCAATACGCCAGAGAAAAATGGAAAATCGAGGGATTTTGAGATGGAAAATGGAAAAGAAAACAAAACAGGTTATCGTGTAGAACAGGATTCAATAGGGGCAAAAGATATTCCAGGAGATGTATATTACGGGGTACAGTCACTGCGTGCTGCGGAGAATTTCCGTATTACCGGGCTGAATATGCATCCGGAGATCATCAACAGTCTTGCGTACATAAAGAAAGCATCTGCGATCACCAACTGCGAGAGTGGGATTCTGGAAAAGAAAAAGGCAAAAGCAATCGTACAGGCATGTGATGAAATCCTTACAGGAAAATTGCATGAGTACTTTATCGTAGATCCGATCCAGGGAGGTGCGGGTACTTCTCTGAACATGAATGCAAACGAAGTCATTGCCAACCGTGCGATTGAGATTCTTGGCGGGAAAAAGGGAGATTATTCAGCAATAAATCCGAATGATGATGTAAACTGCGGACAGTCCACAAATGATGTTATTCCGACAGCTGGCAAGATGACTTCACTCAGACTTCTTCAGAATCTGAAAAAAGAACTGCTCAGACTTCATGGAGCGCTCTGCAAAAAGGCAGAGGAATTTGACCATGTGATCAAAATGGGACGCACACAAATGCAGGATGCAGTTCCGATCCGTCTGGGTCAGGAATTTCAGGCATATTCCGATGCCATCATGCGTGATATCCACCGTATGGATAATGCGATGGACGAGATGCGTACCGTCAACATGGGTGGAACGGCAGTCGGAACCGGAATCAATGCAGATGAAGCCTATGTAAGCCGCATTGTTCCGAATCTTTCAAAAATATCTGATATTCAGTTTGTCCAGGCTTTTGATCTGATCGATGCAACCCAGAACCTGGATCCGTTTGTGGCAGTATCCGGTGCAGTGAAAGCGTGTGCAGTCACACTTTCCAAGATTGCCAATGACCTGCGTCTGATGTCATCCGGACCAAGAGCCGGATTTGGTGAGATCAACCTTCCGGCAAAGCAGAATGGTTCTTCGATCATGCCGGGAAAAGTGAATCCGGTCATCCCGGAAGTAGTGAACCAGGTCGCATTTAACATCATTGGAAATGATGTGACGATCACGATGGCAGCAGAGGGTGGACAGCTGGAACTGAATGCGTTTGAACCGATCGTATTCTACTGTCTGTTCCAGTCGATCGATACACTTGCATATGCAGTGCAGACTTTTATTGACAACTGTGTGACAGGAATCACAGCCAATGAAGAGAGATGCCGTCAGCTGGTAGAGAACAGCATCGGCGTAATTACTGCAATCTGTCCGCATGTAGGCTATGAGAAAGCAGCGGAGATTGCGAAAAAAGCAATGAAGACCGGGGAATCCATCCGTAATCTGATCCTCAGAGAAGGTCTTTTAAGTGAAAAAGAGATGGAAACCGTTCTGGATCCGGTCAATATGACAGAGCCAGGTATTTCGGGAAAAGAACTTCTCAGAAAATAAAGAATAAAATTTTTCTAAAAGACATGATTTTCTCCTTTTAAGGGTGTACAATGAAACATACGCGTTTCATGAGTTACAACTTAAAAGGAGAATTTTTATGCTTCAAATTCAACATATCTGCAAAGAATACCGTACAGGTACGCTGGTACAGAAGGCACTGGATGATGTAAGCCTGAATTTCAGGGACAATGAATTTGTTGCGATCCTGGGACCGAGTGGTTCGGGAAAGACGACGTTTCTTAACATCATCGGTGGACTGGATCGGTACGATAGTGGTGATCTGATCATCAACGGGATTTCTACGGAAAAATATAAAGACAGAGACTGGGATTCCTATCGGAATCATACAATTGGTTTTGTATTTCAGAGTTATAATCTGATTCCACATCAGACGGTGCTTGCCAATGTGGAGCTGGCACTGACTATTTCTGGGATCGGGAAGGAAGAACGGAAAAAGAGAGCGATTGAGGCTCTGAAAAAAGTTGGTCTTGGGGAGCAGTTGCATAAAAAACCGAGCCAGATGTCAGGCGGACAGATGCAGAGGGTGGCAATTGCCCGTGCGCTGGTCAATGATCCGGATATCCTGCTTGCTGATGAGCCGACAGGAGCGCTGGATACGGCGACCAGTGTGCAGGTTATGGAACTTTTAAAAGAAGTGGCAAAAGACCGGCTTGTTGTAATGGTTACACATAACCCAGAGCTTGCTGAAGAATATGCGACCCGTATCGTAACGCTCAAGGACGGAAAGATCCGTTCGGATACGGACGAATTTTATGTCAATGAAGCGGTCATGAAGGAGCCGGAGCATAAGAATATGGGGAAAGCTTCCATGTCATTTCTGACGGCTCTTTCCCTGAGCTTTAATAACTTAAAGACAAAGAAAGCAAGGACTCTTCTGACATCTTTTGCCGGTTCTATTGGAATTATCGGGATTGCACTGATACTGGCGCTGTCCACCGGGGTGAATGACTACATCCAGACCGTGGAAGAGGAGACTCTCTCGGAGTATCCTCTTCAGATCCAGAGTACCGGATTTGATATGACATCGATGATGGTAGGCAATATGGACAGTGGTTCGGGCAGTTCGGATAAGAAGGAGACAAAAAAAGACGGGGAAGTCAAGGTTATGCAGATGATGACCAATATGTTTTCCACGATGGATTCCAACGATCTGAAGTCTTTAAAAGAATATCTGGATGGAGGAAAAAGTGGAATTGAGGACTATACCAGTGCCGTTGAATATTCTTATAATATTTCACCAAGAATCTATCGGCAGAACAAGGATGGTTCCATTCGCCAGGTGAATCCGGACAAATCCTTTGAGTCGCTTGGAATCAGCTCTGGTGCAAGTACTAACAGTCTGATGTCATCGATGATGAGTACGAATGTTTTTTATGAAATGCCTAAGACGGAGGGGCTTTATGAGAACCAGTATGATGTGAAGGCGGGACGCTGGCCGCAGAATTATAATGAATGTGTACTGGTGCTGACTTCGGACGGAGGCATGAGTGATTTTCTCCTTTATACTTTGGGACTGCGGGATCAGATGGAACTGGACGAAATGATCCAGGAATTTATCAATGAAGAAGATGTGAACACTCCGGCAAATATCGGAACATATACCTATGAGGATATTATTGGAAAAACTTTTAAACTGGTCAATGTGTCTGACTGCTACGAATATGACAGCCAGTACAAGATCTGGAAGGATAAATCCGATAATAAGGAATATATGAAGAAACTCGTGGATCAGGGCGAAGAACTTAAAATCGTCGGAATCGTACAGGCATCGAAAGATGCAAATGCTTCCGCTCTGACACCGGGGATCGGTTATCCACAGAGTCTTGCCGAGCATGTTGCGAAAGAGGCTACGAAAAGTGAGATTGTAAAAGATCAGCTGGAGAATCCATCCAAGAATGTATTTACCGGAGAACCGTTCGGGACGACAGAAGAGAAGAATGGACTGGATGCGAACAGTCTGTTTACGGTAGATGAGGATACACTTCAGAAAGCATTTGCTTTAGACGACAGTGGATTTTCCGGTGATATGTTGTCGGCAGATTCCCTGAATCTGGAAAATGCATTCCGGATGGGTGGGGATTCTCTGGATTTGTCCGGGATGATAAATCTGGATCAGATCAGTCTTGACGTGTCCGGTATGCCACAGATGAATCTTGGCGATATGATCGGAAGCCTGGATCTTACCGTAAAACCGGGTGGAATGCAGAAGTTGTCTGAGGGTGTTATGGAAGGTTATCAGGAGTATGTGAAATTCCATCCAGAAGCAGATTATTCAAATCTGGCGAAAGATTTTATGGATTACCTGATGACGGATGAAGCGCAGAAGATCCTGAAAGATAATCTGCAGGAGATCATTGAGAGCACCGGTGGGTTTAAGATTACAATTGATCAGATGCAGGAGCTTGTACAGCGTGTGATGGAAGGATATCAAAAGTATGCTGCGGAAAAAGGATATACAGATCCGGATAAATTTGGAGAATATCTGGCGGAGTATTTACAGACCGAGGAAGCAAAAGAGATTATGAATACCTGGCAGCAGGAGATTTTTGGAGATACGGTGATAAATATTACTTCTGACCAGCTGAAAAAACTGACAAAAGAACTGGCGAGTAGTTATCCGGCATATGCTGCAGCGAATGGAAAAGCAGATCCGACCAAAATGGGAGATTATTTTCTGAACTACCTTGCTACAGCAGATGGAAAACAGCGTCTGATGAACGGGCTTTCCGAGGTGATCGATATGGATCAGCTGGAGAGCCAGTTAAGTGCGACAATGGGAAGTTACATGGCAAAGGCAATGGGAATTTATACCCGAGCAATTTCGGATGTGCTTGAGACACAGATCACTTCGGCAATGAATCAGATCGTCACTCAGATCACAGAAGAAATCGGGAACGCCATGCAGGCTGCCATGGGAAATGTGGGAACCCATCTGCAGAACATGCTTGAAAGTTCGATGAAGATTGATACCGATGCATTTGCAAAGGCATTTCAGATGAATATGACAGAAGATGATCTGAAAGAGCTGATGACATCCATGACAATGAGCGCGACTGCTTCCTATGACAATAATCTGCAGAAGCTTGGATACGTGGATTTTGCGAACCCGAGTCAGATTTCCATATATCCGACGGATTTTGAGAGCAAGGAAAAAGTGGTGAAAATCCTGGATTCTTATAACAGCCGGATGGAAAAAGAAGGAAAAGAGGAACAGATCATCACTTATACCGATATAGTCGGAACACTGATGTCTTCCGTGACAAATATCGTGGATATCATCAGCTATGTGCTGATTGCGTTTGTGGCGATTTCCCTTGTAGTATCTTCAATTATGATCGGGGTTATCACCTACATCAGTGTACTGGAACGGAAGAAGGAGATTGGAATCCTGCGCGCGATCGGGGCATCTAAGAGAAATGTATCGCAGGTATTTAATGCAGAAACCGTTATCATTGGTCTGTGTGCCGGACTGATCGGAATCGGACTGTCACTGCTGCTTCTGATCCCTGGAAATATGATCATCCATGCGGTGGCAGATAATAACAAAATTAATGCATTTTTACCAGTGCTTCCGGCAATTGTGCTGATTCTTTTGAGTATCGGGCTTACCCTGCTCGGTGGAATCATTCCGTCAAGGAAAGCAGCAAAGAGCGATCCGGTGACAGCGCTTAGGACAGAATAAAAAAAGAGAATGAGGGAAAAGGAAAATGGATAAAGAGAAAAATACAAAAGCAGTGAGTGAGGAAAATATTTACTGTCTGAATGGAAGAGTGCCGGTAAAAAAGGCGATTCCGTTCGGACTACAGCATGTTCTGGCAATGTTTGTGTCGAATTTGGCACCGGTGCTGATCGTGTGCAGTGCGGCATTTGTGAGAGGATCGGAGAATCACTTAAGTGCTGCGGAAATTACGCAGCTTCTGCAGTGCGCGATGTTTGCAGCGGGGATCGGGACCTGTCTGCAGCTTTACCCGGTAGGGAAGATTGGCTCCAGGCTTCCGATCGTTATGGGAGTCAGTTTTACCTTTCTTGGTAGTCTGCTGATGATCTGTACCAATCCGGAACTTGGATATGAAGGGATGGTAGGTGCGGTGATCGCCGGAGGTATTTTTGAGGGACTGGTAGGAATGAGTGCCAAATACTGGAAACGGCTCCTGACACCGGTAGTATCGGCATGTGTGGTGATTGCGATTGGGCTTTCCCTCTTGTCGGTAGGAATGGATTCCTGGGGCGGTGGAAATGGAGCAGAAGATTTTGGAGCGTGGTATCATCTTCTGGTCGGATTTTTCACACTGGTTGTGTGTCTGGCTGCCCGTTATCTGTTAAAAGGTGTATACAAGAACCTGAATGTACTGGTTGGTCTGGTCTGTGGGTATCTTCTGTCCATTATATTTACTGTGGCAGGGAGTGCACCGATGGTTGATTTTTCAGGAATTACAAAGACGATCGAGCAGGTTGGTGTATTCAGCCTTCCAAAGCTTGTATTTTTTACTTCCCATAAACCGGTTTTTGATCTGGGAGCATTCTTTACTATTGCAATTGTATTCCTGGTATCGGCAGCGGAGACAACGGGTGCAACTACTGCAGTGTGTACCGGTGCACTTGGACGGGATATCAAGATGGAGGAACTGCAGGGGTCTCTTGCCGTGGATGGATTTTCCAGTGCGATTTCAGGATGCTTTGGATGTCTGCCGCTTACTTCTTTCAGTCAGAATATCGGGCTCGTCACTATGACGGGAGTTATCAACCGTTTTACGATTCTGATGGGGGCTTTGATTTTGATCCTTGCTTCTCTGTTCCCGCCGCTTGGAGCTTTTTTCAATTCGCTTCCGCAGGCGGTACTTGGAGGATGTACGGTTATGATGTTCGGATCGATCATGTATGAAGGAATCAAGATGCTCAAAGGGTGTGTGTTTGATGACAGAACTATGATCATTGTATCGCTGGCATTCTGTATCGGTGTCGGACTGACACAGACTTCCGGAAACTTCTTTTCCGCATTTCCGAAGGAGGTAGGAGATATTTTTAATGGAAATGCAGTTGCAGGGGTGTTCGTGGTGTCATTGATCTTAAGTATCTGCCTTCCGAAGAAAAAAACAACAGATTTGTAAAATGTGATAAAAATAAGTCAATCAGAAGGAAGAGATGAACGAGGATGAGGACAAAAAGAAAGATCGAAGCGCAGGCGTCTGAACAATTATAATCGAAAAATGTTGAGCAAATAAGGAACTGCGTGCCGGAGATGCGCACTTGCACGAAGATGAAGAATGGCGCAAGCGACCGCGCTCGGCGCGAGAATGTGCCGAGGCACATTCTTTTTTAGTGTGGAAGTGACCAGTTCCAGAAGCTTGTTCATTATATTTGACCAGCTTGGAAGTATTTGCTGTATAGAGCATTGGAATCAATGTAGCAGCGTCCTGGAATTGCTGCATTTCTTCTGGTGAAAATCCGGTTGTGCCGCATACCAGGGCTTTTTGTGTTTCACTACGAGGGAGAGTACCTCCAGACTGGTTTCTCTGGTAGAAAAATCTATGATGACTTGACCGGATCCGCACCGAATATTCAGTAAGCTATGATTCCAATTGTAAGAACTAAAAAATCATGCTATACTTACGGCAGATGAAAAACTGACAGGATAAGACAACAAAGGAGAGGCACATGAATTCTAATTTTGAATATTATAAAGTTTTTTATTATGTGGCGAAGTATGAGAACCTTACAAAGGCATCCAGCGTTCTGAAGACGAGTCAGCCGGCGGTGACGAGAACGATACACAACCTGGAAAATGAACTGGGATGTCGGTTATTTACCAGAAGCAAATCCGGCATGAAACTGACACCGGAGGGAAGAACCTTTTACAGCTATGTATCGGCAGGGTGCGCCCAGTTTTTTAAAGGGGAAAATGATCTGAGCAATCTGATCAGTCTGGAGAACGGGACAATCTATATCAGTGCGACTGAGACAGCCTTGCACTGCTTCCTGTTCCGGGCAATGGGAGAGTTCAACAGCATTTATCCGAACGTACATTTCAAAATCTTAAATAACAGTACCATGGACTCGGTCAACGCGGTAAAAGAAGGAAAGGTAGACCTTGCATTTGTGTCAACGGATCTGCAGGTAAATAAGCCGCTCAGGATGAAGAAACTGCGGGAATACCATGAGGTGCTGATCGGCGGCAGTCGTTACATAGAATTAAAAGGAAGAAAGATTTCATTGGAGGAGCTTTCGGCTTATCCTTGGATCAGCCTGACTTCGGAGGCACTGACCAGAAAATTCCTGAATAATTATTTTGCAGATCATGGTCTGCAGTTTTTGCCGGATATGGAGCTTGCGACGACAGACCTGATCTTGCCGGCAGTCCGTCACAATCTTGGAATTGGATTTGTCCCGGAAGAATTTGCCGAAGAAGAGAAGAAGGCGGAAAATGTATTTGAAATCGAAGTGGAAGAGAAGCTTCCGACCAGAAATATTATTCTGATCTATGATACTGAGTATCCTCAGAGTATTGCATCGAAGGAGTTTCAGAAGTTTCTGAGCAGTCAGAAGAACTAAAGAAGAAATAGATTTTCAAAGTGGATTGTGCAAATCGGTATCCTTTGTAGCCGGGATGTGTATCTGCAAAGAAAAATATAAGGAGAATGCCCCGGAATTTTTTATGTGTGGATCATAAAGTTCCGGAGCATTTTTATATTTGTAAGTATAAAGTTATAAAGTAGAATTTTAGATTAGAAAACGATTGATATTATTTATGCCATTCCCAGTTTCTGATTTCTTCCAGATCCTGTCCATATTCAGCGATGTACTGCTTGTGCTCAACCAGTTTGTCGTTCATCTTCTGAATCAGGAATGATCCCTTATTGCCAAGCTGTGGCAGATGCATGATTGCATCTTTTACAAGGTTGAAACGGTCAATCTGGTTCTGTACACGCATGTCAAATGGAGTAGTGATCGTACCTTCTTCCTGATATCCATGAACAGAAATGTTGTGGTTGTGACGTTCGTATGTCAGCTCATGAATCAGTGTCGGATATCCGTGGAATGCAAAGATAACCGGTTTATCTTTTGTGAAGATTGCATCGTATTCTGCATCACTTAATCCGTGTGGATGTTTGTGGTCTGATTCCAGTTTGAACAGGTCAACTACATTGACAACGCGGATCTTGAGCTCTGGCATTTCATCACGAAGGATAGTAACAGCAGCCATAACTTCAAGAGTAGGAGTGTCACCGCAGCAAGCCATAACAACATCTGGTTCTTCACCGCAGTCATTACTTGCCCATTCCCAGATACCGATACCCTGTGTACAATGCTTTACAGCCTGTTCCATAGTCAGCCACTGGCAGCTTGGATGTTTAGACGCTACGATTGCATTGACATAGTTCTTACTCTTGATGCAGTGGTCGAAGCATGAGAGTAAGCAGTTTGTATCCGGTGGTAAATACATGCGGACAACGTCTGCCTTTTTATTGGCAATGTGATCCAGAAATCCTGGATCCTGATGTGTAAATCCGTTATGATCCTGTTGCCATACATTAGATGTCAGGATAAAGTTCAGCGAAGCAATCGGCTGTCTCCATGAAAGCTGGTTGCAGACCTTCAACCATTTTGCATGCTGTGCTGCCATAGAGTCAACGATACGGATGAATGCTTCATAGCTTGCAAAGAATCCATGACGTCCTGTCAGAAGATATCCTTCCAGCCATCCTTCACACATATGTTCACTTAACATACCGTCCATGATACGTCCGTCTCTTGCAAGGCAGTCATCAGTGTCAAGCAAGTCTGCCTGCCAGTCACGTTTCTGTTCTTCAAATACTTTGTACAGACGGTTGGACATACTTTCATCTGGTCCGAAGATACGGAAGTTCTTACTGTCTTCATTTAATTTGAAGATGTCGCGGATGTATCCGCCAAGTTCGATCATATCCTGTGCTTTTGTCTTGCCAGGTTCTACTTCGATTCCGTATGAGCGGAAATCCGGAAGACGAAGGTCTTTCAGA
>OMEJ01000852.1_pt1 | contig 15729 bp, 9 predicted proteins | sample 1645361 | NCBI WGS metagenome assembly OMEJ01 (sample SAMEA103958156, study PRJEB25191) | human gut metagenome
TCATCCCTCATTTTCCAAAATCCCTTTTTCCTTTTTTTCATAACGTAGAATCCCTCTTCTTAAAATCATAACAAGTCTAGACGGAAGAATGACCAGTTTAGGCGATTAACATAAGTAAGATAACCGGTTGAGATTTTCTTAACTGGTTTTTCTGTTTTTCGAATCATTGAACAAATCTTATTTGTAAAGTAGTAAAACCTTATCTATAAACTAGTATTTTTTCTTCAGCCATGCAATCCGGGATAGACTGGCTAGCACAGTACCACAGACCATGGTGACATGTGTCTGTAAGACGATTAGTTCCTAGTGGAAATCTTTGTTTTCCAATTTATCAGTTGCTTCAATGCTAAGTTTCATGTCTTACCCTTCAATATAATCTTTCAATTCTTGGCCTTCTAGTCCTGCACTGAGTGCAATGAGGAGCTTGAGACGAGCTTTTGGAGCATTGAGTTCTTTGATGAACATAACGCCTGCTTCTTGGAGTTTAACACCACCACCTTCATAGGCATAGACTGGCTCGGCGATGCCGTTAAAGCAACGGGAAACGAGTACAACGGGAACTCCCTTGTCCATAAGTGACTTAATTTCTCTTGCAGCTAGTGGTGGGAGATTTCCGGCGCCTAGAGCCTCGATAACCACGCCGTCAATCTTTTCAGGGGCTAGGAGACTGATGATACCATCTCCAATTCCCATTCCAGCATAAGCCTTAATGATTGGCACAGTTCCTGTAATTTGTTTCAAGTCAAAGCGAACACGAGGCTCAGCAGTTTTGAACCAGAGGATATCATGCTTCATGATGATGCCTAGTGGACCATGGGTTGGTGTTTGGAAGGTTGCCACGTTTGTAGTATGGGTCTTAGTCACGTACTTGGCCGCATGGATTTCATCGTTCATAACGACTAGGACACCTTTATCGGCAGCCTTGTCATTGCTTGCGACACGAAGGGCTGAGAGATAGTTGTAGACGCCATCGCTTCCTAGCTCATTTGACGAACGCATGGCACCAGTTATGACGATTGGAATTTCAGGAACGTTCATGGTATCTAGGAAGTAGGCTGTTTCTTCCAGGGTATCTGTTCCGTGGGTGATAACCACCCCATCATATTGTCCAGCTGTTTCCTTGATTTTTTTATAAATATCAAGCATGTGGTAAGGCGTAATGTGTGGGCTAGGGATGTTAAAGAAGTCTAGAACAGTTAAGGCTAGATTATCTAGATCAAGTCCAACATGGTTCATGGGATTATCAGCATTTTGACTGACCTTGCCATCGTCATCTGCGGACATGGAAATGGTTCCTCCAGTATGAAGGACTAGGATTTTTTTAATCATTTATACTACTCACTATCTTATTTATGTTATAATTTATTTTAGCATAAAATGTTAGAAGGAGGGGAGCTCTGTGGCCATTAAAGCAGTCTTTTTTGATATTGATGGGACTTTTCTAAATGACCGAAAACGCGTGTCTAGTTCAACCAAAAAAGCCATCAGTCAGATGAAGGAAGATGGTATCTTAGTTGGTTTGGCAACAGGTCGTGGTCCAGGATTTGTCCAGCCTTTCATGGACAATCTAGGTTTGGATTTTGCAGTCACTTATAACGGTCAGTATATTTTGACTCACGACAAGGTCCTTTATCAAAACCAGCTCCCTAAATCAACAGTCTACAACTTGATTCGCTATGCCACCAAGCACCGTAGAGAGATTTCTCTAGGGACTAGTACAGGTCTTGTTGGTTCTAATATCATCAGTATGGGGACGAGTAAGTTTGGGCAAATCGTTAGTCGTATTGTCCCTAAGTCCTGGGCTAAGATGGTGGAGCGTAGTTTCAAGTCTTTAATTCGTCGTTTCAAGCCACAAAGCATTGAAACCCTTAAAACTATCATGCGTGAGCCTATTTATCAGGTAGTTATGGTAGCGACGGTGGGTGAAACACAAGATATTAAAGAAAAATTTCCTCATGTGAAGATTACCCGCTCAAGTCCTTACTCAGCCGATATTATTTCAGCGGATCAATCTAAGTTGAAAGGTATCGCTCATCTAGGTGAGGTTTTTGATTTCGAACTCAGTGAGGTTATGGCCTTTGGGGATTCGGAAAATGACCTAGAAATGCTGTCTGGCGTTGGCGTTGGTGTTGCCATGGGAAATGGTGAAGATGAACTGAAAGACCAGGCTACCCATGTCACTGATACTAATAACCAGAATGGGATTGCCAAAGCCTTGTCACACTATGGTTTGATTCACTTTGAAACAGAGAATTCATTTACCAGTGATGATGATAATTTCAACAAGGTTAAGGATTTCCACCATTTGATGGATGGCTCAACTACCGATATGCCTCGTGTTTACGGTATTGAGGAAGCTAGTCACCGTTCGGACTTCAAGTTGGAAGAAATTGTCGAATTCCTATATGCTTCATCAGGTGGGGACAAGCGTGTCTTTGGTCAGGCTGTTCTGGATTTGCATGCTGCTCTTGACAAGGCAGCGCTCAAAGTTAGTTCTAAAGAGCACTCAGAGTCAACTATGGTTGGTCAGGTGGATGCATTGACTGACTTGCTTTACTTGACCTATGGCTCATTTGTCCTTATGGGTGTGGATCCTAAGCCTTTCTTTGATACTGTTCATGAGGCTAATATGGGTAAAATTTTCCCAGATGGCAAAGCTCACTTTGATCCTGTGACTCACAAAATTCTTAAACCAAGTGATTGGGAAGCGCGATTTGCACCGGAACCATACATTAAACGTGAGCTAGATCGTCAGATTCAAAAATCTCTACAAAGAAGTAAATAAGAAGAGAAAAAGGTTTGGACAGTCTACTCCAAATCTTTTTCTAATAAAAATGACAGTTATTGATAGCCCTACTTGTGGAAAAATAATGTCATTCCTATGTATTTTTAAGGAGTTTATTATGACTAAAGCAGATTGGTTAGATTTTTTTGAAGCCATTAATGGTCGTTCAGCAACTGAAGAAGAAATTGCAGCAGCACTTGCAGCTGGTGAGTTTCAAGATGACGCACCAGCAGTTGAAGCGGCGCCTGTTCAAGAAGCACCAGCACAACCAATCTTTGCAGGGGCTTAAACCAACTCCAGTCCAAGGAGTGCCAAATCAAGCAGTGCGACCACAAGCTGGTTTTGCGAATGGGCAAGCTGGTCAGCAAGTAGCTTTTGCTAACGGTCAACCTCTTCAACCAGGTCAAAATATCCAATTTATCAATGGCCAAGCTGTAGTTGTTCCAGCCCAACCATCAGCATTTGCAACAACTTTCAAAAATTACTGGACAGGGTTGCTTAATGCATGGCGTCGTCCAGCAGATATGACAGATTATGGTAAACATAATGCTTGGCTTAATTATATCTTCTTGTCATTCTTTACAGGGCTTGCATTCTTTACTATCTTGAGCGCAATAGCACGTAAAGTGGTTAACACTTTAAAGTCAACAGCGAGTGTATTCAGCAGTATCTTTGGATCTTTCGGATCAAATGATTACTCACCATCAGTTTCAAGTCATGCATCTAGTATTGGTTTTGCGGCTTTCTTTGCAAGTATTTTAGATGCCTTCCTCTTTATCTTTGCCTTCATCTTGGCAGGATTTATAACACGTAAGGCCATCTTTTGTGCCCCTGCAACAACCTTCTTAAATAGCTTCGATCGTTTTGGTCGTTTGACATCATTAGCCTTGCCAGTATTGCTTGTAACTATCTTGTTGGGAGCTATTGGACTTGTTGTCTTCCCAAGCTTTTTGTTTAATATAGTTTGTACTTTGTTTGCAATTGCTAACCTCTTTACAATTGTTCCTGTAACAACAGCATGGAAGGCTGATAAGTTCTATCAAATGATCTTGGCAGCACTCTTGAACGGTGTCGTTTTGTCTATCTTGTTTGCAATCGTATTTACTATCATGTCATCATTTACAATAGGTCTTCTATTCTAAGTAAGCTTAACGATTTTTGAAAAGGCAAGTGTATAGGAGTCTTTATGGCAACAAAAGAAAAGTAGATTGATTTATTTGAAAAGGCAGTTGGTCATCCGCCCCATGTCTTAGAAATTGAAGAAGGCCAAAAATCAGATTTTGATTTAAAGGCTATTAAAGGCATTTCCGCAATGGGATTGGATTAGGAAGTTACTTCTCCTGAACTAACAGAAAAAATTGATGAGTATGACGTTGCCGAGGAAGTGGTTGAAGATGTGGCCCTTGATGACGAAGAGGAAACGACTTTATTAGAAACTGAGGAGCTCACGCCGGTGTCTCGCGAAGACCAGACTCACACCGAAGAACATTCATAAGCTACTTCTAAAGAAGCACAAGTAATCTGGATGAAGGCCTTCAAAAACTAAGTAGGTCGTCAGCCTCTTCCTGAGGAATTTCTTATAGGTAGGTCTTCAGGTTATGATGTGTCGATCATCTATCAGTTTATCTCATATGGTAAGGCTGCTAAACTGGCCAATCCAGCCATGGCAAAAGGAAAGAGAATCCTGATTATTGCTGGTATTGTTGTGGTAGTCTTAGCGCTTGCTGGTTATGGATTTGGTTTTTATTATTACTCACGTGGTCAAGTAGCAGATCGTTATGAATCAGCAACTTATGGTAAGTTTGATAGTTATGCCTCAAATCATAACACAACCCCAGATGGTGTTTCTGACATTTTCCTTAATGATACTGATGATACCATGTATAAGGATGTAACGGCTGATATCGATAAAAATACTACGGGAGCCAAGAACCGTTCCGCTGATAGTATTACTTTCTCAGATGTTGATGTAACTAAAGTCGTTCAGACTGGTGAAAAGAACTTTAAAGTAACTTTCACGGCAGTCTATAATTTCTTTTATGGCTATGATTCGAAGCTCAAGTCATCAGGAGATATTAAAGACAAAATTTCATGGTCATGTAATGTGGAATATGTTGGTGACGATAGTGACTCTAGTGGTAGCAGTTCTAACTACAGCGACTACCATATCAATGGTAAAGCTATCGAATCACAAAAAGTGAGTCGTGAAGATACTGTGAAATAGTAGTTGTTTTCTCATAGAGCTAGTCATTGTTAAACTGATTACAATTAGGAGGGTAGCCCTCTCTACTAAAAATGAAAGCCTGGTAATTGCCAGGTTCTTTTGTTTGTCTGTTTTTACCTCTTAGGGTCTAAACTTTACCACTTACCTAAAAGGCCTTGTTTAGTTTAAAGCAGCTGTTATAATAGAAGAACCATCAAAAGGACAGAAAAGGAGTATTATGAAAGTTAGCATCGCATTGGACCCTTCTATAGATGAGTATGAAATCTTGATTCGAGCTCCTCGGTTAACACAGGAATTGGCCCAGCTCCAAGAATCTATTCTAAAGAAAAAGTTAGTTCCTTTAGCCTTTTACAAGGATCGAAGCGAATATTTTCTGGATTTGGAAACGCTTCTTTTTTTGAAACAGATGGAGAGAGAATTTATGGGCATACCAAGGACGAGGCCTCTGAGGTCAAACAGAAGAGCTGCTTACGATTGCCTTTTGTCGGATTTCCAAATCAACCATTGTCAACATAAAGCAGATTTATTCTTTAGAGAACTCTTTTTCGGGGACCAGCACGGTTAATTTCTATCAGACCCACAAGCAGGTTCATGTATCAAGACGCTACTATCCAGTTTTAAAAGAACGACTAAACGAAATGAGGTAAGATAATGAGAAAGAAATTAATTGGGATCCTCTTGATCCTTTTGGCAGCTTTGGTAATTGTACAAGACTATTTTATACAATGGGAAATTAGTTTTTGGATGTTAGCTTGGGTAGTCTTACTGGCTATTTTGTCCCTTTCTAGTTTTTTGAAACACCACTTTGGTTGGGGATTCATCTATGGTGTTTTGGCTCTCTTTTCACTCAATGGGCAGTTTCACTTTCTTACAGTATCCAATTCTGTCGTTATCCTTTCTTCTATTCTTGCAGTTATTGGCTTGAACATTCTCTTCAATTCTTCTAGTAAAACAAAGAATCGCTTTGGACTGGGTTCTACTGGCTCAGACGCTAATAATGGTGGAAATGATATTGATGTCACTTTTTCAGTAGTGACCAAATATCTCAATGACAAGCAATTTACGCATGGGAGTGCAGATGTTAGTTTAGGACAGGCTTCCGTCTATTTTGATAATTGCCGTATTGAGGGGCCATCTGCCCAGTTTGATGTGGACGTTTCTCTGGGAAGTCTGAGTCTCTATGTGCCCAGTGATTGGCGGGTGCATGTGAATGTGGATAACTCTCTTTCAGCTGTACAGCATGAGGAAAATCCTAGCAACTTAACTAACAAGGACTTCTACATCAAAGGTGATGTTTCCTTGGGTAATTTAGAAATTATTTATGTTGGTGAGAGTTCGATTGATTAAGTTAGTGGAGGGAACCTCTGATTAATATAATACCTATTGTTTTATCTCAATCCCTGTGATAAGATAGGCTCAATCTATTTTCAAGAGGGACAAGAGCTCTGGGATTCCTAACGTCATCAAGTCTTTTAAATCAACTAATACTCGAGGGAGTAGGACAAGGGAGAGTTTTTGAAAAGCTGTTCGGTATCACTCTCTTTTTTCCTACTAGAACAGGAATTAATTTTTAAATAAAGTTGTGGTGCTAAATCTTTTGATTTGGTTCTTTTTTTGGCTAGAGGACCAGATATTTTGGGCTTTTCCTGTAGGAGATAAGCTTATGCCTGGCCCATAGGCCAGAGGGCTAGAAAGGGATGAGGGATGAGTCTGATTGTTGGTTAATTCTGTGTTATAATAGCAAGGATTAGTGGTTGTTAGTGCTAAGTGAATGGAAATTCTTGCTTAGTCCGACTTAGTCCGAACGACTGGTGTAGAGACAAGAAAGGGACGTCTTATGAAATTACTTTATACGGATATGTCTCAGGATTTAACAGAAATTCTGACGGAGCAGGCGTCTAGCTATGCTCAAAAGGGAAAGAGGGTTTTTTATATTGCTCCTAGTGCCCTGTCCTTTGAAAAGGAGCGAAAGGTTTTAGAATACCTGCCTCAGTCAGCATCTTTTGACATTACGGTGACTCGTTTTACTCAGATGGCTAGGTATTTTATTCTCAATACGAGTAACCCAAAGACTCAGTTGGATGATACAGGTTTGGCCATGATTTTTTATAAAGTGTTGTTGCACATGGGAGATGATGAGCTCAAGGTCTATGGCCGTTTGCGTAAGGATAGCAACTTTATTAATCAATTAGTGGACCTTTATAAAGAGTTGCAGCAGGCCAATATGACAGTATTGGATTTGCAGCATTTGGATCAGGTTGAAAAACAAGAGGATTTGGTAAGGATTTTCAGTGCAGCTCAGGACCTCTTGTTGGCAGGAGATTTTGACAATCAATCAAAGCTTAGTGCCTTCTTTAAGGAAATTACCTCAGGGCATCTGGATGAGGCCTTGAGTAACACAGTTTTGGTCATTGATGGTTTTACCCGTTTCTCGGCTGAGGAGGAGGCTCTGGTTGCACTCTTGAACGACAAGTGCCACCAGATTGTAGTGGGGACCTATACTAGTCAAAAAGCTTATAAGGCCAATTTTGTTTATGGCAATGTTTATCAAGCCTCAGTGGATTTCTTGAGGACTTTGGCTCAGACCTATAAGGTGATACCCGACTACGTGACGACAGACAAGGAGGGCAATCTTTCTTTTGCGCGTATTAGTCGTCTTTTGGAGAGCCGTCATGACTTTAGTACGGTAGATGAGACGGTAACTGAGCAGGATAAGCATGCCCTGAAGGTTTGGGAAGTGGTCAACCAGAAAGAAGAAGTGGCCCAGGTTGCCAAGAGTATTCGCCAGTTGCTGGCAGATGGCAAGCGTTACAAGGATATTTTGGTCTTGCTTGGTGACGAGGAGAGTTATAAGCTTCACGTGGGGCAGATTTTCCGAAAATTTGATATTCCTTATTATTTCGGTAAGGAAGAAAGCATGTCTAGCCATCCTTTGGTGGAGTTTGTGGATTCGCTAGAGCGTATCAAGCGCTATAACTACCGTGCTGAGGATTTGCTTAACCTTGTAAAATCCGGTCTCTATGGTGGTTTTGCTCAAGAGGATTTAGACCTTTTTGAGTATTATGTCAATTTTGCGGATATCAAGGGGCGTCATAAATTCTTGTCTGATTTTACAGCTAATAGTCGTGATAAGTATAATTTAGACCAGATCAATGCCTTGCGGTCACAATTGATAGAGCCCTTGGACAAGTTTCTTAATAGTCGCAAACAAAAGGGATCTAGTCTACTCAAGAAACTGGTGGTCTTTTTAGAGGCTGTGCAAGTGCCAAGTCAGATGGCTAGTTTGACTGCCAAGGCCAGTGAGGCTGAAAAAGAACAGAATGAACAGGTTTGGAAGGCTTTCACTCATATCTTGGAGCAGGTTGAGACTATCTTTGGAGACGAATCGCTCTTAGTGGACGACTTTTTGTCTATCTTGCGTTCGGGAATGTTGGCCTGTGATTACCGTACGGTTCCAGTCACTGTTGATGTGGTCAATGTGAAAAAATACGACTTAATACAGCCACATTCGGCTCCGTATGTTTTTGCCTTGGGGATGACCCAGTCACATTTTCCTAAGGTAGGACAAAATAAGAGTCTTTTGTCTGATGAGGAGCGTAGTCGTATCAATGAGGCGACGGATGAGCACAGGAGATTGGATATTGTTACGCAGATCAATAGTAAGCGAGGTCATTTTGTGGCTATGTCGCTTTTCAATGCTGCTAGTGAACAATTAGTGCTTAGTCAGCCACAAATTATAAATGAAAGTCAAGATGACATGTCTGTTTATTTGAAGGAGCTTCTTGACCTTGGTATTCCATTGGTGGAAAAGGGACGCAATCGTTTCGAAGCAAAGGGGGACCAGATTGGGAACTATAGAGACCTTCTGTCGACTGTCATTGCCCTTAACAGTAGTCATTTGGATCTTGACTTGGACAAAGAAACCCAGACTTTCTGGTCGGTTGCTGTACGCTATCTCCGTAAGCGACTTGATAAGGATCAAGTCTTGATTCCAAAGGTGATTGACGATGTGACGACAACCAAGGTGGACGATCAGGTCATGCAGTTGGTCTTTCCGGAGGAAGAACCACTGAAATTATCAGCTACAGCTCTGACGACCTTCTATAACAACCAATATCTTTATTTCTTGCGTTATGTTTTGGAACTTGAGGAGCTAGAGTCTATCCATCCGGATGCTCGACACCACGGGACTTATTTACACCGAGTCTTTGAGCGTGTGATGGGTGATTCGTCATCAGAAAGCTTCGATGATAAATTGGAAAAGGCCATTGCTCAGACCAATCAGGATCAACCTTTTGAAATTCTCTATACCGAGGACCAAGAGAGTCGTTTCTCTCGTCAGATTTTGGAGGACATTGCGCGTTCAACTGCCAGTGTTCTACGTGACAATGCGGCGGTTAAGGTTGAGCGTGAGGAAGTCAAGTTTGACTTGCTTTTAGCAAATAGCATCAAGATTACTGGGATTATTGACCGAGTGGACCGTTTAACAGATGGTGCTCTGGGTGTTGTTGACTATAAAACAGGTAAAAATGTCTTTGATATTCAGAAATTCTACAATGGCCTCAGTCCGCAATTGGTGACCTATCTGGAGGCTCTCCGTCAAACCTATAAGGTTGATGCTGATCAACTTTTTGGGGCTATGTATCTTCACATGCAGGTCCCACAGCTTAACCTAGCTCAGATTGGTTTGGAAAAGCTAGCGGCTCAGGCTCATAAGGAATTGACTTACAAGGGACTTTTTGTGTCTTCAGAAACGGAGCATTTGACTGGTGGAAACTATGATCTGCAAAAGACTGTCACCTATGACAAGGAGGATTTAGAAACCTTGTTGGACTACAATATTAAGCTCTTTAGGAGTGCTGCTGAAGTTATTCGAAGTGGGAATTTTGCGATCAATCCTTATACTGAGGATGGCAAGTCTGTTCAAGGGGATCAAATCAAGTCTATTACTCACTTCGAGGCCGACCGCCACATGGGACAGGCTCGTAAACTCTTACGTTTACCCAAAAAGGGCAAGAAGGAAGCCTATTTGGAGTTGATGGCAAAAACTGAGGAAGAGAATCAGATGCAAGTTTCTGAAAATACTATCTCCTTTCCAGTCATTGATCATGCTGTGAGAGTAGACAAAAAAGACCAGGAGGATAACCATGTTGACTAAAGCTTTTTTAAGTCCAGCAGAGATTGAGGAACGTATTGCCCAAGAAGCAGCTTCTGACAAGGATCGCAAGTTAACACCAGAACAGATTGAAGCTATTTACAGTAATGGTACTAATATTTTGGTATCTGCCTCAGCTGGTTCAGGGAAAACCTTTGTCATGGTTGAGCGTATCCTTGATATGATTGGACGTGGCGTTGGTATTGATCAACTCTTTATCTCAACCTTTACGGTAAAAGCTGCAGGTGAGTTAAAGGAGCGTCTGGAAAAGCGGCTGACAAAGCATTTAGGACAGGCAGAGACGGATGAGGAGCGGGCATTTCTTTCAGACCAGATTGCCAAGATTGGGACGGCTGATATTGGAACCATGGATGCCTTTACCCAGAAATTGGTCAATCAGTATGGCTATCTCCTGGGTGTGTCACCTACTTTCCGTATCATGACAGACCTTGCTGAGCAGACGCTTATGAAAAATGAGGTTTATGCTGATCTCTTCAATGATTATATGCAAGGAAAGGATGCCCAACTTTTTCAAAAATTGGTCCGTAATTTCACTGGACATAGCAAAACTAGCAAGGCTTTTCGTGATTTAGTTTACGATATTTACAGCTTTTCTCAGGCTACTGCAGATCCTGAAAAATGGCTACGTCAAAATCTCTTGAAAGGACAGATCGAGGCTAAGCCAGAACAGGCTAAAAATGAGCTTTTAGACAGTCTTAAAGATGGATTGTTGGCTGATTTCCTAGCTTTCTTAAGAGACCATTTAGGTATAGCTCAGCGTGAATTTGCCAAGGCCAAGTATCTGAATAATGTGTCAGATGCCATTATCCTTCTTGAGGGCTCCTTGATTAATGACCAAACTGATATGGAGGACCTCCTCAAACAACTATTGACTCTGTCAGGAGGTACTGGTTTGACCAATATGACCCGTCCTAAAGACGAGGAACTCAAGGCCTACAAGGAAGCATACAACAAGACCAAAAATGAGTTTGTGGCTCAGTTGCGAGAGGTCGATACTCAGCTCACCGTTCTGGAGGTTTTGGCCAAGCATAATGATGATATCCTACCTATGTTGGAGCTACTTCAGTCCTTTGTACTTGATTTTTCGGATCAGTATTTACAGGCAAAGATTCAGGAAAATACCTTTGAATTCTCGGATATTGCCCACTTTGCTATCCGTATTTTGGAAGAAAATCCAGAGGTGGCAGTCAGCTACCGGGACCGTTACCATGAAGTTATGGTGGATGAGTATCAGGACAATAGCCATACTCAAGAACGAATGTTGGAACTTCTATCTAACGGCCATAACCGATTCATGGTGGGAGATATCAAGCAGTCCATTTATCGTTTCCGTCAGGCAGACCCTCAGATTTTTAATGATAAGTTTCAGCTTTTCCTTGAAAATCCTGATGCAGGTAAGCTGATTCTCCTTAAGGAGAACTTTCGTAGTCAATCTGAAGTCCTTGATGCGACAAATGGTGTTTTTAGCCACCTCATGGATCAGGAAATCGGGGACATCCTATATGACAAGACTCATATGTTGGTAGCAGGTAGTCAGAAGCAAAAAGAGCCCCATCCTGAAAATGAAACTGAGGTTCTGATTTATAATAGTGATGAATCTAGTACGAGTGAGGATGAAGAAGGTCCTGATCAAGCTATCAGCAGCGGTGAGATTTCCTTGGTTATCAAAGAAATTATCAAACTTCATGAGCAGGGTGTACGTTTTGAGGACATCACCCTCCTAGCACCGAACCGTAACACCTATCTGGACTTGATGGTAAGTTTCGAGGAACACGGTATTCCCTTGGTTCCTGACGAGTATAAGTCAAGCTACCTAGAGTCACTAGAAGTTATGATTATGTTGGACACCCTTCGTGCTATCAATAATCCTCTTAACGATTATGCTCTCGTTGCTCTCCTTCGTTCACCTATGTTTAACTTCAACGAGGATGACCTGACTCGTATCGCAGTTCAGGCTGACAAAGGCCAATTCTATGATAAGCTTCTTGCAGCTCATACCAAATCAGGCCTTCATCCGGAAGTTGTGATGCAAGGACTTGATGCCAAGTTGACTCTCTTCACAGAGACTCTGGCAGATTGGCGTGACTACAGTAAGTGTCATTCGATTTATGACCTCATTTGGAAGATTTACAACGACCGTTTCTATTATGATTACGTCGGAGGTCTTCCACGAGCTGAGCAACGCCAGGCCAATCTTTATGCCCTTGCCTTGCGTGCTAATGCTTATGAAAAGACAGGATTTAAGGGGCTTTCTCGTTTTATTGGCATGATTGATAAGATTATTGCTAGCGGTAACGACCTAGAGGAAGTGACAGATTTGGTTCCCAAAAATGCCGTTAGCCTCATGACCATTCACAAGTCCAAGGGGCTAGAGTTCAAGTATGTCTTTGTCCTGCAGATGAATCGCAAGTTCATTGGTCACAGCAAGGATGGCCTGAGCGGTAAGTATATTATCAATCGTGAAAAAGGGCTTGGTATTAAGTATCTAGCTGACCTCAAAGACCAGATAAACACCAATTTGCCTAAGTTAAATGTTGTTCTTGAGACCTTGACCTTCCAGGAAAATCGTAGGGAAGAGCGCAGGGCAAGTATTTCAGAAGAGATGCGTCTACTCTATGTGGCAATGACACGTGCAGAGAAGAAACTCTACCTAGTTGGTAAGGGAAGTAAGGAAACCTTAACCCAGAAGTATGGCACTGATGTCGAAAATAATCGCCTACCAGTGGCTCTACGTGACCAGATTGCTACTTATCAGGATTGGATTATGGCACTTGATACTGCTTTTATGAGAAAGGACCTCAAGTTTACTGTTCGCTTTGTTGAGGATGAGGAGTTGACGCCAGAGGCTATTGGACAGGTTGAAGTCAAGGCAGCAGTAGATGCTGATGATCTATCTAACAATCGTCAGACGGAAGATATTAAGCGTGCTCTAACTGTCTTAGAAAGTGTTGAAAAACTCAACCAGCTTTATGCACCAGCGATTGACCTGCCATCTGTGCGTACGCCGAGCCAGCTCAAAGCCTTCTACGAACCTGTTATGGATACCGAAGGGGTGGATATTATGGACAAGAAAGAGGAAGTGCAACTTCTTGAGACTACCACTACCTTTGAGCTTCCAGACTTTGGGCAAAAAACTAAGGTCACTGGAGCTGCAGTTGGTTCAGCCACCCATGAACTCATGCAACGCTTGATTCTTTCTGACAAGGTGACCCTCCAAGATTTGACACAGGCCTTGAGTCGGGTATCGGCAGATGATCAAGTTAAGGCGCGTGTGCAGTTAGAAAAGCTACTAGGCTTCTTTGACACCGAACTTGGGAAGCTCATTCTAGCTAACCGTGGTAAGTTGCGTCGTGAAGCACCATTTGCTATGTTGGCAGAAGATCCCGCTAGTAAAGAAGACTTTGTCGTCCGTGGTATCATCGATGGCTACCTTCTTCTTGAAGACCGTATTGTCCTCTTTGACTATAAGACGGACCGCTTCACTCATCCTAGTGAACTTAAGGAACGTTACAAAGGGCAAATGAGCCTCTATGCTAAAGCACTCAGCCAAGCCTATCAAATAGATAAGATTGATAAATACCTTATTCTCCTAGGTGGAAAAGACTTGGAAGTCGTAGAAGTATAAGCTATAGCCTAACCATTCTTTCATGGTGAAAGAGTGGTTTTTTGTGTCTTAATCCCACCAAAAAAGACCGGTGTGCACACACCAGTCTTTTCGATAGATTTCCATCAGTATTGTAAGTTCGTTAAAATATTAGAGGATGGAAATAGTTATGAAAAAAAGTATCTTGTAGGTTGCTTAGGCCTACAAGGGCTATTATAACAAACTCATCTTAGTCTAAACAAGGTTAGAAAAATTAGAATTAACTGCCACAAACATTACTAGTTTTTAATAGTTAGGATCCATAATAGCAATAAATAGAGATAAAAACCGTCAGCATGAGACTGACGGTTTTAGTTTATTTTAATCCTAATATCAACTAATCAAAGGAACCACCCAATTGACCCAGGCCCAGGAAATAGGCATAACCAGAATCATGGCTGGAATCATATCTGCTGTTGGGAATTGACGCAGTTTCATAATACGAAAACCGGTCGCAATCATGAGGAAGCCCCCGCAAGCCTTAAAGTCTCCAATCATGGCTTTTGTTGTTAGAGGGAGAATGAAACCAGCACTCACAAAGAGGAGGAAGAAAACGATAAATTGTGGAATGGCAATCATGGAGACGATGTAGCCTAGACTACAAGAGAAAATCATAGCCGTAAAGAAATCTAGGATAGATTTAGAAATTAAGATAGAAGCATCGCCTGTCATCCCAGACTCAAGACTCCCGTAAATTCCTGTACCACTCGCACAAAAAAGGACGATAACTGTCAAGAGCTGCGCATAAAATTCATCGTGAGCTAACCCTGTTTGCTTGCTTGGTGTAATCTTGGACAAGCCTTTTTCCATAAGCCCAGCTCCCTTGTTGATGAGGTTTCCAAATTTTAGGGCCAGCCCAACGATGGTACCGATAACTACGGCAAAGATAACCGCAGGCATATTAACCATATTCATAATAGCGCTAATCCCCATTACCATAGAGGCTAGACCAAAGATAAGGTTAAGATTTTCCTTGAAATCGTCTCTGAGATAGTCCCCGAAGAGCCCTCCAGCGATTCCTCCTAAGATAATAGATAGCGAGTTGATGATAATTCCGCTTGGCACCAGTGATTTTCCTCCTATTTATTCTAAATACTATAAGTTTAGCATTATCAAAGACCGAATGCAAAATTGTCTCGTTTTTACAAACGTTTTATTGAAATTGTACCTTTGAAATGATACAATAAACGAGAAGATAACAAAACAGCGTTATCTAAAACTAGTGCTGATATTATTAGAGTATTGTCCATAAAAAACAAGGTAATAACTCTAATTTACAATCTAATATAAAGCGTAAAATGAGACTATTGTTAAATAGATTCTCAAGAAAGGATAAAAGATGATTCGTTTTGAACACGTAACGAAACGTTATGAAGATAAGGATGCTCTCTCAGATCTTAACCTCGAGATTCGAGATGGGGAGATTTTTGGTCTGATTGGTCACAATGGGGCTGGTAAGACCACGACTATTTCCATTTTGACGTCTATCATTGAAGCTAGCTACGGTGAAGTTTACGTCGATGATATGGCCCTCAGCCAACATCGTGATGCTATCAAGAAAAAAATCGCTTATGTGCCAGATTCACCAGACTTATTCTTAAATTTAACTGCTAATGACTATTGGTACTTTTTGACACGTATCTATGATTTGGAAGCTAGTCAGGTTGAGGAACGTTTGACTAATCTTATGGCTACCTTTGACTTGACGGAAAGTCGCTATAACCTCATTTCTTCCTTCTCTCACGGTATGCGTCAGAAGGTTGTCGTTATCGGTGCTCTTCTGGTTAATCCGCAGATTTGGGTTTTGGATGAGCCTTTGACTGGTCTGGATCCACAGGCATCTTATGATTTAGAGTGGAGATCGGAAGAGCGTCGTGTAGGGAAAGAGTGTAGATCTCGGT
>OMEJ01000856.1_pt1 | contig 15587 bp, 12 predicted proteins | sample 1645361 | NCBI WGS metagenome assembly OMEJ01 (sample SAMEA103958156, study PRJEB25191) | human gut metagenome
AGAATAATTCCTACCATTTTTCATATTCCTCCTTTTCTTTTTGAAAATTTCCCTGAAAACAGGGATGGCCGAAATGACAAAAATCACGTTAACCATTTCGCACCTTATAAGCTTATTTTACTCCGAAAATAAAATTTTGGGCAGATAGAATCTTTTGCAAAAATTTTTACAGGATTTGGTCATCTGAAAGATGATTTTACGAAGCATGGAATCTGTGATATGATGATTGGAAATACACAGAGAGAGGAAATCAGTATGAGTCAAAATACAAAAGGAATGTGTTTCGCAGTTATTGGGGGAACCTGCTGGGGGCTGTCCGGCGTCATGGGAAAATATTTATTCGATGAGAGACAGCTGACTGCGGTCTGGCTGGTGACAGTAAGGCTTCTTGCCGCAGGAATTTTAATGCTGGCTTTAGCATGGGGAAAAAGAAAAAACGGGATTTTTGACGTCTGGAAGAGAAAAGATTCGGCAGTCCGTCAGATTGTTTTCTGTATTTTTGGAATGGCGGCATGTCAGATGTCTTATTTCCTGGCGGTGCAGTATTCGAATCCGGGAACGGCAACGGTCCTCCAGTATTTAGGACCGGTTCTGATTATGCTGTTTTGTCTGATTCGGGACAGGAGACTGCCGAAAATGCTGGAAATCGCAGTACTGGCCGCGGTAATTGCGGGTGTTTTTCTGCTGGCAACCCACGGAAGTCCGGGAAATCTGGCCATTACGGAACAGGCCCTGTTCTGGGGGCTGATCTCCGCCGTTACCTGTGCGGTTTATAATATTCAGCCGGAGAAACTGTTAAAAGAATTTGGAACGCTGGAAACGGTAGGATGGGGAATGCTCATTGGAGGAATTCTTGCCGCTCCGGTGACGAGAGTCTGGGAAGTGCCGGGAGCATGGGATTCCATGACATTCTTTACGATGGCAGGGGTGATTCTGATCGGAACAGTCATTGCGTTTGGATGTTATCTCCACGGAGTGGCGCTGCTTGGACCGGTACGGGGAAGCCTGTTTGGGTGTGTCGAGCCCCTGGCGGCGTCTGTTCTGTCTGCAGCAGTGCTGGGCCAGGTGTTTGAGATGATGGATGTGGCTGGAATGGCATGTATTATTATAGGGGTGACTGCACTGGCAGTATTTGATAAGAAATAGCATCTGACAGGGTACAGAGAAAAAAGACTGTGGGTTCTCCCGGGAGAGAACATCACAGTCTTTTATTGTGTACAGCGAAAGATTTATTTGTCTCCAAAGCTGATGCCGATGGCTTTTGCTTCCTGGACAAGTCTGGATTTCGGATCCACCATTTTCAGCTTTCCGGCAACTTCGCTTAATGGAACTTTCACCGTTTCATTATTAACGATACCGATCATGTATCCGTATTCCTTATTTAAGATCAGCTCTGAAGCGGCTGCGCCTACCCGTGTGGCAATCACGCGGTCATACGCGCATGGAGATCCGCCTCTCTGAGTATGGCCGGGAACGGTAACACGTACTTCTTTATCCATTTTTTCCTCAATCTCAGCCGCCAGTTCATAAGCGATGGATGGATATTTTCTCTGAGCAAGTTTTGCCTTGTACTGTTTTTTCTTAAGTTTTGCGTCTTCTTTAGAAATAGCTCCTTCTGCCACAGCGAGGATCGTGAATGTCTTTCCTGCCGCAGAACGTTTTTTGATAACATCCGTCACTACGTTGATGTCGTACGGAATTTCCGGAATCAGGATCACATCCGCTCCGCCGGCGATTCCGGCATGGAGAGTAACATGTCCTACTTTATGTCCCATGACTTCAATGATGAAAACACGGCTGTGAGAAGATGCCGTTGTATGGATTCTGTCGATCGTATCCGTTGCAATGTCTACAGCGCTCTGGAAGCCAAAGGTCATATCTGTTCCCCAGAGGTCATTGTCAATGGTCTTAGGAAGAGTGACAACGTTGAGACCTTCTTCTCTGAGCATGTTGGCAGATTTATGTGTGCCGTTTCCGCCCAGAATAACAAGACAGTCCAGTTTCAGTTTATGGTAAGTGGATTTCATGGCTTCTACTTTATCGAGACCATTTTCATCCGGAATTCTCATTTTCTTAAAAGGCTGTCTGGATGTGCCAAGGATCGTACCTCCGCGGGTAAGGATTCCAGAAAAGTCGTTCGGGGTCATAAGATGGAAGTTCCCATAGATCAGTCCTTTGTAGCCATCCTGAAAGCCGTAAATCTCCAGGTCATCTCTTTTGGCGCTCAGCCCTTTGATGACTCCGCGCATCGCTGCGTTCAAAGCCTGGCAGTCGCCGCCGCTTGTTAATAATCCGATTCGTAACATTGCTAACATCCCTCCAAATTTACTAATATCGATATAAATTATTTCCTATTTTATCACAAATCAGTCCATGAGAACAGAATCAGCGGCAAATAAAATGTAAAAAGTATGTAAAAATAAATGCAAAAAGCAGCATTTTTTTATCATAGATCCGGATTCCTCTATTGACGAAGAGAGGGATTCGGTGGTAAGATAACCACATATGAGAAAAGCGATGATGGAGACAGTACGCATATCAGGAACGTAAGAGCGAGTCCGGGACGGTGGGAGCCGGATATCAGTAGGGATATGGGGAAGATCACTCCTAAGCTGCAGGCTGAAATTCTGAGTAGGCTGTGCCGGCGTCCTCCGTTAACGGGATAACATATTATGATGTATGTGAAATAGGTGGTTTGTAAGCAACGGCGTTGTCCTATTTTGGACAGCGCCTTTTCTTTGTTCCGGCAGGAAATCTTATGCCGGATCAGAATGTTCCGCACTTTTCATAATATGAAGATTTAGAATATTTTAATTAAGAAGGAGAAGCGAGCATGTACAAGAAAGTGTCTTCCGATCTTAACTTTGTAGATCGAGAGAAAGAAACTGTAAAGTTCTGGAAAGAAAATAAGATTTTCGAAAAAAGTATCGAAGACAGGAAAGACGATCCGACTTATACTTTTTATGACGGACCGCCAACTGCAAATGGAAAACCTCATATCGGACATGTGCTGACCCGTGTCATCAAAGATATGATTCCGCGTTATCAGACAATGAAAGGTCATAAAGTAACCCGAAAAGCCGGATGGGATACCCATGGGCTTCCGGTGGAACTGGAAGTGGAAAAACTTTTAGGCCTGGATGGAAAAGATCAGATTGAAGACTACGGACTGGAGCCGTTTATTAAGAAATGTAAGGAAAGTGTCTGGAAGTACAAAGGAATGTGGGAGGATTTCTCCAACATTGTAGGATTCTGGGCAGATATGGATCATCCGTATGTAACATATGACAACGACTTTATCGAATCTGTATGGTGGGCATTAAAACAGATCTGGGACAAAGGTCTTCTTTATAAGGGATTCAAGATCGTTCCTTACTGCCCAAGATGCGGAACTCCGCTTTCTGCGCAGGAAGTGGCTCAGGGATATAAAGATGTTAAAGAACGTTCAGCGGTTGTCCGTTTTAAGGTAAAGGATGAGGATGCGTACTTCCTGGCATGGACCACAACGCCTTGGACACTGCCTTCCAACATCGGACTTTGTGTCAATCCGGATGAGACTTACGCAAAGGTAAAGGCAGCGGACGGATATGTATATTATATGGCAGAAGCTCTGCTGGACACGGTTCTTGGAAAGCTGGCAGACGAGGAAGCGGGAACTCCGGCTTATGAAGTGCTGGAAACTTACCAGGGAAAAGAACTGGAATATAAAGAATATGAACCTCTTTATGAATGTGCTGCCAAAGTAGCGGAAAAACAGCATAAGAAAGCGTTTTATGTAACATGTGACGGATATGTAACATTAACAGACGGTACCGGAATCGTTCATATTGCGCCTGCATTTGGTGAGGACGATGCGAAAGTCGGACGCAAATACGATATGCCGTTTGTACAGCTGGTAGATGAAAAAGGAAATATGTCTCCTGAGACTCCGTTTGCCGGTCTGTTTGTTAAGAAGGCCGATCCGGAAGTATTAAAAGACCTGGATTCCAGAGGATTATTATATGACGCTCCGAAATTCGAGCACAGCTATCCTCACTGCTGGAGATGTGATACTCCGCTGATCTACTATGCAAGAGAATCCTGGTTTATCAAGATGACGGAAGTAAAGGATCAGCTGATCGCCAACAACAATACCGTTAACTGGATTCCGGAAAGCATTGGAAAAGGACGTTTTGGAGACTGGCTGGAAAATGTTCAGGACTGGGGAATCTCCAGAAACCGTTACTGGGGAACTCCGTTAAATATCTGGGAATGTGAATGCGGACATCAGCATTCCATCGGATCCATTGAAGAATTAAAGAGCATGTCAGACAACTGTCCGGATGACATTGAACTTCATCGTCCGTACATTGATGATGTGACGATCAAGTGTCCGGTCTGCGGCAAAGAAATGCACCGAGTGGAAGAAGTTATTGACTGCTGGTTTGACTCAGGATCCATGCCGTTTGCCCAGTGGCATTATCCATTCGAGAACAAAGAAATCTTCGAGGAGAATTTCCCGGCAGATTTCATTTCAGAGGCAGTAGACCAGACTCGTGGATGGTTCTATTCCCTGATGGCAATTTCCACGCTGCTCTTTAACAAAGCGCCATACAAGAATGTTGTCGTTCTGGGACATGTGCAGGATGAAAATGGACAGAAGATGAGTAAGTCCAAAGGAAATGCGGTCGATCCGTTTGAAGCTCTGGAAGAGCACGGAGCAGATGCGATCCGCTGGTATTTCTATACCAACAGCGCACCATGGCTGCCAAATCGTTTCCATGACAAAGCGGTAACAGAAGGACAGCGTAAATTCATGGGAACCTTATGGAACACTTATGCATTCTACGTACTGTATGCGGAAATCGATCAGTTTGATCCGACAAAACATGCATTAGAATATGATAAGCTTTCTGTTATGGACAAATGGTTATTATCCAAGATGAACACCATGGTGAAAACAGTGGACGAAGATCTTGGCGCTTATAAAATTCCGGAAGCAGCAAGAGCCCTTCAGGATTTTGTAGATGATATGAGCAACTGGTATGTAAGACGCTGCCGTGACCGTTTCTGGGCAAAAGGAATGGAACAGGATAAGATCAATGCTTACATGACACTGTATACAGCACTTGTTACAGTATGTAAGGCAGCGGCGCCGATGATTCCGTTTATGACAGAAGAAATTTATCAGAATATCGTAAGAAGTGTAGATAAAGACGCTCCTGAAAGCATTCATTTATGTGATTTCCCTGTTTACCAGGCAGATCAGGTAGATGAAACGCTGGAAGCTGACATGGATATGGTATTGAAAATCGTAGTTCTCGGACGCGCCTGCAGAAACAGCGCAGCGATCAAGAACCGTCAGCCAATCGGAAAGATGTATGTAAAAGCTGACAGGGATCTGCCGGACTATGATCAGGAAATCATCCTGGATGAGCTGAATGTAAAAGAAATTGAGTTTACAGATGACGTATCATCTTTCACAACTTACAACTTTAAACCGCAGCTTAAGACGGTAGGACCGAAATACGGAAAACTGGTAGGAGGAATCCGCAATTACCTTGCAAATGTTGACGGCAACGCTGCCAAAGCGGATCTGGATGCCAAAGGCGTGCTGGAATTTACCGTAGATGGAACTCCGGTGGAACTGGCAGAAGAAGATCTTCTGATCGAAATGGTGAAACAGGAAGGATATGTAACAGAAGCCGACAATGGCGTTACCGTTGTTCTGGATACCAACCTGACTCCGGAACTTCTGGAAGAAGGATTCGTCCGTGAGGTTGTCAGCAAAGTACAGTCCATGCGTAAGGAAGCCGGATTCGAGGTAACAGACCACATCACACTTTCTTACAAAGGCAGTGACAAGGCTCAGGATACCATCGCGAAGAACGAAACTGAGATCGCAGGAGATGTTCTGGCAGATGAGGTAAAAGCAGGAGAAGTTTCCGGATTTACCAAAGAGTGGAACATTAACGGAGAAAAAGTAGAATTAGGCGTTGAAAAACGATAAGAAAGAGAAAGAAAGGCACTCTGCCGGGGGAACCTGGCGGGGTGTTTTTTTACAGTAAAAGAAGTGTCTGAATCTGGAATTGACAGCTTGATTGCGTCAAAATAATAATGTAAAATATTAGAAAAAATAGAGAATTTAGTGTAGAAATTTAATATTGGCAGAAAAGTGCAGGTGAGAAAAACATATGCTGATTGAGTTAAACAAAAGTATAGTCAGCAATCTGACAAAAACAGAATTAGAAATCATAAAGTATATCAATGATAATGAGGAGAGAATGCCGGAATTATCAATTGTCGATATTGCGTTCGATACATTTTCATCTCCCTCTACCGTTTCAAGAGCGGTCAGGAAATGTGGAGTAAATGGGTTTAATGAGCTCAGATATCGCTCCAGGATGCAGGCAGATGAAAAAGAAGTATCCAATATGGCAGATGTCATGAACAAATCTTTGATAGAAGCCCAGAGAGTGATTGAGCAGACTTCAGTTTCTTCTGTTTTGGAAATTATTAAAGTAATGAACCAGGCATCTCGGATTTATGTGATAGCCAGAGGACTTACAGAATATGTAGGAGAAGAATTTTCTCTGAAGCTGCAGCTGCTGGGATATAATTCTGTTTTTATTCGAGATCCTAATATCATGAGAAGAAAAAGTCAGCAGTTAAAAGCGGATGAATTGCTGCTGATTTTTTCTCTAAACGGAAGGACCCGGGAATTGATCCAGTCTGCTGAAAATGCAAATACCTGCAGTGCAAAAGTTATAACCTGCTGCTGCAGTGAAAGTTCTCCGCTTTTGGAATTATCAGACCACAGCATTGTAGGATACCGTGATGCAAATGATTCCATAAAAGAGTATGAAGTTGCTTCGAGATTATCGCTGCAGATGATTGCCAGAATCGTGATTGACTATATAGCGTTATATGGAGAATAAAATTAAGGAAAAAGGGATGAAAATGCTTTTCAAATGCTGAAAAGATTTTCATCTCTTTTTTTTGTACAATAACATCATCAGGAAGGAGGAAATAAAAATGATTTACACATTAACAACAAATCCGGCAATTGATTTGAATATTTCTTCTAATGGAATTCAGTCCGGTGTGGTGAACAGAACATTTTCTCCGATATATACGGCAAATGGAAAAGGAATTAATGTAAGTTTTGTGTTGAAACATTTTGGTGTCGAATCACGGATACTTGGTTTTTTCGGAGGATTTACCGGACGTTATATCGTAGAAGAAGCAGAAAACAAAGGAGTAAAAGTAATACCTGTTTGGGTAGATGATATTACCCGGATTAATATCTTTTTAAATGATGGAGAGAAAGAGTTTAAGTTTGTCAATGAGGGAGCGTTTGTTTCAGAAAAGCAGGAACAGCAAATGTTAGAAGGTATCCGGAATCTGGATGATATGACATGTCTGGCAGTCAGCGGCAGTTTGTCAAAAGGAATGGATGAAAGTTTTTACGACAGATTAATGGAAATCTGCAGAGAGAAGAAAGTAAAAGTCATATTGGATATCAGCTCATTAAAATTACGGGATTTGCTGCAGTATGGACCGTATCTTATAAAACCAAATGACGAAGAAATAAAATCGATATTTGGCATTAATATGCGGGATGAGAAGGATGTACTGGATGTTATGCATATGCTGCGGGAAAAAGGAGCGCAGAATATACTTCTCACATTAGGGGACAGGGGGTCTTATTTTTATAACGGAAAGAATACTTATTTTACAAGTGCACAGCCGGTGAAATTATTAAGTTCAGCTTGTGCAGGAGACTCAGCACTTGCAGCGTTTTTGAGTATCTGGCTGTTTGAGAAGGAGAAACTGGAAGAGGCGCTGAAACTTTCAGCAGCGACGGGAGCTAACGTCGCGGAGAGCAATGCCATAGGCGATCTGAAGAAAGTAGATGAATATGTGAAGAATATCAAAGTAAGAAAGGTGGAATAAGAAAATGAAAAAGATACTTGGCGTAACAGGATGTCCGACAGGAATCGCCCACACATTTATGGCAGAAGAAGCGCTGAAAAAAGCGGCAGAAGAACTCGGCTGTGAGATCAAGGTAGAGACAAACGGCGCAGCAGGTGCGGAAAATGTTCTGACAGCGAAAGATATCAGGGAAGCAGATGCGATTATTGTGGCATGCGACAAAAATGTAGATATGGAGCGTTTTAATGGAAAACCGGTCATTGAGGTTTCTGTATCGGATGGAATTAATAAGGCAGAAGAACTGATACAAAAATGCTTAGACGGAAAAGCACCGGTCCGGAAGGGAAGTATTGATGAAAAAGGAGAAGATGGCGGGAATGCGCAGTCTGTAGGACATACAATTTATAAGCATCTGATGAGCGGAGTATCTCATATGCTTCCGCTTGTAGTAGCAGGAGGTGTCCTGACAGCAATTTCTTTTCTGTGGGGAATATACTCAGCAGATCCAACATCGGATCAGTATAATGCAGTTGCAGCAATGCTGAACACAGTGGGAGGCTATTCAATGAATCTTATGGTTCCGGTTCTGACGGCATTTATTGCACAGTCAGTATCTGGCAGACCGGGAATGCTGGCCGGGTTTGTAGGAGGAATGATTGCAAATGAGACCGGATCCGGATTTATCGGCGGAATTATCGCCGGATTTCTGGCCGGATACTTTGTGGAATTTCTCCTGAAATTGCTGCATCGCATGCCTAGACAGCTGGAAGGCTTAAAATCTATTTTCCTCATACCGATTATCTCTGTGGGAATTGTGGGAACAGTAATGGTACTGATTGGAACACCGTGTTCCGCATTAAATAATGCATTAATGGATTTTCTGGAGAACCTGCAGGGATCAAGTCCGATGCTTCTCGGAATTGTTATAGGATGTATGTCTGCATTTGATATGGGCGGTCCGGTAAATAAAGCAGCTTATGTGACAGGAACAGTTCTTTTAGGACAGGGAAATTACTACTTTATGGCCGGAGTATCTGCGGCATGTATTACACCGCCATTGATTATTGCGATTGCGGCGACGTTTTTTAAAAATCGTTTTACAAAAGAAGACAGAACAGCGGGGCTTTTAAATTATATTCTCGGATGTACCCATATTACAGAAGGGGCAATTCCATTTGCGGCAAAAAATCCTTTAAAAGTAATTCCGGTTCTCATGGTCGGATCATCAGTATCTGCTGTTTTAACATACCTGATGCGGATTGAGGTTCCGGCGCCTCATGGAGGATTTCTGATTCTCGGTTTAGTTAACAAACCGCTGTTGTGGGTAGCCTGTATCCTGGCAGGGGCTGTTGTGGGAGCTGTATTGTATGTGCTGGTCACTCCGGTTGTGCAGACAGAGACGATAGAAGAAAACATTAAGCCGCAAAAGCAGGATACCGGAAAAGATTTGTTTGCACCGGAAACAGTTACAATGAATCTGAAAGGGACAACAAAAGATGAAGTAATCAGAGAGATGGCAGATTTACTGAATGCAGATGGGGTACTCGAAGATGAACAGACATTTATTCAGGCAATTTATGAAAGAGAAAAAATGTCAACAACAGGAATGGGAATGGGAATCGCGATACCTCATGCGAAAACATCTGCAGTCAGGAAGCCGCGGGTAGCTGTGGGTATTTCAAGAAATGGCTTTGATTTTGATTCAGAAGATGGGAAAAAAGTGTACTTAATTTTTATGATTGCCGTTACAGATAAAGATAATAATCTGCATTTGGATACATTAGCCAAATTATCAGGAAAGGTTATGTATGAAGAATTCAGGAATGCTCTGAAAAATGCGGAATCAAAAGAGGAAATTATTGAATTATTGAGAAAATAAATGGCTGGAGGGAAAAGAAAGATGTCTTTAATTACAACAAAAGAGTTACTTTTAAAAGCTCAGAAAGGAAACTATGCAGTAGGGGCGTTTAATGTGGAAGATATGGAAATGGTGAAAGCAGTAATTGAAGCTGCCGAAGCCATGAATTCTCCGGTGATCATTCAGACAACGCCTTCAACAGTGAAATATGCCGGTGTAAATATGTATTCTGCGATGGTGAAACAGGAAGCAGAGCGGGCAGATGTTCCGGTCGCTCTCCATCTGGATCATGGAAATAGTTTTGAACTGGCGGCACAGGCATTTCGGGCCGGATATACATCTATTATGATAGACGGGTCTCATGGAAGTCTGGAGGAGAATATTGAGGTCAGCAGGAAAGTAGTTGAAATGTGTCATGCAAGTCAGATTCCGGTGGAAGCAGAACTGGGAAAAGTCGGGGGCAAGGAAGACGACCTGGACGGCGGCGAAGATAACCCTTATACTGATCCGGATCAGGCGGCGGAGTTTGCCGTTGTAACTGGTATTGACTCTCTTGCAGTGGCCATTGGAACGGCTCACGGCATCTATAAAGGAACCCCGAAACTCGATCTTGAAAGACTCAGCAGCATCCGTGCCAAAGTATCTGTTCCGCTGGTACTTCATGGAACGTCAGGAGTGCCGGATGAGACTGTGAAGGAATGTGTGCGCAGGGGTATCTGCAAGGTCAATTATGCCACAGATTTAAGGATTGCTTTCACGAAAGGGGTTAGAGAGACGCTTAATAATGATGCGGATATGATAGATCCTAAAAAATATGGGGCAGCAGGGTTAAAGAAAGTGAAAGAATATGTAATGGATAAGATAAAAGTCTGCGGTAGTGAAAATAAGGCGTAAACAGAGAAAAAACAGGAGATTCGGATTTATGTTTCGTTAGAATCTCCTGTTTTCTTTCCCCTTTTTATTACAATCAGCCGGTCGTCATAGTTTTCATGTTCCAAGGAAAGCAGATATTTCCTTGGCGTCGTTTTCGTAAAGGATTTGAAGTCTTTCATCATATGAGACTGGTCATAATAGCCTGTGATCTGTGCCAGTTCCGCAAAATCCACATGTTCCATATTAAGATTCAGATTATCCAGCAGATACTGGAACCGCATCATTTTGGAGAACATTTTTGGCGTCATTCCATAATAAGCTTTAAACACTTTGTTGATATAACGCTCGGAATATCCGGTCTGTGTGGATAACTCGCCAATGGAAAGGCTTCCGGCGCTTAAAACAATCTGTGAGATCAGGTATTCCCGGAGATTCTGTTTTGGGTTATAACCGGCGCTTAGAATATAGTAATGAAGGTATGTATCCAGAAATATTTTCTGCTGTTCTTTAAAATCACGAATACTGGTAATTTTTTCGATCAGGCCTTTGTCCTGAATGACTTCATCAAGAGGAAGTTCCTGATTGATGATTTCAGACATGGGAAGATTACAGATATCCGGCACCTTTCCGGGAAGAAAACGGACGCCGAAATAGTAGGCCGCACTCTGATTGAAGACAACAGAAGGAGAGAGTACGGTTCCGCAGATTCTGGCTTCCGGGTGAGATTCATCACAGCAGAAAAGGATATCAACACATCCGTCCGGGATTGCCAGGACAGCATTGTCTTTTCCTTCTGTCAGTTCAAAACTGTAAAAATGAGAGATTCCGTATTTTAAAATAACAGACTTATAATATTTGGATGATGCCATAACAAAATAAGGCTGTTTTGGCCGTATTTTCAAGTCATTATCTTCCATGAGCCATTCCTCCTGATAATAAAAAAGGAGGCTGCAAAATATGCAAGCCTCCTTTGACTTAGGTACGTTGTATCCAATGATAGTAAAAGAATAAAAGGGTGTCAACTTTTGGCGTGGAACCGGTTATACCGCAGTTCATGAAGATCCACATCTGTTCTGCCCTCCGTAACCAGCTGTGCAAGATTATAGCCAACAGCCGGAGCGATTCCAAAGCCGTGCCCGGAAAAACCACAGGCAACGATCAGGCCGGGAACTTCTTCTACAGGGCTGATAACCGGGACTTTATCTGCGCACAAATCCATCCATCCTGCCCAGGTGCGGACAATTTTTGCGTGTTTCAGGGCCGGGAAATATTTGATGATTCCGCGGCAGGTACTGGAAGCTGCAAGACTGTTGGAAATCGGCGTGCCGTTATCCTTTGTGAATCCTTCCAGACCAAGAGTTCCTCCGAAAACAAAGGAGCCGTGTTTGGTCTGATGACCGTAGAAATCAGCTTCTGCGGTTCCAAGCATCTGATTAAACAAAGGAGCCTGAGCTTCAGTTACAAGGCCTTCCAGCATAACGGACTGCATCGGAATATCAATGTTTACGGTAGCCAGAATCGGGCGGCTGTCAAGGCCTGCAGCCACAATAACGGTATCGGCTTCAAATACATCGGTTGAAGTGATAACCTGACGGAGTTTTCCTTTGATTTTCTTCAGTTTGGTAACTTTTTGTTCTGTAAGAAAGCATACCCCCATTTTTCGAGCCTGTTTGTAGTATCCGAGGGTCGTAGTGAGCGGATTGGCGTGACCATCGGTCGGACACCAGCTGGCGCCGATTACCTCTCTGGAAAGATAAGGGTTGATGGTTCGGACTTCATCGCCGCTGATCATTTTTACATCCAGGCCGCAGGCTCTGGCACGGTCGGCAAGTCCCGAAAGAATTTCCAGGTGTTTCGGTGTCTTTCCGAGACGGAGATTGCCGTCCTGATGGTATTCGCAGTCCACTTCCAGTTCTTCGGATAATGTCGGCCATAACTTCTGAATTCCGTACATGGCTAGAGGGAGTTCTCTGGGGTCACGTCCGGATTGGCGGACACCGCCGCCGTTTCTGGAGGAACCCCCGTTTCCAATATAACTGCTTCCTTCCAGTACCAGGACGGAAACACCTCTTTTCGCGAGATAATAAGCTGCAGCGCATCCAATGATGCCGCCGCCGACAATAATAACATCTGCAGAATGTTTCATTCAGGCTTCCTCCTTTCTTTCGTTTGCCAGGATACACATTTCGATTGGCCGCATCGGAGCCCTTGAGGTGGCAGGTTCGAGTTTGTCAGGAGATACCTGCAGTTCTCTGGCCACAATGCTTTTTACTAATTTGGAGCAGGTCTGACCCTGGCAGAGTCCCATTCCGGTGCGCAGATAACGGCGGATTTCGGTTAAGGTGAACATGCCGTCATGAACTGCCCGGCGGATTTCTCCTTTTGTAATTTCCTCACACCGGCAGATCAGCATGTCATCATCCGGCGCAGGGATATATTCTCCAATATTGATAGAACGGTCGTTGATAGAGTTCATAGTCAGGCCTCCTTCCTGAAAAATCTTGCTTTCATGGCATACTGCTTCGGAACTTTCATTGTCAGAAGATGAGTGTGGTCAAAAGCAGGTGAACTTTTGACAGAGATTACTTCCGCTTCACAGCATGGACTGCCGTCTCTTCCGAGTGCAATGCCTGTATCCCCTGCTTTGGGAAGAGGCAGGAATTCATATGGCAGCATAACAGAAGCATAAGTTTCATCGCAGGCTTCGTCCACCAGGAAAATGGCCTGGCCGGAACAGGACGCAACACACATACCGCAGCCGATGCACTGAGCTGTTTCATCTACAGCAGGAAGGGATGTGATTTTTTCGCCTATTTTAATGCAGTGCTTAGGGCAGGCATCCTGACAAGGGTTACATGGAATATTTTGAGAACATTCGATGACAGGATGGACGCCGATTGTGTGGGTGACGCCGGGATATTTTTCAATTTCAGAATCATCCAGATAGCCTTTTTCCAGGAGATTTGCGGAGATATCAATATTTTCTTCTGTTTTTGTGAGAATTTTTCCGCGGTTTTCCGGGGCAAACATACCCTGTCGGAGTCCGGAGAGAGCCTGCTGATGGATTTCATACTGCCGCTCAAAGGCAGCATCATCCATATAACCAAGGAAATGTGCCGCGGCAATACCGCAGATGCGGCCTCCGATCATGGCGGAACTGGCTTCTTCAATGCCTTCTACGTCTCCGGCGGCAAAGATTCCCTCAATAGAAGTCTGACCGCAGGCATCGACAATCGGAACCTGGCCGCCTCGTTTTGGATTATCTTCCATTTGACAGCCTGCCATTTTAAGAAGCTGTGACATAGGAGAAAGTCCTACTGCAATGCAGATGGTGTCTACATCAAAATGTTTTTCTGTTCCAGGTATGAATTGAAATTTATTATCGATTTCAGCAATGGTAACGCCGGTGACCTGGGTGTCTCCCTCTGCTTTTACGATCGTATGGGATGTATAAAAAGGAACACCGCAGCGGGCGACCTTGGAGGCGTGGACGCCGTAGCCTCCGATGCGAGGCGCCGCATCGGCAAGAGCCACGACTTCGCAGCCTGCCTGAAGGAGCTGATAGCTTACGACGAGTCCTACATTTCCGGTTCCAAGCATAAAGACTTTCTGTCCGGGACGAATGCCGTGAAGGTTCATCATGGTCTGAGCGGCGCCGGCACCGATCACGCCGGGAAGCGTCCAGCCTTCGAACGTAACCATGTTTTCCGCTGCGCCGGTGGCGATGATAATGGAATCTCCTTTGACATGGTGGATCTGATTGTTAATTTTTACAGTGAGTTCTTTATCCATATACATGCCGGATACCACAGCATTGAGACAGACGGTTACGCCCAGTTCCTCTGCTTCTTTCAGCAGATCCTGTCCAATCTTGAAACCGCGGATTTTGGCTTTGTGTTCTTTTGAACCGAAAAATTTATGAATCTGTTTAAAAAGCTGTCCGCCCGGTTTTTCGTTTTCATCGAAAACAATGACATTCATTTTCAGTTTTGCTGCTTCTATGGCTGCCGATAAGCCGGCAGGACCGGCACCGACAACGATCAAATCATATCGTTTCATTGCTTAATCGCTTCCTTTCTCTGATGTTTTGTCAGGCTTTGCAGATACGCCGTACTGTGTTTGAACGCACATACCTTCTCTCAGAGGCGTTACGCAGGTACGGACATTTGGCTGTCCGTCTACGACCATCACACAGTCGGTACAGCGGCCGATGGCACAAAAGATTCCTCTCGGTTTATGCTGTTTTTGTGTATAACGGTGAACCATAACACCAGCTGCTTTTAAAGCGGCGGCAATCGGTTCACCTTCATAACCGGATAATGTTTTTCCATCATAGGTAAAATTAACTTCTCTTCCTTTGGAGAAATTTCCGAGAATCGGATGTTCTTCCATTCTTACGTTCATTTTGATCCTTCCTTTCCATCCGCTATGCCAGTGCAGGCTGATCCCAAAGATTCAATCTGGTTCCGATCCCCTGCTTTAAAGCGTTTTTATAGACGACAGTTCCCCAGGCAACATCTTCGACAGGCATTCCGCCGATGGAATACACAATGATTTCATTGTCCTTTCGATGGGTTGGGATTTTGCCGGTAAGAATATCTCCCAGATCATCAATCTGGGAAGCCTTCATTCTGCCTTCTGTAATCAGATCCATGCAGTGGACTGCGGGAATCGGAATAGTTTCATAGGCAGGGAAATCCATTTCCTCTTCCCAGGCCTCATAGAGCATGGTATTGTCGGCAATAGTCCGTGCGCGGTGCAGGATAAAATCATCATCAAATCGTGCGGCTGCCGGGCAGCAGAACAGTGCTCCTGGTTTGATCCAGCTTTCTTTGATATATGGATAATCTTCAATATTTCCGGTCGGAGAAGAGGTGGCGATGCAGATGATAGAGTGGAGATCGGAAGAGCGTCGTGTAGGGAAAGAGTGTAGATCTCGGTG
>OMEJ01000857.1_pt1 | contig 15573 bp, 15 predicted proteins | sample 1645361 | NCBI WGS metagenome assembly OMEJ01 (sample SAMEA103958156, study PRJEB25191) | human gut metagenome
TGGCTCAAGAGCCAGTTGTAATACGTATGACCAATATGTAGAGTATTACAACTGGCTCTTGAGCCAGAAGGCCAATGAGGATGCGGAATTCCAGCGGCAGATCGAGGAATATGCAGCCCAGGGGATCCGGGCCTCCATTGTAGAGGACGAGAGCTCCAAGTGGTCGGTGCTGGCCACCTCCAGCGTCTCCGGGCGGCAGTCCTTTTTCGCTTACCACAGCGACCGCAAGATCGTGACATCGGAAGAGCCCCAGCCGGGAGACCCGGATGAGCCTGTAGCTGGAGACGGCGACATCACCTTCCGCAAAGTGGCTGCCGGCACAGACCGCGGCCTGGACGGCGCTGTCTACAACATCTACCTGGACGGCCAGATCGTTGGCAGCGATGTGACCTCTGGCGGAGGGATCATCGAGGTCCAGGATGTCACCGAGGGCCTGTGGACCTTCGTGGAGCAAGAGGCCCCATCGGGCTACGCCCTGGCCCCCACGCCCCACAGCGTCTATGTCAGCGTCACCGACGGGGACCGGCAGTACACCGTCACTGCCGAAGACGAGGAGCTGCCGGGCCTCAAGGTCATCAAGACCTCGGCTGCCGATGGCTCTCCTGTGGAAAACGCCGTCTACTCCATCGAGGGTGTCACTTGCGCCTTCAGCACCTCTGTCTCCACCGGGCCGGATGGCACTGCCCTGGTGGAGGACCTCCCCGCTGGCGTTTATATCGTCCGTGAGGAATCCGTTCCGGAGCCATTTGTTCGCACCGCCAGTGAGCAGACCATCGCCTTGCGGCCCGGCAAAATCTCCGAGGCACGGTTTGAGGACTACACCCGGCCCGGCCTCGAAATCGTCAAGAAAAATATTGCCGACGGCTCCCCCATCGAGGGGGTCACCTACCAGGTCCGGCAGATCGACGGGGATTTCCTGGACACGGTGGTCACGGACAGCGAGGGCAAGGCGTTCCTGGAGGTAGACCCTGGCAGCTATGAAGTTTCCGAAGTCCATGTGCCGTCCAATGTCATCGTCAGTGAGATCCCCCAGACCATCTCCCTGGAGCCGGGCGTCACCCGGACGGTGCGCTTTTTCAACGCGGTCAAGCCCTCTCTGACCATCCTGAAGCGGAATTCCGTTACAAAGGACCCGCTTGAAAACGCAAAGTTCCATATCTATTATGCCAGCGATAACACGGAAACCGGCGAGATCAATGACCTGGGGACGTACTACACGGACTCCTCGGGCCGCATCGTTCTCACCGATGTCAACAGGGGCTGGTACAAGGTCGTTGAAGAAGAGAGTCCAACTGGATTTGCCATCCAGGACGATGGCATCTATGAGTTCTATCTGGAAGCCGGCGCCAGCAAGGAGCTGGTCGTGGGCAACACGCCCCTGTCGGCGCTGGTGGTCTACAAATACGACAGCCAGACGGGGGCTGCGCTGGAAGGAGCGCGCTTCGAGCTGCGTTATCTCAGCGGCGAGACCTCCGGTACAGAGGGGACGGTCATTGGGCAGTATGTGACCTCGTCCAACGGCTCCTTCACCGTGACGGGCCTCCGCGAAGGCACTTACATCTGCCAGGAACTGGAAAGCCCGGAGGGCCACCTGATTGACTCCGAACCCCAGACCGTCTATATCTCCGGCAAGGAGCAGGATGTCGTCACCCTGCGGTTCGGCAACGCGCCGCTGGGCAGTCTCTTGATCACCAAGGTCGGCGATGACGAAAAGCGTGAGCCGCTCTCTGATGTTGAGTTCCTGCTGACGGACAGCTCCGGCAACTTCATTGGCACCAACAACGGCCGCTATGTGACCAACAGCGCGGGCGAGATCCTGGTGGAGGGGCTCACCCCCGGCACCACGGTGGTGGTACGGGAAGTCAGGGCCAAGCCCGGCTATCTGCTGGACGACAGCCCCCAGTACGCCCTGATCCGCAGCGGCGAGACGGTGGGCCTGGAATTCCGCAACGCCCCTGCCGGTAATCTGGTCATCATCAAGCGGAGCAGCTCCGGCACCCATGAGCCCCTGGAGGGTGTGGAGTTCAAGATTACCTATGCGAATGGGTCCTATGTCCCGGACGAAAACGGGCAGCTCTCATCCAACGGACTTTACTATACGGATCGGGAGGGCAAGATCACCATTTCCGGGGTGGTTGGCTCACTGGTCGTAACGGAAATGTCCTCGATCCCAGGCTATACCATCGACGAGGCCACCCGGACCCAGACGGTGGTGGTCCACCCCAACGACACCCAAACGCTTTATTTTTACAACAAGCCGGAGACCACGCTTGTCCTCCAGAAATTCGTCGCGGGGACCGAGAACGAACCTCTGGCCGGGGTGGAGTTCCTGGTCACGGACAGCTCTGGCGCCGTCGTTGGTCCCAACAACGGCGTCTACACCACCGGGGAGGACGGCCGTGCAGTCATCACCGGCCTCACTCCCGGCACCACCATCACTGCCCGAGAGACCCGGACGGTGGACGGATTCGTTCTGGACGGCAACCCCCAGAGCATTCTCATCAAAGAAGGTGAAGTCCAGACCCTGACCTTCTGGAACGCCAGAGAGGGCGGCGTGGAGATTGTCAAGGTCAACGCCGCGGACAAGACGGAACGCCTCTCTGACGCTGTTTTTGAAATCCGTAAGGCATCGGATGACGCCCAGGTGGACACCGTCACCACTGGGGACACCGGCACTGTATTCGCCCCGCTCGCCGAGGGCAATTATTATGCCCTTGAACAGGAAAGCCCCTCCGGATTCAAACTGGATTCCACCCGGCACTATTTTTCCGTCAAGGATGGCGAGGTCACGCAGGAGGTCATCGAAAACGAGGCTATCTCCGGAATCCTGCTCCACAAGGTGGACAGCACCACCGGGGAGGGGATCTACGGCGTCACCTTCCTGCTCTACGATGACACCAACACCCCCATCGGCCAGTACACCTCTGACGATAGAGGATATGTCTATATTAGGGACCTGGCGAGTGGCCGCTACTATCTGCGAGAGCTGGAAAATGAGGGCTATATCGTAGATACAGAGAAAAAGACCGTCTATGTGAGATCCGGGGAGACCACGGAGATCACTTGGGAGAACACCCCTGTCACCGGGCAAATTCAGATCACGAAGACCTCTGAAGATTACAACTCCACCAACGGATGGCCCGCTGGGACACCTATCCCAAACACAGAGTTCGAGATCTACAACGCCCGGACCGGCAAGCTGGTGGACACCATCCGAACAGACAAGAACGGCGTCGCCGTTTCCAAACCTCTGCCTCTCGCCCGCTACCAGGTCATTGAATCCAAAGCGGCAGATTTTTACGGCTTGGACAAGACGCCCATCGAGGTGGAGATCGAGTACACAGGGCAGATCGTGAAAGCCGTCATGACCAACAAGAGCCTCTACACCAACGTCTCCATCAAGAAGACCGGCTACGTGGAGGTCATGCCCGGCCAGACCCTGCGATACGACTTCACCGACATCGCCAACAATTCCACCACCGCATTAGAGTCCTTCTACTGGCGGGAGCGCGCTTTGTTCCTTGACAATCTGCGTAGAAATACGCAATAAAACAAGGCAGATTTCACAAGAAATCTGAACTCTATGCTTGATTCGGCAGGGGCAGAACCTGCCTGACCCGGTGTGACGGGTGACCAAAACTCTGAGACTCCGACGTGCATCCACAGTGTCATGTGGAATGTACGAAGCTCGGTAAAGAGCGGAGGCATGGTTTGAGACAGCCATGCGCCGCGGGAGGCTATAAATCGGTCATGTCTAGTATGTCTTGTTGCAACCGACATAGTCCTGAGAGTACGGCTCGTAAAGTAGAGGGTGATTATACAGCCACCAGACCCATGAGGGGAACTGTCGCCGCTGAAGTTTTCGCGCGCGGAAAGCGGCAGAAAGCCATTGAGGCCGAATGTCCTTGGCAGAATATCACACAAGCCAAGGATGGCAGTCGGGCCAGAGGGACGGACTAAAACCGACATGTAAAGCTAAAGCATAGGGAACAAAGGAACCACGGACGGCACTTCAATCTGTTGAAGTAAGTGAAGTGACACCTTCGCCGCGCAGGTAGGAAATGACCTGCTAATCCGTGGGACAGCAGCCCGTAGTAGCGATGATGTCCGCAATAATAAGGCGGACGGAGCGAAGGGGCATAGTCAGTGCAGATTGTATGTGAACAGGAAGTCGAGGAAGCCGTAGGCATACCTGACTAACACCAGAAACACCAATTCCAGAGAGGAGGCGGTGCGTATGGCACAACAATTCGACAACCCACAAACCGAAACCCAATTACGCGAAATCCAGGACAAGCTGTATCAGCACAGCAAGGAGGTCCACAACGCGGGTGGCCGCCCAGCATTCAAAGGGCTCCTTGAAATCATGTCAGCAGAAGCAACCATCACAACAGCAATCCACAACATCAAAAGCAACCATGGCAGTGAGACTCCCGGCGTGGATTCAAAAACCATGTGAAAAGATTATCTGCAACGTTCCTATTCGTGGGTGATTCGGGATATTCAGAGTGCGTTTCAGCATTATGAACCGCAGCAAATACGCCGGAAGTACATCGACAAACCAGGGAAGGCCGAAAAGCGTCCATTGGGAATCCCTACCATACGGGACAGAATCGTACAGGAACGTATGAGGATTGTGCTGGAACCCATTTTAGAAGCACAATTCTTTGCCCACTCCTATGGATTTCGCCCCATGCGGGACACCGCTATGGCATTGGAGCGCATCAAAAGACTATCGCATACCACAGGCCACTATTGGATTGTCGAGGGTGACATCAGCAAATGCTTTGACAATATCGACCACAGTATTCTTTTGAAACGCTTATATCATGTAGGTGTCAAGGACAGGCGCGTACTGCAAATCGTCAAGGCTATGCTGAAAGCTGGGATTATGGATGAATGTACCATAAATGAGTATGGAACCCCACAGGGCGGTATCATCAGTCCACTGTTGGCGAATGCCTACTTGGACATTATGGATGAGTGGATTACCAAGCAGTGGGAAAACAAGAAAACCAGACATATATACGCCAGTCCGGGAAACAGGCGAGGCGCCCTGTATAAAACATCGTTAATTCCGGGATGTCTGGTACGGTACGCAGACGATTTTGTCATCATCACAGATACCCGTGCCCATGCCGAACAATGGAAAGCTAAACTGCAAATATTTCTGCAAAACAGGCTAAAGCTGGCACTATCCACAGAGAAAACGCTGATAACAGATGTCCGAAGAAAACACATCAAATTCCTTGGCTATGAGTTCAAAATGATACCGGGGAACAGCAAAAAGGGCTATATCACAAAGACGATTCCAGATAGAGACAGACTACGGCGAAAGGTTGACAGTATCGCAGAGAGCATCAAGAAAATTCCCCGGAATTACAGCCGGGAGCAATTTATTGGTGAAATAAACCGCATTAACAGCCAAGTGAGAGGAATCATTCAGTACTACCAATGCTGTACGTGGGTAAATCTCGCCATGCACAAGTACTCCCGTAGATTGCAGTTGATTGCTAAAAGCAGATTAAAGCAATACCGGGGAGAATGGATACCGGCAAATCGAACGCAAAATCTTCCACATATCCACCAACAGCGCAAGCAAAAGATTCCCTCTATAAAGTACCGCGATATTTACGTTGGCTTTACTGCTCTTGCATTTTGCAAGTGGGAAAACGTCTTACCGAAAAACCAGTCTGAAACGCCCTGCTCGGAAGAAGGCCGACAGCTATACTTCAAGCGCACGAAGAAAAAGCGAATGAACGCTCGGCTGGATGAAATGTATTCAGAAAACACCAGCAGAGCTGTCTGCTACAGCAAATGGGGCAATCTCAATAATTTTGAGTTCACGATGAACAGAGCCTATGCGCTCAATCGTGACAGACTGAAATGCAGGGTATGCGGAGGATGGCTGATTTCCAGTACGCTATGCACACACCGCATCAATCCCTGTCTCCCACTGAACCAAGTCAATCGTGTCAACAATCTGGTTTCGCTGCACAAGAAATGCTCTGATGCTGTTAATAATCCCAACCAAGATATAAGTGAATTTGATAGCAAAACACAGCAGAAAATCAAAGGTTTACGGGATAAACTGATAACTTCACATACATGCAACAATTAATCTGCATTGATGGAGCGCCGTGTGCGATGAAAGTCGCATGCACGGTGCGAAGCGGGGGAAAATCCGCTCTGACTGCTGCTTCCTTACAGGAACAGTAAAAGCGGCGGATTACCTATCGCTATCACCTTGCCTACATTTGCGGCGCTGAACAAAATCGTGACTGGAACCTACAATGTACCCGGCAACTACAAGATCGTTTACAAGACCAACTACAGCGGCGACAACTGGCGGGTACTGGCGGATAATCTCAGCACCCAGCGGATCTATGTGTTGGATGCCTCCCCCGCAGTGCTGGGCCTCGGTTCCGGTGAGCGGGTGACGGAGTTCATGGTGTCCTTTGGAATCGTGCCCTCGAATTTCCGGCAGGTGGAGGCGCCGGTGGTATACTGTATCGCCAGCAAGTGGCTGACCGGCGGCAGTCAGGTGGTCAACCAGGCAGACGTCGGCGGCGTCCATAATGGACAATGGATCATGGCCACCTCCCGATGGGTGACCACGATTTACAAAGCCTCCCAGCCTCTGCCTCGGACTGGATATTAAAAACTTCATGACACAGAGCGCCGCCCATACGGGCGGCGCTCTCCTATTTGGAGGTGCGTATGAAAACCAAAAAACTGCTTTTTCTTGCCGCGACATTGGCCCTTCTGATTGCCGTTTGCGGTTCCACTGCCTTCGCGGCGGAGGGAGATGTTGCAGGGGCGATTGAGGAGACATGGGATGCGGCATCCGACCAAATCAAAACTGTCGTCGACAATGTGGTGTTTCCCGCCCTGGACATGATCCTCGCAATCGCGTTCTTTGTCAAGCTGGGAAGCGCGTATTTTGACTATCGAAAAGGGCATCAATTTGAGTGGGCAGGGCCCGCGATTCTCCTTGCGTGCTTGATTTTCTGCTTGACGGCGCCTAACTACATTTGGGGAATCGTTGGAATGTGAAATTGATTAGGGGGCCACACGATCCTGCGGCCCCTGCGTCGTATGGATGGTGCGCCCTATCAGAGAGTGAGGTGACACCAGAAGTTGTTTATTTGGGATTTTGTAGCTGCCACTGTCATGGATAACCTTGTGGACTGGTTTTATGGTCAGATTGTCGGCTTCCTCGGGAACTTCTTTTCCCAGATGGGAAATATGGGTGTGGAGCTGTTTGATCTGGCATGGGTCCAGGCCATTGTCCTGTTTTTCTCCCGCCTTGCCTGGGCCCTGTTCGGGGTGAGTGTCGTTGTCTCATGCTTTCAGTTTGGCATTATGTATGTCAGCGGCGGGCGGGGGAATCTCCAGCAGACTGCGCTGAGTATTATCAAAGGGTTTCTGGCGGTGTCCCTTTTCAGGGTTGCCCCAGTTCGTCTTTATGCACTCTCCGTCTCTCTGCAAGGTACATTTTCTGCCGGGATCACGGGCTATGGCACCAGCATCGGAGAAGTGGGGCAGGAGATCGTGGAGGAGCTCAGTGAGATCGATACCCTCTCTGAAATGCTGAACCACTCATATTTTGGATTGGGCGTGCTGACAAGCTCCTTCATGATCCTGTTCTGTATCATTCTGATGACATACGCAGTAGTAAAGGTGTTCTTTGCAAATCTCAAGCGGGGAGGCATTCTGCTGATCCAGATTGCAGTGGGAAGCCTCTATATGTTCTCCATTCCGCGAGGCTACACGGATGGATTTGTGCAGTGGATCAAGCAGGTCATAGGGCTTTGCCTGACGGCGTTCCTACAATCCACCATCCTGGTAGCAGGACTGATGGTGTTTAAAGACAATGCTTTGCTGGGCCTGAGCCTGATGCTATCAGCCGGCGAGGTGCCCCGTATCGCGGGCACGTTTGGCCTGGACACCACCACCCACGCCAACATCATGTCCGCGGTCTATACGGCACAAACAGCTGTCAATGCTACCAGAATGGTTGCACAGGCGGTGACAGGAACATGAAAGGACTGCTATATGTCAGCAGTGGACCGGGAGAAGGTGGGTAGTTAATATGCTTCCAAATAACAAAATTGTTGTTCGTTATTGTCAATAGCTTTTTCATCTTTATTCGAGTATTGTTTGCTTGCAAAAAAAACGAAGGAGTGAAGTTATGGATGGCGAAATGACAAACCTGTGTGTAAAAATTCCAAAGCCCGTACGAAAGCAGATCCAAGACCGACAGGATGCCAGAGGCTGTACAGTAGATGTCTACATGAATTGGATGATTGAAACATTTTTCAGAATGGAGGATCGGATCATGAAATTAGAACAGAGCGAACAGACGGATGTAAAAACTTTCTCCTTCCAGGTGCCGACGGAGCTGGTGGACCCCTTCAAGGAGTATCTGCGGAAGCGTCATCTCAAGCAAAGAGAGTTTTTCCGGGACTGCATCCAGCGGGCCATCGCAGAAGACGCAGAGCCCAAAACCACCGAAGAACAATAAGAAACAGGAATCAGCGCCGCCGGTAGGATACCGGCGGCGCTGATTGTTTGAAGGGAGCAATTTCATGTTCATTTACCCTGAAAATCTAAAGGCAAAGCCAAAACTTTGGCTCTGGCAGCTGAGGGATATCTCCATCATCGGCATCTGCATGATCCTCTCTGCTCTTGCACTGGCCCAGGGCATCGGGATGGCGCCGCTGGTGCTGACGTTCCTCTATGCCTTTCTGGCCATTCAGGTGGAAGATGCCAGTATTCTGGATTTCCTGCGGAAGGCAGCGTGCTTCCTGTTTTTGCAGCAACAATTTTATGAATGGAGGCTGGATCGATGAAAGGGATTCTCGCGCGGCTGGACAAAAGGAAAGAGGTCCAGCGGCATCAATCCACCCGGCAGCTCATGGGGATTTCCAGCATCACCGATCATGGGGTATCCACCCCTTACGGCGATTATACGTTTTTCTTGATCCGCCCGGATAACCTCTCCGTCCTCTCGGAAGATGCCATCCGGCAGCGGGTCGGCAATCTGGCAAACCTCCTCAGCAACCGGGATGAGGTGACGATCATGGCACTGGATTCCCGTGCTTCTTTTCAGCACAACAAGCTGTTCTATCAGGCCCGGCTGGAGGAGGAAACGGAACCGGCGATCCGTCGGCTGCTGCAGTTGGATCTGGAGCATCTGGACGAGATCCAGGCATCTTCCGCATCCAAACGGGAATTTGTGATCGCCCTGCGTGTGACGGAGAAAGAGGGCCATGATCCGGTGATCCTGCATCAGATGGAAAAGAGCATTTCCAATGAAAATATCCCGGTCCGATTGGCGGAGCGGGAGGATATCAAGCGGCTGTTGGCGGTGTATTACCTGAATGATGCGGCGGTGACTGCTGTGGAGGATGTGGATGGTGAACAGGCGGTGATCATGCGTGGCTAAGAAAATACAGAAGAAAAAAAGAAAGGCCGCTGCGAAAACTCCGGCGCCCCGGCCGAAGGAGTTCCTGGATATGATCGCCCCCGCAGCGGTCAAATTCAATACCGAGAACTATGTTTTCGGCACTACCTATCGCAGTACCATGGCCCTGAAAGGATACCCGCCCACCACGGAGGACCTGGCCCTCCTGTATCGCCTGAGTGAGATGAGCGGTGTCAATATCCGACTGACGGCCAGAAAGCTGGCGAACGGCGAGGAGGATGCCATCATCCAGGCCAGCAGCAACAAAAACCGAATGGAACTGGGGGCCACCAAGATGAAGCAGAGTGTGGTGGCAGAGGCCACACTGGAAGATGTGCGAGGGATGCTGCTCAAGCAGCGCAATGAGCGGGAAGCACTCTTATATTGTACCGTATTCGTGGAATTGGTCGCAAAGAGCATGGATGAGCTTCAATCCCTGAAGGGGACGGTCTCCTCCATGCTCAGCCGGAGCAGGCTGCAGGCAGATCCCTTGTTTCTCTGCCAGCTCAAGGGATTTCAGTCTGTCAATCCCGCCGGCAGGAATATGCTGGGGGCGTACGTGGAGCGGGTCCTTCCCGCAACCAGCATCGCCAATCTCTATCCCATCAGCTATTCCGGCAAATCGGACCCCCACGGATTCTATATTGGCCATGAGAAATATGGTTCCAACGTGTTCGTGGATCTGGATCAAAAGGAGGGAGACAAGACCAGCGGCAGTGCCACCATCCTGGGTAACTCCGGTCAGGGCAAGACCTACCTGCTCCAGCTCCTGCTTTGCAATCTGCTGGAGGCGGGGAAGAGAGTGATCTGTCTGGACTCCGAACACGAGCTGGAAGATTTCTGCATGAATCTGGGCGGAAACTATCTGGACCTCCTGAGCGGCCAGTATCGGATCAATCTGCTGGAGCCCCGCCGCTGGGATGACGGGACGGGAGAAGAGGACCCGGAGGCTCCGCCGGCATTCCGGGGAACGCTGCTGTCCCAGCATACTTCGTTCCTCCGTGATATCTTCCGGGTTTACAAGGACTTCGACACCCCTCATATCGATACGCTGGAGATCATGGTGGAGCGGCTTTACCAGAAGTGGGGGATCTCAGATGACACGGACTTCTCCCGACTGCGGCCCACGGACTACCCGATCCTTCCCGATTTGTATCAGCTTCTGGAGGATGCCTACAACCACTACGATGACAACGGTCCCCATCAGCTCTATACGGCGGAGATCCTCCGGGACCTGTTACTGGGATTGCACTCCATGTGCAAGGGGGCGGACTCCCGGTTTTTTAACGGCCATACCAATATCCAGTCTGCCCGCTTTCTGGTGTTCGGCGTGAAGGCCCTGGACGATGTAGCCCAGAACCTGCGGGACACCATGTTGTTCAGCATCCTCTCCTACATGTCCGGCCAGCTCCTGACTGCGGGCAATTCCGTGGCCACCATCGACGAGCTGTACCTGTGGCTCAACAATCCCACCGCCATCACGTATATTCGCAATGCGCTGAAACGGGTGAGAAAGCGGGAGTCCGCCCTGATCCTCGCCACGCAGAATCTGGAGGACTTCGATCAGCCTGGGATTCGGGAGATGACCCGACCGCTGTTCGCCATCCCCACGCACCAGTTTTACTTCAATGCAGGCGTTGTGGATCAGCAATTCTATATGCGGAATCTCCAGCTGCAGTCCTTTGAATATGAGATCATCAAAAATGCCAAGAGGGGAGAGTGTCTGTACCGCTGCGGCACGGACCGCCACATTCTGAAAGTGGTAGCGCCGGAGTACAAGGCAAAACTGTTCAAGAGGCAGGAGACAGGACAAAACACGTCTCAAAATCCGCAGGAAGAGGCGGTGCCAAAATGATCATCGTAGGCTATGGCGGGGGGACGGACAGCACGGCGATGCTGGTTGGCCTGTGGCAGCGACGCATTCCTGTGGATCTGATCCTCTTTTCGGACCCCGGCGGAGAACAGCCTCATACCTATTGGTATCTCCGGGTTATGGATCGTTGGCTCCGTGCCCGTGGAATGCCGCCAATCACCCGTGTATGGTATCGGGACTGTCTTGGCCGGCGCCAAACGCTGGAGCAGGAGTGCCTGCGGTCAAGGTCGCTGCCGTCCATCGCGTATGGACACAAGAAGTGCTCACAAAAGTACAAAATCGCGCCTCAGGACAGGTTCTGCAATCACTACCCTCCTTGCCTGGAAACATGGAGCCGCGGTGAGCGTGTGGTTAAGATGATCGGGTATGACGCTGGGGAAGCCCGACGGAGGGAGGGGGCCAGAGAGCATGACCTGGCTGATAAAAAGTATCAAAAGGAATATCCTTTGATGGAGTGGGGCTGGCACAGGGATGATTGTGTACAGGCCATCCAGGACGCGGGGCTTCCCTTACCGGGGAAGTCCTCTTGCTTTTTCTGCCCCTCCATGAAGAAGCGGGAGATCCGGACTCTCTACCATCAGTACCCGGACTTGCTGGAGCGAGCCCTGGCAATGGAGGACAATGCCAGACCAAGCCTCATCACAGTAAAAGGACTGGGCCGGGATTTTGCATGGCGGGACTTTATTGTATTCGATCAGGCGCAGCTGGCGCTGCCGGATGCCTTTGTCCCGGAGGAACGGCCCTGCTCCTGTGGAATGGAAGGGGGTGATTCTGGATGCCTGGCCCCGCTCTCCTTGCCGCCAAAGCAGCAATGCTCTTAAGCGACGAACAGACCAGGAAACGGATTGGATACGCTGTTGCCGCAGTCTTTGTCCCGCTGGTGCTGGTGGTGGCATTTTTGCTGTCACTGCTCTCCGGCACCACGCAGCATAACAACGCCGTTGTGGATCTGGTGTTCAATGGAGGCCCTGTGCCCACGACCATGAGTGCAGAGTATACCGCTCAGGTGTATGCCATGCAGGACTGCCTGGAAGTACTGGACAACGCGGTGGCGGAGGTCAACAGCCAGATGGAGTCCGGCACGCTGGACGGCGCCATGGTCAAAGCCACTTTTTTCTCTCTGTGTTTCGGCGGCGAGAATCCGCACCTGTCCGGCAGCGAAGCCTGCGCATTTGCGGACTGCTTTGTGCGGTATGAGACAAGGACCTGCACGGTGGAAAATGGCACTGACCCGGACACCGGAGAGACGGTATACACAGAGGAAATATATACCGTGGCGATAGCCCTGGACCTGGGCACAGCCCATGAAAATCTCGCAGCTGCCGGATATTCGGTGACAGAGGATCTGGAGGCCAATGCCAGGGCTGTCTATGACCGGATCGCCTACGGCGCCGACGGTGACTACACCGGCGAGATCGAATACGGCGGCGCCAGGATGACAGAGCTGGACGTCTCACAGTTCACGGACCCGAACACCAAGAATGCCAAGGATCTGGTCGCCTATGTGACCCATGCGTGGGAATCTGGATGGGGGTATGTCTGGGGGACATTTGGTCAGACGCTGACGAAATCTCTCTTCGAGTCCAAGCTGCGGCAGTACCCGGAAGGTGTGGGCAACTACGCAGACTTCATTCGTTCCAACTGGCTGGGAGGCCGGACTGCTGACTGCGTGGGCCTGATCAAAGGGTATGGATGGCTGGATGTGGATACGCTCACCATCCGATATGGAACCAATGGGATGCCGGATATCGGTGCGGATGCTATGTACCGCAACGCAAAGGTGAAGGGCAGCATCGACACCATCCCGGAGGTGCCGGGCCTCGCTGTCTGGCACAGCGGGCACATCGGCGTCTACATCGGCAACGGTCAGGTCATCGAGGCCATGGGTACCAAGTACGGTGTGGTCAAGACGCAGCTCAGCCAGCGCAGCTGGACGGCCTGGCTGGAGATCCCATATGTCAGCTATGACTGAAGAAAGGAGCGGATAACAGATATGGAAAAGGTCAATGTCGAACTGTCCTTCGACGCGGAAAAACTGGAGGCGCTGGAGTACTGCCTGGAAAAAGAGTGGACTACCGTGAAAAAGAGAATGGCAGATGCACTCCAGCAGCTCTATGAGGAGAAGGTGCCGGAGGCAGTGCGGGAATACCTGGATCGGAAGAACGCGCCTGCTTCCCGGCCCAGGCGTCCGCGTCCTCAAAAACAGACTAGAAAGGAGGAAGCTCCCATTGAACCGGGAGCAGAACAGTATCATGAATGAACATGAGATCACCGTATTGAAGGTGGAGCCGGGCAAGGCGCCTGAGCAGATCACCATTCCCAACACTCTGAAAGCCATGCAGGAGCTGGTGGGCAGTCACATCGAGGTGGTTGACTATCAGGGGGCCTGCCTGGTCTGCAACGAGGAAGGAAAACTGCTGGGACTGGAGCCGAATCGAAGGGTCGGCCAGGATGTGATCACGGGGACGTTCTTCCTGGCAAACAGCGATCTGGATGGGAACTTCTGCTCTTTGAGTCAGGAGGACCTCGCCCACTTCCAGCAGCAATTCGCGCAGCCGGAGGCCCTCACGCAGAAGGATGTGCAGAATGCATTCGGCTTCAGGATCATCAGAATGTGATACATAATGGAGGTACCCATGGATCAGTATGAATTTCAGAGAGAACTTGACGAGGTTCTCCCTTCGCCTGACCCGCAGATGGCAGAAAGACTGAGTGCCTTCGTAGAGGAAAACGAGATCGTCTCCTTCGAGGACTATCTTGCAAGCCTGCGGTTCGTTGTGAAAAATTTCGGGCGGGATACGCTGGAGAGTATCCCGAAGATGATCGATGACAAAACTATGATCCTGCCTGATGAAATGGCGGCCGCCGCGATCTGTGTACAGGGCGGCGTCCCAGTGGATCAGGTACAGCAGATGGCCTATGAGGGGTGGCTCATGGGCTTTTTTGATGCACGCGTGGTTGACAATGGAGGACTCAGCCCGCTGGCGGTCTGCTCTATTGTGGAGCATGGCCGGGAGGAGAAATTCTGCACCGCATACTTCGGCTCCTTCTCTCCGGGGAACGCTCTCCATTGTGCGGTGGAGTATGCCGGACAGCACGACACCACCACGGCCTATGCACTGAAAAACCTCACGGCGGATTTGAGGGTGGGCGTCGATGCGCCATCGGGAAGAAAGATCCTGGATCAGCGCAGGCCGAGTCTGTTAAGAGCGATGGAAAGAGCCTTTGCACAGTGCCCGGCAGTGGCCGCGAAGGTCACCTTCGACACCGACCAGCGTGAAGTGACCGTGGACTACAACCCGCTCTGGCTGGAGCGGCAGAAGATGACCGGCCCTCGGATGGGCGGCATGGAAGGAGGAATGAAGCGATGAGCGGATCTGTGGAACTGGATCTCTGGCTGCACGAGTATGAGGAGGCGGCATTGAGCGACGCTCTCAAAGAGCGGGGCACGACCGTCAGGGAGTATCTGTAGCAGCAGGTGAACAGAGCCTACGAGGAGATGGTCCCCTCTGATGTTCGGGCGCGGGTGGCGCGCAGGATCGGGGAGGAACAGGCGGCACAGCTTGCGGAGCAGGAGGTGTCCCGTCGCTTCGCCATCTTTCACATCAAAGAGCATGGTGAGGAGTTCCGATTTCTCACCAACCACAATACCGAGTTCCTGGACGCCGGCAGGCTCCTTCGAAACTATGTCCGATCCATGCAGGACCGGCCTGACCAGAGCAGGGCCTTCGCGTATTGGTTCCGGGAGCGCGTGGATCTGACCTGCGCCGAGTTCGATGCATATGTGGATGAGCGGCTCATGAATTCAGGCCGGGTGACCGGAGCCTTCGCTATCGATCTGGATCAGGGGACCTTCTCTGCTGTCCACATCGACAACGGTTGGCAGACATTCGCTGCCAAGGATGTGTGCAGCGCCGCCTACTTCGCATTCCGCAAACAAAGACGGTCGAATTCTGACCGTTGGCGGATCTTCCTGGACCGGCTGGACGGCAAGGAGCTCCGGTGTGAAATGGAGCAGGCCAAGGCGGAGGAGCCGCAGTTGCTGTGCGGAAGCAGGCGGCTCAAGCCCTTCGAGATCTCGTTTGACGGGGAAATCAGTGAGTACGGTCACTTCCTGAATTTCTACATGCCGGTGGTGTTCGACCCGGATGCCGTGTTTGGGACGAGCGTGACGAGCGAAGAGAACGACGACTATGTGAACGTCTATGCGGAATACGATCTGCGGACTGGT
>OMEJ01000866.1_pt1 | contig 15429 bp, 8 predicted proteins | sample 1645361 | NCBI WGS metagenome assembly OMEJ01 (sample SAMEA103958156, study PRJEB25191) | human gut metagenome
CTATTATCTGATGCCGGGAGACAGCCGGGAAGAAAGCAAAGCAGAGCAGGTAGATATGTCCATCCGCGCCCAGGAACATGAACTTGGGATCCAGAGAAGCCTTGATATTCTGAGTATGAAAACGGGAATGGGAACCGGTCGATATAAATTTGACTCTTCCGGAGGCGTGAAGACGGCGACGGAAGTGATCTCAGACAAATCTGATCTCTATCAGAACCGTCAGAAAAATGCGATCATCATAGAATCCGCGCTGATCAGAATGGCTCAGGCAATCGCTTTTCTGGATACAGGAAATTCGGCACTGAAGGTAACTGTGGATTTTGATGATTCCATCATCGAAGATACAAATACCACGATTGACAGGAACATCAAGCTGGTGCAGGCAGGTCTTCGGTCAAAGCTGAAGGCGATTATGGAGATTAATAACTGCGATGAAAAAACTGCAAAGTTAGAATTGAAACGAATCGCAGAGGAAGGGCAGGTCACCGGACAGGATATTGATTGGACCGGCGGGGATGAAGAAGAGGATGAAGAATCCGATCAGACAGAGGAAGAGGATACAGGGGATCAGGAAACATCCGGAGAGCGTAGCAGGGATAGGTGATAACAGATGAACCTTTTGGAAAATCAGAGGGCTGCGGATCAGGTGGCCGGGCTGTATCAGGATCTGGAAGAACTGTTGATGTCCAATATCATCCGGCATTGCCAGAACTGGGATCAGCCGATCGCTTCCGATACCTGGTTGCTGCAGAAGCTTGCCGAGATCGGAAAACTGGATAAAGAAAATATTCAGATCATCGCTAAGCATACGGGATTGTCCATGACGGCAATGGAACGGATGCTGCAGGAGGCGGCAGAGGACGCGATCGGGCAGCTGGAGCCTGGAATGCAGGAACTGGCGCGGAGAAAGTTGGTAGGAGAAGCAGTTGATGCAGTGAAAGAAGTTGGTGGACAGATGTTTATCTGCGCTGACCACGGAAATGCAGAACAGCTGATCGATGAAGAGACAGGAGAACCATTTACCGCTCATACAACGAACCCGGTTCCGTTCATTCTTGTAAATGCAGATCCTGCATATAAGCTTCGTGAAGGCGGATGTCTTGCAGACATCGCTCCGACGCTGATCGAGCTGATGGGAATGCAGCAGCCAGCAGATATGACTGGAAAATCATTATTAGTAAAATAGTAAATATATTTGCCCGGAATCATGAAAATGGTTCCGGGTGTTTTGTTGTCAGAAGAGCAAAACATACTGCAGGAGAAAAGAAAATATGCTGCATATAAATCTGATCTACTCTTTTTGAAAAGCATTGAAATGGAAAAATGCATGAAATGAAAAACAAAAATTCAAAAAAACACATTTAAATCAACAAAAATCACGATATGTCATATTTATATGCAAGAATTAGTTGACGAAAAATCATTTTTCCTATATACTTACTACTTGTAGTGAGTTTTGATGTTGTCAAAACAGCTGAAAGAAACTGCAGATGGCAGATTTCGGAAGTATAAAGTACGGCAGGAAACACACAATGATTAGTTGATGATTATGGGAGGTTTTCAAGATGACTGCATATAGAGATATGAGTAGAGAAGAACTGCTTGAATTAAAGAGCAGACTGGAAAAAGAATTTGAAGATGTTAAAGGAAAAGGTCTGAAACTGGATATGTCCAGAGGTAAACCGTCCAAAGCACAGCTTGATCTTTCTATGGGGATGATGGATGTACTTAAGAGCACATCAGATCTTGTCTGCGAAGAAGGAGTAGATTGCCGTAACTATGGAGTGATCGACGGAATCAAAGAAGCAAAACAGCTTCTTTCTGATATGATGGAAGTACCGAAGGACAATATTATCATCTTTGGTAACTCCAGCCTGAACGTAATGTATGATACTGTTGCAAGAGCGATGACACATGGTATCATGGGAAGCACCCCTTGGGCAAAGCTTGACAAGGTAAAATTCCTTTGCCCGGTACCTGGATATGACAGACATTTTGCAATCACAGAACATTTTGGAATTGAGATGATCAATATTCCAATGACGTCGGATGGACCGGATATGGATCTGGTAGAGCAGTATGTGGAGAATGATCCGGCTGTAAAAGGTATCTGGTGTGTACCGAAATATTCTAACCCACAGGGAATCACTTATTCTGATGAAACCGTACACCGTTTTGCGAAATTAAATCCAGCGGCAGAAGATTTCCGTATTTTCTGGGATAATGCATATGGAATCCATCATTTGTATGAGGATAAACAGGATTATCTGATCGAGATTTTGATGGAATGTAAAAAAGAAGGACATCCGAACATGGTTTACAAATTCGGTTCTACTTCCAAGATCAGCTTCCCGGGTTCTGGTATTGCAGCAATTGCAGCATCCGATGAAAACCTTGCGGAAATCCGCAAGATGATGTCCGTACAGACCATCGGTCATGATAAATTAAACCAGCTCAGACATGCGCGTTTCTTCGGTGATATCCATGGAATGGTTCAGCATATGAAGAAACATGCAGATATCTTAAGACCGAAATTTGACACCGTATTAAGTGTACTGGAAAGTGAGCTTGGCGGACTTGAGATTGGTTCCTGGATGGCACCGCGAGGAGGATACTTCATTTCCTTCGATGCGTTGGATGGATGTGCAAAAGCAATCGTAGCAAAAGCAAAAGAAGCCGGACTGATCTTGACAAAAGCGGGAGCAACCTTCCCATACGGAAAGGATCCAAAAGACAGCAATATCCGAATTGCACCGTCCTTCCCGACACCAGAAGAACTGGAAGTTGCAGCACAGGTATTCGTACTCAGCGTAAAACTGGTAAGTATTGATAAAATTCTTGGCGAAAAAGTAGAAGTCGAAGAAGCTTAATATATGTGAAAAACAGTGGATTTTCCCGAAAAGGAGTCCGCTGTTTTTTTAAATAAAGGTTGTGTGGTCGATTTTACAAAAGAAAGTCCTCCAATTCCATTGTGCAAACCATTCCGATGAGCCTCTTAGAGCGGAAATCATGTTCAGCAAAGGCTTCCATGATTTCTGAGTCTCATCTCCATTGCACAAAAGTGAATTGCAGGACTTTCTTTTGTAAAATCGACCGTTTAACTGTACTGGTAAAAATGACGGTGCTGAATTCGGAGAGAAAAAACTGTAAAGAAAGATATTACACTAATCTTCCCTTCCGACTGCAATTCCCTAAATCCTAGTTCTCACCATCCAAAAAACTTTTGCATATGTAAAAAAAGTTACCAATATACAGACCAGAGGAATCCAAAATACTCCCCACACATGAATTTGCACTATGGAGTTCAAGACTCAGGAATCGTGGAAGCCTTTGCTGAACACGATTCCCGCCCTAAGAGGCTTGAACGGAATGGTTAGTGCAACTGAATGCGTGGGGAGTATTTTGGATTCCTCTGGTCGTCCCATTAGAACCTATTATTTTTACATATCCAAAAGTCTTACATCTTCTTCTGCGCAGTCGAAAGCATCAGTTTGATGCGGTTCAGCTGGTTTACTTCGCTTGCTCCCGGATCATAATCGATTGCAACGATGTTGGATTCCGGATGACGGCGGCGCAGTTCTTTAATAACACCTTTCCCGACTACGTGGTTTGGCAGACAGGCGAAAGGCTGTGTGCAGACAATGTTTGGTGCACCGCTGTGGATCAGCTCCAGCATTTCTCCGGTAAGGAACCATCCTTCACCGGTCTGGTTTCCAAGAGAAACAATTTCTTTTGCCATCGAAGCCAGGTGTTCAATATGTGATGGTGGATCAAAGCGTTTACTTGCTTTTAATGCATCAACGGCAGGCTTGCGGAACCATTCCAGAGCCTTGATTCCGAGATTACCCATGCGGGCGGTTGATTTCTTCATGCCGAGATGTTCTGCTTTAAAGTTTGTATTGTAGAAGCAGTAGAGCAGGAAGTCGGTCAGATCCGGAACCACGGCTTCGGCACCTTCCTGTTCAAGAAGATCTACCAGGTAGTTATTGGCAGCTGGAAGGAATTTAACAAGGATTTCTCCGACAACTCCGACACGTGGCTTTTTGACATCTTTTAATGGAAGAGAATCAAAATCTTCTACGATCTGGCGGCAGAGACGCTTAAACTCGTGTCTGCTTGGATAGCCTTTCTTGATAAATTCGATAACTGTCTTTTCCCATTTCTTATGCATGGTATTGGCAGAGCCTGGAACAGCTTCATATGGGCGGACACGGTACAGGCAGCGCATGAAGAGATCACCAAATATCAGACCATATACACCTTTCAGTACAAGTGGAAGGGTGATCTTGAATCCAGGATTGCTTTCAAGCCCGCTTAAGTTGATTGAAATAACAGGGATATGTCCGTAACCGGCTTTTTTAAGAGCACGGCGGATAAATCCGATATAGTTGGAAGCACGGCATCCGCCACCGGTCTGCGAAATAATGACAGCCAGGTGGTCGGTGTCATATTTGCCGGAAAGGATAGCCTCCATGATCTGTCCAACTACCATCAGAGACGGGTAGCAGGCATCATTGTTTACATATTTAAGGCCCATGTCAACTGCATGCTTGTTATCATTTTTCAGTACTTCCAGTTTGTAGCCTGCTTCCTGGAAGGCTGGCTCAATCAGTGAAAAGTGGATCGGTGACATCTGTGGACACAAAATGGTATAGGTTTCCTTCATTTCCTTTGTAAAAGGAATTTTTTCGATATTTGCCGGACGAATGGTGCGCTCCATATGCTTCTGCTCGCGGACGCGGATGGCGGCGAGAAGAGAACGGATACGGATACGTGCGGCACCCAGGTTATTAACCTCATCAATCTTAAGAGAGGTATAAATCTTGTCGGAACCGGTCAGAATATCTGCAACAGCATCGGTTGTTACGGCATCAAGACCGCATCCGAAAGAGTTCAGCTGGATCAGATCCAGATCATCTCTTGTCTTTACAAAATTGGCTGCTGCGTACAGTCGGGAATGATACATCCACTGATCCATAACAATCAGCGGACGTTCTACCGGATTCAGATGGGAGATAGAATCTTCCGTCAGAACGGCAAGTCCGTAGGAGGTGATCATCTCCGGGATACCGTGGTTGACCTCCGGATCGTAATGGTATGGACGACCGGCAAGTACAATGCCGCGGGTTCCTGTCTTTTCCATGTAAGCGAGTGTTTCTTCACCCTTTTTGCGGATGTCCTGACGGCATGCAGCAAGTTCTTCCCATGCAGCATGAGCGGCATTTTTGATTTCTTCTGCTGGAAGATTCTTTGCAGAAGTAAATTCACGGACCAGTCCGTCTGTGATTGTCTTTTCGCTTGTGAGGGCGAGGAATGGATTCATGAAATCTACTTCACCGTGTACGATTGGATCCATATTGTTCTTGATGTTCTCCGCGTATGAGGTGACGATTGGGCAATTATAATGATTGTCGGCATCGGCAAATTCACCACGTTCGTATGGTATACAAGGGTAGAAGATAAAGTCTGCACCCTGGTTGATCAGCCACTGTACATGTCCGTGCGCCAGCTTTGCCGGATAACACTCGGATTCGCTCGGAATAGATTCAATACCAAGTTCATAAATCTTATGTGTAGAAGCAGGAGAGAGTAACACATGATATCCCAGTTTTGTGAAGAAAGTAAACCAGAACGGATAGTTCTCATACATGTTGAGAACTCTTGGAATACCAACCGTTCCACGTTTTGCTTCGGATGGATCTAATGGCGTGTAACCAAAATAACGTTCATTTTTATAAGCGAAAAGGTTTGGCACATCACTCTTTGCTTTCTCTTTTCCAAGACCGCGCTCACAACGGTTTCCGGAAATAAAACGACGTCCGCCACTGAATTTGTTGATGGTCAGACGACAGTTGTTGGTACAGCCGTTACATTTTGCCATTGAGGTTGTATAGGTAAGTTCATTGATTTCATCAATGGAAAGCATGGTTGTATTTTTACATTCTTTGAAACCATAGCGTTCTCTTGCAATCAGTGCAGCCCCAAAAGCACCCATGATTCCTGCAATATCCGGACGGATTGCCTGACATCCGGCGATGGTCTCAAAGCTTCTGAGTACGGCATCATTGTAGAATGTACCACCCTGTACAACAATTTTTTTACCAAGCTCAGATGCATCGGATACCTTGATAACCTTGAAAAGAGCATTTTTGATAACCGAATAAGCAAGTCCGGCTGAAATATCGGATACTTCAGCACCTTCTTTTTGCGCCTGTTTTACCTTTGAGTTCATAAATACGGTACAACGGGTACCGAGGTCAATCGGATGTTTCGCAAAAAGTGCTTCATGTGCAAAATCCTCTACGGTGTAGTTCAGGGATTTGGCAAAAGTCTCGATAAAGGAACCGCATCCGGAAGAACATGCTTCGTTGAGCTGTACGCTGTCTACAGTCTGATTCTTGATCTTGATACACTTCATATCCTGACCACCGATATCGAGGATACAGTCTACATCCGGTTCGAAGAAAGAAGCGGCGTAATAGTGAGATACGGTTTCAACTTCGCCTTCATCCAGAAGAAGTGCGGCTTTAATGAGCGCTTCTCCGTAACCGGTTGAGCAGGAGTGAACGATCTGTACGCCTTCCGGAAGCTGGCTGTAAATATCCTTGATCGCACCGATGGTCGTACCAAGAGGATCACCGTCATTGCCATGGTAGAAGGAGTACAAAAGAGTACCGTCTTCTCCGACCAGAGCGGCTTTCGTGGTGGTAGAACCGGCATCGATTCCAAGGTAGGCATTACCGCGGTAGCTGGCAAGATCACCAACCGGCACCTGATGCTTTGCATGGCGGTTCTTAAATTCATTGTAATCTGCTTCACTGGAAAAGAGCGGCTGCATACGCTCAACTTCAAAGTCCATTTCAATATGGGCATCCAGCTTTTTCTGCATCTCACCAAGAGAGGTGACTACATCCTTTTTAGAGTTCAGCGCAGAGCCGACGGCTGCAAAAAGATGGGAATACTTTGGTGCGATAATGTGTTCGTCATCCAGCTTGAGAGTACGGATAAACGCTTCTCTCAATTCAGAGAGGAAATGAAGCGGTCCACCGAGGAAAGCAACATGTCCGCGGATCGGTTTTCCGCAGGCAAGACCACTGATGGTCTGGTTGACGACTGCCTGGAAAATAGAAGCAGACAGGTCTTCTTTGGTAGCACCGTCATTGATCAGCGGCTGGATATCTGTCTTGGCAAATACGCCACAGCGGGCTGCAATCGTATAAAGTGCTTTGTAATTTTTGGCATATTCGTTCAGACCGGTTGCATCTGTCTGGAGAAGGGACGCCATCTGGTCGATGAAAGATCCGGTACCTCCGGCGCAGATTCCGTTCATACGCTGCTCAATATTTCCATTTTCAAAATAGATGATCTTGGCATCTTCGCCGCCCAGCTCGATCGCTACATCGGTCTGTGGTGCATAATCCTGAAGAGCGGTGGAAACGGCAACAACCTCCTGGACAAAAGGTACGCCAAGATGCTTTGCCAGAGTAAGACCACCTGATCCGGTAATCATTGGAGATACCTTGATCTGACCGAGCTTGTAGATAGCACGACCAAGCAGATCAGAAAGGGTTTCCTGAATATTGGCGAAGTGACGCTCGTAATCAGAAAACAGAACATCATTATTACTGTCCAGAACTGCGATTTTAACAGTTGTAGAACCGATGTCAATCCCCAGGGTATGTAATTCTGTCTGATTCATGATTTAACTACTCCTTATTACAATTAAAAAATTTGTCTGTGTTATTACCTATTAAATGTAGTTCGCAGAGAACTACAGTATCTTACATTATACGACAGAACCAACGAAAATACAAACAGAAGTTATGTATGGCATTGTAGAAAAAAGTGCCTGGAAGTGAACAAAAGATGTAAATTATGTGAAAAGAGAGTAAAGAGGTGGAATGGAATTGACAAAGTAAAAAGCAGACGATAAAATAACATACGTGGAAGGAGGTTTTGAATGAAGAACTGGTTAGATAAAATGGAGCGCAGGTTCGGGCGCTATGCAATTAGAAATCTTACGATGTATCTGCTTGCAGGTTATGCAATCGGATATCTTTTGAGTTTTACGATGCCACAGCTTCTTACCTATTTTACACTGGAACCGGCACTGATTTTGAAAGGGCAGGTGTGGCGACTTCTAAGCTGGGTGATCATCCCACCGAATGACAATATTATTTTTGTTATCTTTATGATGCTGTTATACTATTCCCTTGGTAATACGCTGGAAAGCTACTGGGGGGCATTTCGTTACAATGTTTACATTTTCTCAGGAATATTATTTACAGTTATTGGAGCTTTTATTGTGAATGGACTGATCGGAGGCATTACCGGATTTGGAAGCCTTTACAGTACTTACTATATCAATATGTCCATTTTCCTTGCATGTGCATCCATCATGCCGGATTATCAGCTTTTGCTTTACGGCATTATCCCAATCAAGATGAAGTGGCTTGCAGTTCTGGATGTGGTTCTGCTTGCGGTAGACGCAGTGCAGGGCGGTCTGATCATACGGATCGTGATCATCGCATCGCTTTTGAACTTTATTATTTTCTTTTTCTGCAACCGGAATCTGCGTGGACACAGTCCGAAACAGGCTGCCCGCAGAAAGAAATTCCAGAAGCAGATAAGCCGTCCGCAGAATCAGTATGCAGGCGGTGCAAAGCACAGATGTGCAGTGTGCGGTCGTACGGAACTTGACAATCCGACACTGGAGTTCCGTTATTGTTCAAAGTGTAACGGGAATTATGAATATTGCCAGGACCATCTTTTCACACACGAACATGTGAAGTAGAGTTCTAACATAGAATCAAATTGAATAATAAGAGGAGGAAACAATGAAAAAAACCAAGATTGTTTGTACAATGGGACCAAACACCAACGACAGAGAAATGATGAGAAAGCTGATCCAGAATGGAATGAATGTGGCACGTTTCAATTTCTCACATGGTGATCATGAAGAACAGAAGTTCAGAATGGATATGCTCAAAGAGCTTCGTGAAGAGGAACATACAAACACTGCAATCCTTCTGGATACAAAGGGACCGGAAATTCGTACAGGAATCCTGAAAGATGGAAAGAAGATTACTTTAAAAGAAGGAGAAACCTTCACTCTGACAACAGAAGATATCGTAGGAGATAATAAGAGAGTATCTATCACATATAAGGGACTGGTACAGGATATTTATAAAGGCTGTACCATTCTGATCGACGATGGCCTGATCGGACTTCGTGTAGAGAGCAAGACAGAGACAGAGATTGTCTGTTCTGTAGTAAATGGTGGAGAACTTGGCGAAAGAAAAGGTGTTAACGTACCGAACGTAGCCATTCGTCTTCCGGCTATTACAGAAAAAGATAAGGATGATATCCGTTTCGGTGTAGAGCAGGATATTGACTTTATCGCAGCATCATTTGTAAGAAATGCAGAGTGTGTACTTGAGATCAAGGCATACTTAAAAGAACTCGGCGCTCCGTATATTCCAATCATTGCAAAGGTAGAGAACGCAGAAGGTATTGAGAATATTGATGAGATTATCCGTGCGGCTGATGGTATCATGGTGGCACGTGGAGATCTTGGTGTAGAGATCCCGGCAGAGGAAGTGCCGCATCTCCAGAAAATGATCATCCAGAAATGTAATGACAACTTTAAGACTGTTATTACTGCAACACAGATGCTGGATTCCATGATGCGTAATCCGCGTCCGACAAGAGCAGAAGTGACGGATGTTGCCAATGCGGTATACGACGGAACAGATGCAGTTATGCTTTCCGGAGAGACAGCACAGGGGAAATACCCTCTGGAAGCACTCCAGATGATGGTTCATATTGTAGAGACGACAGAGAAACATCTGGACTATGATTCCATTCTTGTTAAAGCCGGAGATCATCTGAAGTTAGGTGTGTCCAGTGCAATCGGATATGCTTCTGTACTTGCGGCAGCGAACCTGAATGCAAGATGCATCATCACTCCATCTGTATCCGGTGCAACAACAAGGGTTGTATCCAACCTTCGTCCGAAGCAGGAAATCCTTGGAATTACACCGAACGAACGAACCCTTCGCCGGATGTCGATCTACTGGGGCGTAAGAGGATTGAAGTCTCTGGAATTCCATACAACAGATGATATCTGCAGTGGGGCAATTGATCTTGCACAGGCAAAGAAATGCGTGGACAGTGGAGATATTGTTGTCCTGACAGCTGGTATTCCTTCACCGAGCGTACAGCGTGAAAAGGGTTCTGTAAGTAATATGATGCGTATTGCAACCATCGACTAGACGAAAGAGAGATGAACAGAATGAAAAAAGAACCATTCGTAACAAAGACACAGTTAGATGAAATCGTAAAAGAATATCCGACTCCGTTTCATCTTTATGATGAAAAAGGGATTCGTGAAAATGTAAAAGCACTCAAAGAAGCATTTGCATGGAACAAAGGATATAAAGAATATTTTGCAGTAAAGGCAACTCCAAACCCATATATCCTCAATATTTTAAAAGAATATGGATGCGGATGTGACTGCTCTTCCTATACAGAGCTTTTAATGTCTGAGTCTGTCGGACAGGTTGGAGAAAATATTATGTTTTCTTCCAATGATACACCTGCAGAGGAATTTGCACTTGCTGATAAGCTCGGCGCGATCATCAACCTGGACGATATCACACACATTGATTTTCTGGAAAAGACGATCGGAAAGATTCCGGAGACAATCAGCTGCCGTTATAATCCGGGTGGACTTTTCAAAATTTCCAACAGCATTATGGATAATCCGGGAGATGCCAAATACGGTATGACAACTGAACAGATTTTTGAGGCATTCAAGATCCTGAAGTCCAAGGGCGCAAAAGAGTTCGGTATCCATGCATTCCTTGCAAGTAATACTGTAACTAATGAATATTATCCGACACTTGCACGTACTTTGTTTGAAGTAGCAGTTAAGCTTCAGAAGGAGACCGGTGTACATATCAAGTTCATCAACCTTTCCGGTGGTGTGGGAATCCCTTACAAACCGGATCAGGAACCGAACGATATCAAGGTGATCGGTGAAGGTGTAAGAAAAGTGTACGAAGAGGTTCTTGTTCCGGCTGGAATGGGCGATGTGGCGATTTACACAGAGCTTGGCCGTTTTATGCTTGGACCTTATGGATGCCTTGTGACAAAAGCAATCCATGAAAAGCATACGCACAAAGAGTACATCGGTGTAGATGCATGTGCCGCAAACCTGATGCGTCCGGCTATGTATGGTGCATACCATCACATTACTGTCATGGGAAAAGAAAATGAACCATGCGATCATACTTATGATGTGACTGGTTCTCTGTGCGAGAATAATGATAAATTTGCAATCGACCGTCAGCTTCCGAAGATTGACATGGGAGATCTGCTTGTGATCCATGATACCGGAGCACATGGATTCTCTATGGGATATAATTACAACGGACGTCTTCGTTCCGCAGAAGTTCTTCTGAAAGAGGACGGAGGTACACAGCTGATCCGCAGAGCAGAGACTCCGATGGATTACTTTGCAACTTTCGACTGCTTCCCGGTTTATGAGGAACTTAAGAAGAATACGGAAGAAGCGGATAAGCTCGGAAAATAATTTCAAATAGTTTATTTTGAAAAAATACTTGCGAACCGAAGATAAGTATGATATGATTATTTTCGGTTCGTGATTAAAAAACATGAATTTTATGCCGGCATGTCGGAATGGCAGACGAGGCAGACTCAAAATCTGTTGCGGGTGACCGCGTGCGGGTTCAAGTCCCGCTGCCGGCAGTTGATAATTAACTGGAATTGAATAAAAGATATGAGAAGTACATTGCGATGATTCGTGATGTATTTTTTCGTATATACACAATTGTTGTGGCACATTTCGTGTATCTGTAATTTTGATGAGGATCTTTTTTACCCCTTCATGTATTGAAAATATCAAAAAAAAATGTCATAATGAGATGTTGTATATTTGAACGAATAGATAGAAAAGATAGAAGTAAATGATGAGACTTACAGAGAGGCAGTTGATTATGAGCAAAATCGTATTGATAGACGGACACAGTATTCTGAACAGGGCGTTTTTCGGACTTCCGGATCTGACAAATGCGGAAGGACTCCATACGAATGCAATATATGGATTCTTAAATATTATGTTCAAGATCCTGGAGGAGGAAAAGCCGGAGTATCTGACCGTTGCATTTGATGTGCATGCGCCGACTTTCCGCCATAAGATGTTTGAGGCGTATAAGGGGACGAGAAAGCCGATGGCAGAAGAACTCAGACAGCAGGTACCGTTGATGAAGGAAGTTCTGCATGCTATGGGAATCCGGACGATCGAGCAGGAAGGGCTGGAGGCAGATGACCTTCTTGGAACGCTGTCCAAAAGATGCGAGCGAATGGGGATGGAAGTGGTCATTATTTCCGGAGACAGAGATCTTCTCCAGCTTGCTACAGACCATGTTGAGATCCGGATTCCGAAGACAAAACGGACCGGAACTGAGATCGAGAATTATTATGCAGTGGACGTAAAAGAAAAATACCAGGTGACACCGACAGAATTTATCGATGTGAAAGCATTGATGGGAGATACTTCAGATAATATCCCAGGGGTGCCGGGAGTCGGAGAAAAGACGGCGACCAAGATTATTGTAGAATACGGATCTATTGAAAATGCCTACAAGCATGCATCCGAACTGAAGCCGCCGAGAGCATCGAAAAATCTGGTGGAATACTGGGATCAGGCACAAATGAGTAAGGTGCTGGCGACAATCGATGTAGATGCGGATTTTGCTTATGAACTGGAAGAGGCGAAGCTTGGAAATCTTTATACAGAGGAAGCTTATGTCTATTTCCAGAGACTACAGTTCAAGAATCTGCTGAATCGTTTTGATGTGCAGAGTGAGAATTCGATTGAAGATGCATTTGTGATCGCTGTGGGAAGAGAAGAAATTCAGAAAATCTTTGCGGAGGCAGAAAAAGCGCAGACGGTGGGAGCCGTTCTTTACAAAGACACCAGAAATGTACTTCCGCTGTTTGCAGGAAATGCTGAGATAGGTGGAATTGGAATTTCGTTTGGGAAAGAGAAGATCTACTGTATTCCGGCAGGAAATGGATACAGCATGGAGGAACTTCTGGAGGCACTTGTACATGTGGCAAAGCATGCCGGACGGTTTGTGGTGTTTGATCTGAAGTCATCCCTGCCTTATCTGAAAGGATTAGAAGGAGCAGCAGAGGAGAAGTGCTTTGACAGTATTGTAGCAGCTTACCTCCTGAATCCGTTGAAAAATGATTATGGATTTGAAGATGTGGCACAGGAGCATCTTGGATTGATGATCGATCCGAAGACAGAACTGGAAAAAATGGTCTGTTATGAAGCCTATGCTGCATTTGCGTCATCGGCAGTTTTGGAAGAAAAGCTGAAAAAAGAGGAAATGTGGAAGCTTTTTACAGAAATAGAGATGCCGCTTGTATTTACTCTGTTCCACATGGAGCAGAATGGGGTGCGTGTAGAAGCAGAAGAACTGAAAAGCTATGGAGAACAGCTTGGCGGAAAAATCGTACAGCTGGAAAAGGAAATTTATGAGCTTGCCGGGGAAGAATTTAATATCAATTCACCAAAGCAGTTGGGCGTGGTCCTTTTTGAACATCTGTCCCTCCCAAATGGAAAGAAGACGAAAACAGGATATTCGACAGCAGCAGACGTACTGGATAAGCTGGCACCGGATTATCCGATCGTGGCAAAAATCCTGGAATATCGTCAGCTTGCCAAGCTGAAATCGACTTATGCAGATGGGCTTGCCGTGTTTATTCATGAAGATGATCACCGGATCCATGGAAAATTCAACCAGACAGTCACAGCGACCGGACGTATCAGCAGTACAGAGCCAAACCTGCAGAATATCCCGGCGAGGGTAGAACTTGGACGGCTGATCCGTAAAGTATTTGTGCCGGAAGAGGGATATGTGTTTGTAGATGCTGATTATTCGCAGATAGAACTGCGTGTGCTGGCACATTGCTCCGGAGATGCAGCACTGATCGAAGCATACCGGGAGGCAAAGGACATTCACCGGATCACAGCTTCTCAGGTGTTTCATACTCCGTTTGATGAAGTGACCGATCTGCAGAGGCGAAATGCAAAAGCAGTCAACTTTGGTATTGTTTATGGGATCAGTTCTTTTGGACTGAGCCAGGATTTAAGTATTACGAGAAAAGAAGCGGCCGAATATATTGACCGTTATTTTGAAACCTATCCGGGTATCAAGAAATTTCTGGATGATGCAGTTGCTCATGCAAAAGAACAGGGATATGTTGTGACCTTATTTGGCAGAAGAAGACCGGTTCCGGAGCTGTCTTCCAGCAATTTTATGCAGAGACAATTCGGGGAACGTGTGGCAATGAATTCTCCGATCCAGGGAACGGCTGCAGATATCATGAAAATCGCAATGATCGCTGTGGACAAAGAGCTTCGCATGAGAAACATGAAATCCAGGCTGGTTCTGCAGGTACACGACGAACTTCTGATCGAGACATGGAAGGAAGAGGAAGAGGAAGTGCGGGAGATCCTGAAAGAAGGCATGATGCATGCGGCAGATCTTTCCGTTCCGCTTGAAATTGACATGCATAGTGGAAAAAACTGGTATGAGGCAAAATAGAAGGAAACAGATATGAGAAAAATAGGAATAACAGGAGGCATTGGTTCCGGGAAGAGCAAAGTACTCGACTTTTTAAGTGTAGTGTGCGGTGCGGTAATCTGCCAGTCAGATCTGGTGGCACATCAGGTACAGCTTCCGGGAGAAAAATGTTATCAGAAGGTCGTGGAGACGTTTGGGAAAGAAATTTTAAATCCTGACGGAACGATTGATCGGAAAATTCTTGGCAGAATTGTGTTTGATCAGCCAGAGAAACTGCAAAAGCTTAATGCGATCGTGCATCCGGCGGTCAATGAAAAGATCCGGAAGGAAATGCAGAAGGCGCAGGAAGAGGGAAAAGAGCTTTTTATTCTGGAAGCCGCACTCCTTACGGAACCGGTATATCGTGAGATGTTGGATGAGATCTGGTATATTCATGTGCCACAGGAGATCCGGATGGAGCGACTGAGAAGTTCACGCGGATATTCAGATGAAAAAATGTATGCGGTGTTTGCAAATCAGCCGTCGGAAGAGACATTTACAGCGGTTTCGGATCTTGTGATCGAAAACGGCGGAACCTTTGAAGAAACGGAAAAACAGATAGACTTGGCACTGGGAAGAGGCTAAGAACAGGGAGAAGAAACAAGATGAGATTATGCAGCATTGCCAGTGGCAGCAGCGGAAACTGTATTTATGTGGGGAGCGATCGAACGCATCTGCTTGTAGATACAGGAATCAGCAAAAAACGAATTGAGGAAGGCTTAAAGGAACTTGAAATAAAAGGGAAAGAGCTGGATGGAATCCTGATTAC
>OMEJ01000873.1_pt1 | contig 15278 bp, 15 predicted proteins | sample 1645361 | NCBI WGS metagenome assembly OMEJ01 (sample SAMEA103958156, study PRJEB25191) | human gut metagenome
TTTTTAGTATATCATGAAACGGTTTGTCAGACCATAAAATTAATTAAATATCAATAATACAGTATACTAGATTGATGGTCAGTTTTCTAAAAGCATTTACAGATAAGAATAAAACTGTTCAGTTATTCTACTCCACGCATAGTACTGAATTTATTAATAAAATGAATTTGAAAAATGTGGTGGTTTTACATAAGGGAAAAGCATTTTCGTTTGTTGACGAATTAGAAGATGAAGATATAGCATATTTAGCAAAGAATCCTAATTTGGATATTTTTAAGCTTTTTTTCTCTAAGAAATGTGTTTTGTTTGAGGGAATATCAGAAGAATTACTAATTCGCTCTTATATTGACTCGCAAGTATCTTTGAGTGAGATTGAATTGCTATCATTCCATAAGGGATTTGAGAAAATAATGAATATTTGGAAAAAAATCAATGAAGGTTCAGGTAACAAATTGGGCATTATACGAGATTATGATGACCAACCTGATGCAAAGAAACGACATGATAAGTATAATGATGATAAAGAAATATGTGTTAGGACAACAGAGTATTATACCTTAGAACCGGAAATTGTAAATACTGGTGACAACTTTAATATTTTGAAGGAAAAATATGGAGAAGTTTTCGGTTGGAGTAATATGACAGCTGAGCAGCTTACAGAAGCATGGAAAAATGCAAAAGCATCAGATATGTTTACTATTTGTAAGGATTTAGCTAGTGGTGGATTAGAAGGATTTCAAATGCCCAAACATATTCAAGATGTATTAGATTTTCTTTCTCAAGAGCAGGAAGAGGTGTTATAAAGTGGAAATAAATATAGCGGGGGCCGGAGCAGGAAAGACTACAAAGATGTCAGATAAAATAATACTTCTTCGTAATCAAATAGATGAGAATAAGAAAATATTTTGCGTTGCGTTTACTAATAGTGCCGTAGATTGCATTCGTAGAAAATTATGTGAACATTATGTACAAATCCCGGAAAATATAATAGTGAGTACGATTCATTCATTTCTGTATAGAGAAATAATAAAACCGTATTATCATTTACTTTATGGAAAGAAATATGAAAAAATTTCTATTTCGGATTTACCCCAAGATGCAAAGTATAAAAATGCAAAGATTAAAAGACTTGATGAGTTGAATGTACTTCACCAAACAGTAATTCCTGAACATGCTAAATGGGTGTTATGTAAAAAATCAAAGGACACAAAAAGTATAAAGGATGGCAGAGTAATCATTAAAAATGCAATTGCAAAATATTGCGGCGCAATCTGTATAGATGAAGCACAGGATATAGATAAGCATATGCAAGAAATTATAGAAGAATTAAGTAGAACGGGAATCCCCATGTTGCTGATGGGAGATCCAAAACAGGATTTAAAAGGTTTTAAATGCTTAAGGAATCTTATGTCTATATACAAGCAAAATGTTAGATATATATCGGAATGCCATAGATGTCCGCAATTACATTTAGAACTGTCAAATTGTTTAGTAGATGAAAATGAAAAACAGAAATCTGAAAAAGATTCCGGACAATTGTCAATATATTATGAAAGTGAAATTGATTGTCGCACGTTAATTGAAAGTCAAAAATATGATTTGATGTATATATCCCAGAAGCAAGGGGTATATGAAACGCATGACTACAAGAAAAATAATATGAGAGAGAATTTAGCGTAAGAGCTTGAACCATTGTTGTCTGAGAATCATCCAACCAAAGATACTCTGACAGTAAAAAAAGTAGCGTATTATTATGCTGGGAAGATGATTGAAAAGTACAGGAATACGGGAAAGAAAAAAGATGCAATGGCATTACTGAGCAAGTGTGAAAAAATAGATTCAAGAAGATATGGCATTATCATAAATATTTTTGAAGACGAAAGCCCAATAAAACAGGAAGATAAGATTTTTGTAAAATCAATAGACTACATAAAGGGAATGGAGGGTGAGAAGTGTTTGTTTATTCTTACTAACGATTTGGCGGCATATTTATTTGACGATAATACCGAGATGAATAAGACCAAGAATAAGCTTTATGTAGCACTTACTCGTTCGCTAAATGAATTGTCGATGTACATATTAAAAGAAGTTGAGAATAAATACACAAAGAAGAGAATACAGGATTCTTTTGAAGGATACCTTTGAATGTGAAGGAGAGAAGGTATTATAAGTAATTTAGGTGGATAGGGAATAGCTTTGATGGTAAAGATTTCATTTGGATTGGTAAATGAGCGGTGCGAATTAACAAGTCCAAAACGAAAAAGTTCTGATGTTGTTTGATGGAATGGTGGATGGTGAGGACAATCCGGAACTTTTTGAAGATATCAAAGAGGGATTTGTTGAGGATTATATACCGTTACCGGGACAATACGATATCAACGAGTATCGAATAATGGAAGAGTTTATATACGAGCTTCCGGAGGGAAAGAATCAGAATGTATTGGCAGGGGCAATCCAGGGAAGAGGCGCTTTTAGAAGATTTAAGGATAAATTGTATGACTTGAATCTGGAGAAACAGTGGTACCAATATCGTGATGAAGCTTATGAAAAAATAGCAAGGCAATGGTGTGAAAGACATAAGATTGATCTTGTTGAATAAAAGAAAGAGGTAAATTGTGAGTGATTTCGGAAAAAACAGAGTACTGGCATTATATAAGATTCTGACAGCATATACAGACGAACAACATCAGATTTCTATGCAGGATATTTTGGTTCACATGGATGCAGAAGGTTATTACTGTAGTGAAGACAGTATTCTGCGATATATAAAACAATTAAGAAATGAATTAGGGGTAGATGTAATTTCCGGTCGTGGAAGGAATACTCGTTATTTCATTGGAAACAGACTTTTGGAAAAGGAAGAGATGAAACTTATTATTGATTCCGTTAATGCGTCTAATTTCATTGAGAAAAGTATTGCCACCAAAATGATTGATAAATTGAAATCTACTATGAGTCTGTATGATGCGGAAGAACTGGATAGAAGCGTGTTAGGGATTAATATTGCAAAAGCAGAGAATAAGAAAATTCTCTATAATGTAAATTTGATTCAGAAAGCTCTATCTAAGGGGGTTCAGATAAGTTTTGATTATATGGTGTGGGATAGAAATAAGAAGTTGGTAAAAAAGTCGGATAGACGATATAACATGAACCCCTGGGCTTTAATATGGGCAAATGATAGGTATTATTTGTATGGCTATGATGTAAAAGAAAAAGATGGTGTATTAAGTGAAAGAAATTATAGAGTGGATAAACTTGATAATATCAAGTTGTCCAATATACCAAGAGCTGGTAAAAGTCAGTTCCGTATTTTTAATGCTAATACATATGTTTCAAGACGGATGGGTATGTTTTCAGGAAAAGAACAGGTAATAACTGTGAGAATTCCGGATACGTTAGTTGGCCCTTTTATAGATCAATTTGGTAAGAGGATTACAATTTCGGAATACACAGAGGGTATGTTATTAGTTACTTTTAATGCAGTTGCGTCTGTTATCTTGCTTGGATGGTTATTAGGATTACAATATGTAGAGGTATTAGAACCACAGAGTGTTAGGAATGCTATGACTGATTTGATAAAACAAAATATGGAAATATATTCTAAAAAGAATTGACGCAAATATGCGGCAATTCTTTTCCTGTTCTATGATAAAATTATATATAATTTTACTGTTACCAATCATGCAAGAAATAAGCAACCACAAGGAGGTTTGGTGTTGAAAGATTACTTATTAGATGTTATGCAACAACATGAACATGGTTTGTATATGTGCGAATTACCAACGGGCAATGGAAAAACTTATGATTCGGCACGGGCAATGAAAGAATATGCGGATTTAATTGGTGATGATACCAAAATCATTTACCTGACAACTTTAAATAAGAATTTACCAGAAGATGCATTGAGGGCGGCATATGGGAGTGAGGAGCTTTATAAGCGTAATGTATTGAGATTACGCTCTAATTTTGATGAGGTTGTAGAAAAAATTCTTGGGATTGAAGTGCCGGAGGAAATGAAAACGGATGCGTATCTTAAATTATGCAAGGATGTTTCCCTTTATCGTAATGCTGTGGAAAAAAGATATGCTGATAAGGAATATATAAAAGAATTGGCTGACAGAATAACAGAAGGGGGCAGGCAGCTTCGATATGAAATTACTAAACGTTTAAAGAATAGATTTCAAACAAAGACACAGCGAAAAAATGCTATTAGAACTGATGCTAAATATAAATGGATTGGGAAATTATATCCTGCAGTATTTACAGACGATTACAAAATAATATTAATGAGTGTCAGTAAGTTTATGAAGAGAAATTCTATTCTTATTGATTCCAGTTATGAGTTTTTGAATTCGGATTTAATAGAAAACGCAGTAATTGTTATTGATGAATTTGATGCAACGAAGGATACTATACAAAGTGAGCTGATTGATAAGTCATTGGCAATGCAGGAAGACTATATACAGTTGTTTCGTCAGATATATCGTACTTTGAATCCAAACGATTTTTCTTCCAGTATGAGACAAGCTATGGATGAGGTTGAAAAATCAGGGAATAGAAATACATTTACAACACTAATGGATGAAGCAAGAAAAATTGCAGAGAATTATCATGTAAGGTTAAGTATAAAAACCAAAGAAGATTTAGTGGATCAGAGACAGATTTTCTTGTTTAATGATGGTTCATTCCATACGGTTTTAAAAGAAGGGGCACAGTATATCCGCTCATCCTTAAATAAAGAAGACAATCGTATTGATGTTTTCTTTGAGGGGAAAGATGATTTTTTCAAGAACAGAAACAAAGAGAAGGATATTGTGTTATATAGCTTATTGCGTGAGATTAATGTATTTTTTTTGCATTTTAGGTTATTTTCTATAGAATGGGCAAGAAATTACATGGAAATTATAAATAGCTCCAGAAGCGGTATCATGGATGCGATGAATTTGGAGAATGCTATTAGTACAATCCTAAAAAGATTAGAATTAGCTAATAAGCAAAGAGATTTGTTGATGGGTGAAACTTGCCAAATGATTAGAAATAATCGTGAACTGATATTGGAGGATAGAAGCTTCTATCAAGTTGGCATGGAGTATTATGAATTTGAGGATAATGATTCTCATCATGACAATACAAATCTTAAATTTGTTAAGGTATATGATACTCCTGAAAAAATCATGTTATACCTTGCAGGAAAAGCAACTGTGTTTGGGATATCGGCAACTGCTGAAGTTGATACAGTTGTTGGAAATTATGATTTGAGATATTTGAAGGAGCGGTTAAAAGACAGGTTTCATAAGACGCCGGGTTATTTAAAGGACAAAACAAGAACTGCATTAGAAAAAAGATGGAGCGCTTATGCAGATGGCGAGATAAATGTACATGGGGAAGTAATCAGCAGTAATATACAAGGATTCAATGCAGAAGATTATTGCAAAACATTTATGGATGCAGAATTTGCACGTTATGCTTCAAACATTATCACCAATATAACAGATAACGAATATCAGATAATAAGATACTGCAATGTACTTCAATCAATGTGTATTTACTCATGTGAGATAAAGAAGTAAAAGAAGTGTAAAAAATTTTGCCGTTCCCTGTCCGGCTGACTGCCGGACGGGTCGGGCTTTAGTCGGGCAACTCTACCTTGCCGACAAAAGAGTAATAGATTTCGATTTCCTGTCTGCGGAGCTTCCCCCGGCGTTTCCCGTCAAGGGCTTCCGATTCGTGGATTACGATTTTCTCCACAAACTCCCGCAACAGGGTAGGGGTGAGTTCCTCAAAGCTGGTGTACTTGCGTACCACTTTCATAAACTTTTCAGCGTTTGCCGTGGCTTCCAGCGTTTTAGAAAGTTCGCCCTGCAAAGCGGCGGCTTTCTCTTTCAGTTCCTTTTGCTCGGCTTCGTAGTCTGCCGAAAGTTCCGTGAAACGCTCGTCCGATATGCGCCCGGTCACGCTGTCCTCATACAGCCGCTTGAAGATAGCGGAGAGTTCCGCAATCCGCTTTTCTGCCGCTTCCAGTTCTTTCTTTTTGGCGGCGTTCCGGCGTTTGCTCCCGTCCTCGGTCTGCTCGGTCAACAGCTTCATAAACCGGGCTTCATGCTTTGCGGCGTAGCTGGTGACTTTCCGTAAATTCTCGGTCACTCCCTCGGTCAAGAGGTCGGTGCGGATAAAGTGCGCCGTACAGTCTGCCGTACGCTTCTTGTAGCTGCCGCATATATAGCAGTCCTGCCGCCTTTTGTCCGTCTGATACCTCTGCTGGTACATCACGCTGCCGCAGTCCGCACAAAAGAGCAAGCCGGAGAACAAGCCCACTTCATCATAGCGGTTGGGGCGTTTGCGCTGTTTGCGCAGCTCCTGCACACGCTCCCATGTGTCTTTGTCGATTATCTGCTCATGGTGGTTCTCAAAGATAACCTGTTTTTCTTCGGGGTTCTCCTTGCTCTGCTTTACCTTGTAGGACACTTTCTCGGTCTTGAAGTTCACAAGGCAGCCCGTGTACTCCCTGTTTTCAAGGATATGCGCCACGGTGTTTGTCGCCCATCTGCACTCATAGCCGGGGTGGTAGCGGCGTGTGCTTCCCGTCCGGCGGTATTCCAGCGTTCCCGGCGTGGGGATTTCCTGCTCCGTGAGCATACGCGCTATCTTGGTCGGTCCATTCCCGGCAAGGCATAAGCTGTATATCTGCCTTACTACCGGGGCGGCTTCTTCGTCAATGATGAAATTTTCGTCCTCGTCCATAAGGTAGCCGTACACGGGCTTGCTTGTGACAGGCTTCCCACTCATGCCTTTTGAGCGTTTTACCGCCCGGATTTTCTTGCTCGTATCCCTCACCAGCCATTCATTAAAAATATTACGCAAGGGGGCAAAATCGTTGTCGCCCTGTGCGCTGTCCACTCCGTCATTGATAGCGATAAAGCGGACGCCTTTCTGTGGGAAAATCATTTCTGTGTACATTCCCACTTGTAAGTAATTTCGCCCTAACCGTGACATATCCTTTACTATGACTGTGCCGACTTTCCCGGCTTCAATGTCCGCAAGCATGGCTTGAAAACCGGGTCTTTGGAAGTTCGCGCCGGAAAATCCGTCATCAGTGTACCATTTGAGGTTGTTAAAGCCGTTCTGCTTGGCGTAGTTTTCAAGGATTCGCTTCTGATTGCTGATAGAATTGCTCTCGCCTTGCAGCTCGTCCTCATGGGATAACCTCGGATAAAGGGCGGTGATAAGTGTTGTGGCGGTCTGTCTTGACATAGATTCCTCCGTTTCCGACAGCCAGCCCACTATTCCGTATGTCTATTATACCATAGGTCATGGCTGGCTGTACAGTCCTTTTTGTTACTTTATGGCACATAATGTCGAATATTTTTTATCAAGGAATGTCGCTCTATATGGCATGGGCGGCTGTTCCCCCGGCTGCGCTTTCCGCTTCCAGCACTTTCATCATTTTGTCGGCGGCAGTGGCGGTGGTGTCCTGTTTGAAATAGCCGGAAACCACAAGGACGGTGTTTCCCCGGCGTATCTCGGTTACGCAGTCCGGGCGGCGGGCAGTAGTGGCGGTGTTCCTGTTGGGGGTATTGGTCATAGGCTCTCCTTTCCGTTCATCAGCGTTTTCAGCCGTTCCATTTTCTCCTGTGCCGTGGCTTTTCTGAAATTCTCCCCGGTGAAGCAGACGGGGGAACACATTTCAAGCAGGCGGTCATAAATCCGGGCGTGGGGCGTGTCCTCCGGGTTCTGCAATTCTTCCAGCGTGAGGTTGGTCGTCACGATCAGCGGCTTGTTGCTGCGGTATCGGCTGTCAACCACGTTATAGACTTGCTCTAAGCCGTATTCCGTGCCGCGCTCCATGCCGAAATCGTCAAGGATAAGCAGGGGGAAGCGGCAGAGGCGGTCTATGTATTCGTTCCTGTCCTTATAGCTGGCGGCAAGGTCGTTGAGTATCAAGGCAAAGTTCGTCATGCACACGGAAATCTCTTTCTCCATGAGGGCGTTAGCGATACACCCGGCAAAATAGCTTTTTCCCGCGCCGACTTTCCCCCATAAAAGGTAGCCGATATTCTCCGCTTTCATATCCTCCCAATGCGCCACATAGAAGTGCGCCTTATCCATTTGCGGGCATTTCCCGTTGTCGTTCTCAAACGTCCATTCCCTCATAGCCGGGTCGGTGAAGCCCTTTCTTTTCAGCCGTTCGACTTCCTCCCGGTGCTTCTGTTCCCTGTCGGCGGCTTCCCGCTTTTCCCGGTCTGCCCGTTTGCAGTCACATTCCTTGGGGTGTCGGTCGCGTCCGAAAAGCGTCTTTCCCTCCGCAAAATAGGCTTCTTTGGGCTGGCGGCATTTCCCGCAGTATAAAAGCCCGTCCCCGCCTGTGTAGTCCCCCGGCTCGGCTTCCTGTGCCGTGGCAAGCCGGAAAATAGCGTTATCGTAATCGCACATAAAATCGTTCCTCCTTATTCATGGTCTTTTACGCCCTGTTTACGGGGCGTTCTATTTCTATTGTCAAAGGCTCTCGCCCTCCCGGTAGGAATAATCGGGTATCTTTTGCTTTGGTGCTTTCTTTGCTTCATCATCAGCCGCCCATCGCCGGATAGTGGCGGCATGATTCCTGTATTTCTTTCCGCTGGAAGCGATATAGCCGGATAAGCGGTCTATGTAATATTCCCATTTGCCGGGAAGCTCCGTTTGCAGTTCTGCAAGCTCCTTTTCTGACAGGAATACGTTTTTATATCTGCCAAAAGGGGCGCGGGCGGTCTGTCCTGTCTTTATCTCTCCCTCTCTCTTTATCTCTAACTCTATATCTATCTCTTTCTCTATCTCTAACTCTCTCTCTGGTGGACAAATGTCCGCGGCATATGGTGGACATTTGTCCGCCACGGCTTCCGGCAATGTCTTTTGCTCCTGCAAAGCCCGCCTTGCGCGGCGTTTGCGCTCCCCCTCGGTAGAGGACTGACCGATTAAGAGTTCAATGTTGCTCATGTATAAAGCCCCGTTCTGCAACGGCTCTACAAGCCCCAGTTTCATAAAAATCTGCAAGGCTCTTTCCACTGTGCCGACTTGCTGGCGGGTGATTGTGGCTATCATCTGTGCGGTGTAGGGGATATTCTCGTCAAGCTGGAGCTTTCCCCCGTTCTTCAGCGATTTTAGGTACAGCTTCAAGAGAATGTTTGAATAGAGTACGCCGTCCTGCATACTTTCCAGCAGCACGATAGCGTCCTCGTCAAAATAGCTCTCTTTCAGCTTTAGGTAGTAATATTTGCGGTTGTCTGCCATTCGTTCCTCCTTATGGTCTGTTCTGTGGCTTCTGTCACGCTTTAGGACGCTGTTTTCATGGATAAAGGATATAAATACCGTCTACCCGTTGAGGGCGGTCAAAAAAGCCTTGATTTATGGGCTTCTTTCATAGCCTAAATGCGTAGAAAGGTGGTATCTTTTCCGCTGACGTTCCGATTCTTTCCGGCGGCGCACTTTTACGGCACAATCGGGGCAGTATTTCCCACGGTTTGACTTGGGGAGAAAATACGCGCCGCACTCGGTACAGCGTTTCAGTTCTGCCCGGTGGAACAGGGCGGCTTCCAGTTTCCCGTCCAGCGGCAGCACGGCGGCAGTAAACCAGCGGCATAAAAGCGAATAGCTGATACTCTGCACACATACGCAAGGCTCGCCATTATCCAGCAGGATACAGTTGCCGTTATCGTAATTGCAGCACTCATGCACAAGGCGGCACGCCGCCCGGTGCTGTAAATAGTCCATGTATGGGTGTTTACCGTTCATTTTCCCGCCCCTTTCCGCGCTCCGGCTCACGCCTTAAAATCTGCTCAATATTGCTCTTAACGGTCTGCAATTCCTTTGTTTTCTCTCTCTTTTCTCGGTACTCGTTGTAAAGCGTGTTTTTCTCCCTCATAAGCTGCTCAATCTCCGCTTGTAATGTCTTGGACGCTGGAAGTTTGGTAATGCCCTTTGCCTTAAAATACCGGGTGGCAGCTTCGGCTATCATAAAATCGCTTTCGTGCTGCTCCCGGTAGTTTTTGCGGGCTTTCTCCGTTTTCTGTGCTTTCAGCCCGTCACGGGCGGGCTTGGTCTTGATGTAGGCTAATAGCTGTTTCTGCAAGTCTTTCTTCTCCCGTAAAGTGCTTTCCACGGCTTTCAGTTCGGCATGGACACTGTTCAGTTCCGCGCTGGCGGCGGCAAGGGCGGCTTCCAGTTCCTCCGGGGAAGAAAAGCCGGATTCCTCGTAAATGCTCATGGTCGCCGCCATCTGTTTTAGGTTGTGGACAGCCGCCCAGCGGTCATATCCTATGCCCTTGCCCTCGGCTCGTTTCGCTTCCCGGTCTACCATGCGCTGTACAGCTTCCCGTTGGGAAGTGTCCTGTTTGGGTGTGTTTATGGCGGCTTTGTTACGCTGTAAACGCTCCCTTATGCTACGGGGGTGTTCCTTTTTGGGTGCGGGTGTTTCGGCGGCTCTGACGGCGTTCTGTGCGTTTAGGGTGAGTGCTTCCAGTACGGCGGCGCGGTCAAAATCATCACCCAATTTCCGGGCGGTGATTGGCTTCGTTCTGTCCGGCGTGAGATACGATAACCTCCCCCGGCTCTCCTTGACTGTCACGCCCTGTTGTAGCAGCTTCTCGGAAAAGTCCTCAAAAGAGAGGGCAGCGGACAGGGCGGTGCGGATCGTGCGCCGCAGCTTCTCCTTGTCGGTTTCAAATTTTGTAAGTTTGGGCGGCTCTCCTGTGGCGGTAGGGGAAGCGTTCTCTTTATCCAGTGCGGCTTGTCCTTTCCGCTTCGCCCAATACTCACGCTCGGTGACACGGTTCTTGCTCCCATGCAGTAAGTCAATCTGATAAAGGTTTTCCCGGTGGCACATCTCCATGACTTCCGCTTTGAAATACTCCATAGCAGCGTCCGTACAGCGGTGCTTGCAGCCCTCCCTTGTGTCCGCTGGTCTTTCCATGTAGGGCAGCAGCGGCACTTCCGCAATCCGCAAAGAATTGATTACGATATGCACATGAATGTTGCCGCTGTGGTTATGCCCGTCCGGGTGGGTGCATACAATGGCTTGGTGTCCGGGGAAATGTTCTCTGCAAAACTGTTCGCCTAACTGTTGCGCCCGGTCTACGGTCAAGCTGTTGTCGGCAGCGTCACGGGGGTCAAAACTGATAATATAGTGGTGGCTTTTCACGTCCTCACGTTTTTGGTTCTTGCCGTATTTCAGATTGGAGCGCATACAAGCGATTGCAAAATCTTCATCACCGCAATTCAGAGAGGAAATGAGATAGCCTGTCCTCGGAACAATCTGCCCGTTTTCATCAAGGGTGGGCTTCATGGTAAACTCGTCATGCTCAAAGGTTAGGTACTGCTCGGCAGCTCCATAGTCGGCATTTTTAGAGCTGATATGTTTGAATGTTGCCAACGGCTTCACCTACTTTCTGCAAGACTTCAAACTTCAAGGCGGCAAGCTCCGCTGTGGCGGCTCTTACTTCTTTTGAGAGGGCGTTATAAGGTGCGCCGTACTCGTTCAGACAGCGGGCAATCTGGTTCAAGTTGCCGCCGATTTTCCCGTATTCGGCTGTGAGTTTTCCAACGGCAGACAGCAATTCATCATTGACTGGGGAAACGGTGATAACCGGGCATATGCTCGACTTGATAAGGGCTTGCCGGATAAACTCGGCTTGGCTCATTTTGCATAAGGCGACACGCTCGGAAAACTCGGCGTATTCTTCCTCGGTCAAGCGTGTCTTGATTACCCTGTGGCGGTGGGGCGTGTTATATCTTTTCATGGTCGTAGACCTCCTTTCTTTTATGCTTTGCCATTTCACTAATAGGAGAAAAACAGGGGCAAAAGCGGAAGTGTTTTTTGAAAAATCCGAAAAAATTTTTTCGGTAGATTTTTCAAGCGGCGCAAGCCGCAAAAAGGCGGGCTTGGGGTGGCAACCCCAACAAGATTCCCGCAGGACAAAATAAGCCGGTAGGCGAAATTTGGTACTGTGGTAGAATCTTGCTCTAAGAAAGTGACGGATTCCGCTGTGTAGGCTTCTGCTGATACCCTCGACGGAGAGGGCGGGGCTTCTGCCAACTTTGCGGCAATATTTTTCCCGTCATTATTACTACGCACCGGAAGAAAAATATGGCAAAGTCCCCCGGAAAATCTTTTCGTGTTTTCGTAACAGTATTTGACAAAAACGGGCGCAAAAAAACAGGAAACCTTTTTCTGATTTCCTGTTTACTGACTGCCAAAAAGGGCGGCGGTTATTCGGTTGTCATTCCCCGGAAGCAAACTTGTAGCCTATGCCTAAAACGTTCTTTATGTAGGTGGGGTTTTTGCTGTCCGGCTCTATCTTTTTCCGTAGGTTGTAAATCACGTTGACAACACTTGAATGGCAGCTATCGCTATCCATGTTCCAAACGGCTTCAAAAATCTGTTCTTGTGTGAGGACATTGCCGGGATTGGAAGCAAGGAATACAAGGGTACTGTATTCAAGGCGGGTAAGGTTTATTTCCTCCCCGTCCCTAAATACCCGGCGTTGGTGCTGCCTTATTTCCAGTCCCGGAAAAAAGAGTGTAGGAAAAACACCAAAAGACATGGTTTCCATTTTAGCTTGATTGGCAGTTATTAACGATATAATTTGTTCATATAAGTTGTTCTGATTATCTGTCCGAATTATTATTAACTTATCCATGTGTTTTCATGACCTATTCTGTCTGCGCTAGTTTTGTATGTTTAGAAGTTGCATATATCAATGGGCTAACTTCTTTTTCACAAAATAAGCTAAGTCTATGGAGTGCTCTGGTACAGGCAACGTATAAGAGATTTTTATCATCTTCATCATAGTAGTTTTGATTGTCTGCATCACAAATTAAGACGGCATCAAATTCCAACCCCTTTGACATATATACTGGTATAATGAATACACCTTGTAACTCTGCTGCACTTCCATTTCTGATTATTTGTATATCTAGTTTGTGCTTTATTTTGTTATACAAGCAGATGGAATTATTTTCAGTTTTACAAATTAATCCTATTGACTGTAATCCTTTTTCTTGGCATGATTTTACCTCTTCAACAATCTTGTCAATAAAGACTTCGGAATTATCCGCAATAAATACTTCCGGGCTATCCCCTTTCCGATTAAAACTTTTTATCTGTGGACTTTGTTCTATGAATTTTAAGCTAAAATTTAATATCTCATTCGTACAACGGAAACTTTTGTTCAACACGATAAGAGAAGATTTTTTCTTATTCAGTATTTTATGAATTTCTTCATAGAAAGATATATCCTCTTTTTTGGCAAGGGTTTGTTTCATATCCCCTAAGATTGTAAATTTAGCATTTGGAAATAATAAGCCGAATATTTCATATTGAAGCGGGTAATAGTCTTGAGCTTCATCAATGACAACCTGCTTGATATTTTTATATTCATTCGTTCCGTATATTTTTAAATATAAATAAAGCATTGCTATTGCGTCATCATAGTATATACAGCCTGCTTCCAGATTTTCTTTCGTATATTCCCGGATTTCCTTTATGCTCTCTGAGGAATTATTATTTTGCAATAAACTGAAAAAATAGGATTCATTGCTAAATAATGTTTTATACAACTCAAATATATCAATTTTTATAAATTTTTGTATTTCCTGCTTTACTAAATTTTTTTCTGCTTTATGTCCCCGTCCCTTTCCTGTTCCAAATATTAGTTCTAAAATATAATCTTCTAATTGCTCTAACTTTATGCCTAATGGAGTTTCTGTTCTTCCCAGTATCTTATCTTGTAGAGTCTGCCTGTTTACAACACATGTTCCTTCATAATAAACATCATCAAATTCTATCCATTGGCATGGAATATCATAAATAAATTTGTCTAATATTTCCCCAAAAAGTTTTGACGCTTTAAACTCGATACTGTCTTTATAAATTTTTTTGTATTGTGAGGGAGCAATTATTTTTTCTAAAAAATCGTTCTTGGACTGAATTTTCCTGCCTTTTAATAGCATTTTTAGAATATCCTCAAATACAACGGAGATAACATTATCTTCTCCCAATTCGGGCAACACATTAGAAATATATTGCTCAAATATAGTATTAGGGGAAATAATCATAATATTATTTGCGGACAACTTTGTCTGTAATCCTTGATACATAAGATAAGCTGCCCGATGAAGGGCAATGGAAGTTTTACCGCTTCCTGCCACGCCCTGTACCATTAACAGGTCATTTTCCATATCTCTGATAACAGCGTCCTGTTCTTGTTGTATTGTTTCAACAATCGCTTTCATTTTGGCGGTGGTATTCTGTGATAATAGTTGTCTTAAAAATTCATCAACAATCTGCACATCTGTATCAAAAAAATATTTTAACGTACCATTCTTTATTTCATACTGACGTTTTAAATTGAGTTCACCTGTTACCCGCCCACATGGAGCGTCATAAAATGCTTCTCCTTTCATAAAGCGGTAAAAAATACTTGCAATCGGTGACCGCCAATCATAAACATACATCTCCTGATAACTGTTTTTCCGTAGAGAGGAACGTCCGATATATATTTTTTCAGATTCTTCCTCATCATCAAATTTAAAATCAATACGGGCAAAATAGGGTGATTTTATCATGTTTTCCAGTAAAAGTATTTTGTGTTCTTCTTCTTCATAATCCACAATTTTATCTGTAACAGGGTTCATATATTGACTTAACTCAACAAGTGCCTCAAATCCGTCCGAAGTGTATAGATTTGTAACTCCATGTGCTGCGTTTTCACGAACTTCTTTTTTTGCTTCGATAATTTGTGATTTCTTTTTTTCTGCTGCTTCTTTTGCTTGTTTTAATTGTTCCTCGGCTAAAGATATAGTTTGCTTTAATCTTATTTCTTCGTACTCTCTTTCTGATTGATTATTTCCCATAAAAAATACCCTCCTTGATAAAAACAACAGAAAATTTCTCACTGATACATTGCTAGGCTAGTTTAGCACACGTTTGCCTATATAAACAGTCTTGTAATCATGAAATTTGTATGATACTATTATGGTGGGAGAGAGAATACAAAAATATTGTATATGCAATAGTAAAAAGGTCAGTAGCCTTTCCCATTATCCCATATCTTCAGCAGACAGGAATACAAGCCCAGTAAATTCTTCTTACAGAACGTGGGAAATCTGCACCTTAGCTTTTCCATGTCCTGTGAATAGAGTTATCCATGATTCCATAGCCTGTTATGCACATTTCCATAATGCTTGTCTTTGGTTCTTTTGTTCGGAATAGTGTGGTGCTGGCGGTCTATCTCTTGTTTTCGGTTGCT
>OMEJ01000874.1_pt1 | contig 15248 bp, 16 predicted proteins | sample 1645361 | NCBI WGS metagenome assembly OMEJ01 (sample SAMEA103958156, study PRJEB25191) | human gut metagenome
TTATGACGAGACAACCCCTCACTTGCACTATGCCTTTGTCCCCGTTGTTTTTGATAATAAAAAATCACGTTATAAAGTCTCGGCTAAAGAAGTGCTCACGCGCCATGATCTGCAAACCTTTCATGATGATTTAGATCAAGACCTAAAAAAGGTGCTGCTATAATGACCAATAAAGTTACGTATGTTGGGAGAAGATAGTTACATGGGTACTAATATGATGGTCCTAGAACCAAAAGGTATTGATCCTGAGTATCGCTATACTTTTATCAATAAGACAGGATTGTACAAGATTGCAGACACATCAACTATTCCCCAAATCAATAATAAACACATCGAACCTTACTTATTATTAATTCCCAGCTTAGAAGAGCAACATAAAATCGGTTCATTCTTCAAACATCTAGACGAGACTATCGCTCTTCATCAACGTAAGTTGGATTTGTTGAAAGAACAGAAAAAAGGCTTTTTACAAAAAAATGTTTGTTTAGGGTCCATAATTATATAATGCCCCCTAGGAAAGACTACTAAAACAGCCCCCATTATCTAATAATAGTTAGATAACGGGGGTTGTTTTTTTATAAAATGATATAATACTCCCTAGATAGGAGAAAACGTATGTCTAGACAAAAACAGTCGAGTAGACACTCTAAGAAAAGAAAGCTTGTCTCTTGTTTTTTTGGTTTACATGGGAGTGTTTGTACTTTTTTTAAAAGGATAGAAATACTGGAAAAAGATTGTAGAGCTATTAAAAAAAGAAAATGTGGCAGTTCTTGCTATCGAGCATGGCTATTCTATATTTTCAACAAAAGAAGAAGCTTAAGCAGAGTTGATCTACTGCTTAAGCTTTTTTACTTATTAAGGACTTTTCAACCGTAATGTGTTGGATACCAGCTTCTTCGAAGATTTGGCCGACTTCTTGATAGCCATTATTGAGATAGAACTTAAGTGCCCCTAGTTGAGCATGGAGAGAAATAGATTTGAAGCCCTGCTCTTGAGCGAAATCTTCAGCCTCTTTTAGGAGGATGCTACCCAGACCTTGACCTTGGTAGTCGTCGAGCACGGCCATACGTTGGAGTGTAACTTGTGTCAAGTCTATGGTTAGGAAGTAGTCGTACGGTTGCTGTAGCCTGGCCCTTGTCATCATAGAGGACAAAGTGAATGCAGTAGGCTTCATTGGCATCAATATCGATGGAGCGAGGAACTCCTTGGCCCTTAACGAAAACGGTGTTTCGAATAGCCACAGCATCTAGATAAGTCTCTGAAAGTGTATCTCTTGTATGTTTGATAATCATAGGAATAGTGTAGCAAAGATTATAGTCTATCATCAAGCTTTTGATAGGTTTTATGCTTTAATTTTTCGGCCGTTTGCATCTTGGATAGGACGGTTATTTTCAAATCCAAGAGTTTGGGAGAATTTTTCCACCTGTTCCTTACTGACAGTTTCTTGGCTTTTGAAGACAATCCAGTTAACGCCTTCAGTACAAGGCGGTGTTGTCAATGAGCCTTCAAAGTTGTAATAGTCCTTGTTTTCAGGATAGAAATCATCAGGTGAGATAGCCTGAGATAAATCCGTTTCAGTATTGGCGGCTTGAGGCATTTTATCCCAGATTAATTGCAAGGCTTGGTTTTTGTCTCCATAGTTATAGAGAACTGAGACAACTGTGATTTTTCCATTATCCGTCTTGTAGACGAAATGCCCTTCGAGAGGATAGGTTTTGCCATCTATTTCATTCTCAGCTGGTGCGTGAAAATGGAATTGTTGCAACTTGTAAACTTCCTTACCAATCGTTAGGGTATTCTTTGGATTTTTAAAGCTGACTTCAATCGTATGCCCATTATTTTCAACTTGAGCTTCTGATTCTTGATTATTAAGGTTTAGTTCTGGAAGATCAACGTCCTCAGCTCCAGTGATATTGATCGGAGATTGTTCTTTACCATTTTTGCTGAGTTCATAATCTTTAGAAAGGTCACCCCAATGTTCAGGACCAGTTATACCCGTATAGCCCCATTGGACCTCTTGAGACTTAGAGGTTTTACTTTTAGTTTCAGACTGGCAGGCTACGAGTAGGATGGTAGCTGCTATAAGAGACAATAATCCAATTAGCTTAAAACTTTTCTTATTCATCTTTTCTCCCTATAGGCTGTTATTTTTGTCATGACTGCTAGTTGACCTGTTATTTGTAAACTAGTAGTCAGACGGTGACAGGGTGATATTTCTCTAAGGTACTTCTGAAAGTGAAGTGTTTGGAGAAACCAAACAGAAACGCCTTTATTTTATAGCTAATATGAAAGATAGTCAAATATAAATTATAGTTTATTTAGAAAACTATAATGAAAAGCAAGTGTTTTACAAAAAGAAAAGAACTCGCTATTGCGAGCTCTTTATTCATTTTATCCCATAGCATCGTCCGTTGAAAGAACTTCGTGGAAGACACGTTGTGTCAATTCAGTTTTTTGTTCTGGAGTGAGGTATTTAGTGTTTACACAGTATCCAGAGATACGTACGATAACATCTTCACCGCTCATGATCTTTTTGTAAACAGCTGACAAGTCCATAACGTTCAAGTTAAGGTGTTGTCCACCGTTTTCGAAGTATCCGTCAAGGATAGTTACGAGGTTATCAACTTGTTCGTCGCGAGTCTTACCAAGGGCACGAGGTGATACTTGAGTAGTAAGTGAGATACCGTCAGCTGCATAACCGAAGTCAAGGCTTGCAAGTGAGTTCAAGTTTTGCAACCATCCACCTTTAGCTTTGTTAGATGGGTTAGCACCTGGTGAGAAGAATTCCAATTTAGACAAGTTCACTGAACCATCTTCGTTGAGGTATACCCCTTTGTGAACTGGAGAGTTACCAGTTTGTTTAGAGTAAGCAACGTTCGAAGTGATTGTAAGAAGTGAAACTGTAGCTTCTGCATCTTTGTAGAGTTTATGGCTACGAAGACGAGTAGTGTAAGCTTCAATCAACCATTCTGCCAATTCGTTTGAACGTGGGTCATCTTCACCCCAACGTGGGTATTCACCGATTGTTTCGTAGTCGTAGATGTAGCCATCTTCGTCACGGATTGGTTTAACTGTAGCGTACTTGATAGCTGACAATGTATCAACAGTATTTGCGAAACCACAGATACCGAATCCCATGTTAGCACGTTGTTTAGTTGGCAAGAAGGCCATTTGAACAGCTTCGTAGTTGTACTTATCAGTCATGTAGTGGATGATGTTAAGGGCATCTACATAAGTGTCAGTCAACCAGTCAAGAGATTTTTCGAAGTTAGCTTTAACAGTGTCAAAGTCAAGAACTTCATCACGGACTGGATCGATGTCAAATACTTTGTAGTCTTTATGAACATCGTCGTAACCACCGTTCAAACCAGTAAGAAGGGCTTTAAGTACGTTAACACGAGCACCGAAGTATTGGATGTTGTGGCGTTGTTCTTCGTTTTCTGGGTCAAGTGGTGATACACAACATGAGATACAGCTCATTTCACCGTATCCGTCTTTAGCCATAGTAGTCACACCTTCGTATTGAATAGAAGAGTGCTTGTGACTCATGTGCATACAGTAGCGACGGAATGAGTAAGGCAATTTGTCAGACCAAAGAACTGTCAAGTTTGGTTCTGGAGCATTACCAATATTATCAAGTGTGTTCAAGAAACGGTAGTCCATTTTAGTAACACGGTGACGTCCGTCAGCACCCATACCAGCCATAGAAGTTGTGATGAATGTTGGGTCACCTGAGTAAAGTTCGTCGTAAGCTTTTGTACGTGCGAATTTTACAGTACGAAGTTTCAAGACAAAATCATCAACGAATTCTTGGATTTCTGATTCAGTGTAAGTACCACGAGCAAGGTCACGTTCTGCATATATGTCAAGGACGATTGGCACACGACCAAGTGAAGTAGCCGCACCATTGATAACACGACATACAGCCATAAAAGCAATGTTTGTCCATTGGATAGCTTCTTTAGTATCGAAGGCTGGACGACGAACATCTACACCGTAAAGGTCACCAAGGCGAACAACATCTTGAAGTGCTTGGTATTGAAGGTTAACTTCTTCACGAAGACGAATAGTTTCTTCGTTGATTTCTTCGATAGAGTTCCAGTCGTTTACTTTTTCTTGCATCAAGAAGTCAGCACCGTAAAGAGCAAGGCGAGCATAAACACCGATGATACGTCCACGAGAGTAAGCATCTGGAAGTCCAGTTATAGTGTGTGCGTGACGTGCACGACGGATATTTGATGTATAAGCACGGAAGATACCGTCATTTACTGTAGTTACATGTTTTGTAAAAATTTCGTGAACAGCTGGATCAGGTTCATAGCCATGTTCCTTGAGAGCTGTTTCTGCCATACGAATTCCGCCTTTTGGCATGAAATTCAATTTGAATAACTCATCATTTTGAATACCGTAGATTAGTTCGTCGTCTTTTGAAATATAGCCGGCAGGAATATCTGCGATTGATGTCGGACGAGTATCCATTGGGAAACGAGTTTCTTCGTAGTGAGCTTTAGTTTCTTCAATGATTTTTTTGATTTTAAGTGAGCGTTCAGTTGGTCCTGCAAGGAAGCTTTCATCACCATCATATGGTGTGTAGTTTGCTTGTACGAAGCGAGACACACTTGCTTTTTCTTTCCAGTCAGTTCCTTTAAAGCCTTCCCACGCTTTTTCAAAAACATCTGTGTTAGTTTTAACCGTTGCCATAGTTTGGATCTCCTATAATACTTTCTAGAGAATGTAACAAAATCATCTGTTACATTCTCTAGAAGTATTATATCACACAGTAACCGCTTACATAACTTTGAAACTCCGTTTTTAAAGACATTCTTTTATAATACAGTTTTGAAAACTGGAAATCTGTATTATAAATTTCTGTTTTTTTGATAGATTTTGGTATCATAGGGGGAGAATGTTTTGTAGGCCCAAAGTTTTATGTGAAAGGCTTTACAATGAGATAAATTTGAGAAAGGAGGCAAGAAGCCATGCTAGAGTTCCCTCTAATTAATGATACGAGTCGGAAAATTATTCATATCGACATGGATGCCTTTTTTGCTCAGGTTGAGATGAGGGATGACCCTAGTCTTAAAGATAAACCTGTTATTATCGGTAATGACCCCAGAAAAACAGGCGGTCGTGGTGTGGTGTCTACTTGTAACTACGAGGCTAGAAAATACGGTGTCCACTCAGCCATGTCTTCTAAGGAAGCCTACGAACGTTGTCCCAATGCTGTCTTTATTTCAGGAAATTATAGCCATTACCGAGAGGTAGGGATGCAGATTCGTGAAATTTTTAAATGCTACACGGACTTGGTTGAGCCTATGTCTATTGACGAGGCCTATCTCGATGTTACGACCAATAAACTTGGGATCAAGTCGGCCGTTAAGGTCGCTAAACTTATCCAGTATGATATCTGGCAGGAACTCCATCTGACCTGTTCGGCTGGTGTTTCCTACAATAAATTCATTGCGAAGCTGGCTTCTGATTTCCAAAAACCTGCTGGTTTGACGGTAGTACTTCCCGAAGAGGCCCAGGAATTTTTGAAAAAGCTACCTATTGCAAAGTTTCATGGTGTTGGTAAAAAGTCAGTTGAGCGTCTTCATGACATGGATATATACACCGGTGCCGATCTTTTGAAAATTTCTGAGATAACCTTAATAGACCGCTTTGGACGTTTTGGCTTTGACCTCTTTCGCAAGGCTAGAGGCATTTCCAATAGCCCAGTAAAGCCTAATCGTGTCCGTAAATCTATCGGAAGTGAGCGAACCTATGGTAAGCTCCTGTATAATGAAGATGACATCAAGGCTGAGTTGACTAAAAATGCTAAACGGGTAGCGGAAAGCGCCCAGAAAGCTAAAAAAGTCGGTCGTATCATTGTCATCAAGGTTCGTTATTCGGACTTCTCAACCCTAACCAAACGTATGACCTTGGACAAATCAACCCAGGATTTTGACACCATCGATAGGATTTCTCATAGTATTTTTGATCAGCTGGAGGAAAATAGTAGTGGCGTTCGCCTGCTTGGTGTTACGCTGACAGGTTTGGAAGACCAAGAAGGTAGACAGTTAGACTTAGACGATTTGGCGTGATTATATACGTGATTATATAATAGTAGAGTTTTGACTTTTTGCGTTGCTAGTTGACCTTAAAGCATCATTAGACCTGTGCTATCTTAATTAGTAAGTAATAGAAATGAGATAATAAAAGTAATGAAAAAGTTTTTACGTATCTGGGCTTGATTTTAGCAACATGCTTGGTTCTTGTAGCCTGTGCTTCAAATAAGTCAGCTGAAAAGAAAAAACGAATCAACTTCGACATAACGTGTCAAGGCTAATACTAAGACACCAACTCAAGTGTTTTCAAAGTTTCTCAGGGTAAGCTGTAATATGATTGGCAAGATTCAGGACTATAAACTGAAGGAAGTGAAAGTCAAGAAAGATGAAGCAACAGTGACTTTTACTTCACTCTCTGTTAGTTTCCATGGAGCTGAAGCTGCTGTTCGTACTATCCTTATGAGTCCCTATGGTATTAATATTGACAAGTTGAAGTACTGGAACCAATCTGATAAGAGTAATGATGAAAAGGGTAAGGGCAAAGATCTCACAACAAAGTTCCTTTAGTGTGAAAACTTTAACGGTGATTTAAGGATATTGATAAAGAATTGTTCTGTATACCTTTGACAGGTTCAGATAATTTGGAAAGGAACTTCAATTTATCGAAGATAATGGGGTCAACTGGACTATCTCTACAAAAAATTATAAAGAACTTGTCGAGGATCTGGTTGACCATGCTGAATCAGAAAATAAAGTCGTTTACGCTGAACGTATCCATAAGGATTTGTCAGACTATCAACCTGAAGATAGTAGCGACTCAAGTAATAAGTTATCAGGTAAGGACAAGTAGTATTTTATTGCATTTGATGTTAATCATATACGGGAAGCTTTTTTGGACGAGAAGAGTTATTACATGAGTGGCAACCATTTTCTATCACCACTTAGGTTTTTATTATTAGACAAGTTGGGATAAAGATGGTAAACTGTTATTGCTAACTATTAATGAGAGTATCGAGGATTATAGATATGAAAAAATGGCTTGCAGTCATGGGGATTCTTGGATTGTCAGTTATGACTTTGGCAGCTTGTGGAAACAAAGGTGACAGTAAGGTATCTGGTGAAAAGCAGACGATTACTGTTGCGACTGACTCTGATACGGCACCTTTCACTTTTAAAAAAGGTGATGACTTCAAGGGTTATGATATTGATTTGGTAAAGGCTGTTTTTAAGGATTCAGACAAGTATGAGGTCAAGTTTGTAACGACGCCTTTTGATTCCATCTTGACAGGGGTGGATTCTGGACGTTATCAGATTGCAGCTAATGATTTTAACTACAATGAAGAGCGTGCACAGAAATATAGTTTTTCAGATCCGATTTCACGTTCTAACTATGCAATCATCAGTGCTGAGGGTACAAAGTATACTAGCCTAGACGATTTGTCTGGTAAGACAACAGAAGTGCTTCCTGGCACTAACTACGCTCAGTTGCTTGAAAACTGGAACCACGCCAATGCGGACAAGACACCAATTACAATCAATTACGCTTCTAGCTCGACGGGTCTTTCAACACGCGTTCAACACATTCAAGAAGGAAAAATTGATTTTATCCTTTATGATGCCATTTCGTCTGAGTATATTGTTAAAGATCAAGGCTATAAGTTGGCTGTAAACAAGCTTAAAGACGATATCGGTATGAAGACTGATGGTCTTGAATACCTTATTTTCTCAAAAAATAAGCAAGGTAAGGAACTCAAGACTTTTGTCAATAAGCGTATCAAAGAGCTTAAGAAGGATGGAACCCTTGCCAAACTCAGTAAGGAATACTTCGGTGGCGATTACGTCAGTGATTTGAAATAAGACTGTTAAAAGTTGAGACTGCTGTCTCTGCTTTTTGACGTTAATAAAGCTGAATTATCAGTGATATGATTTCCTTATCACTTTGATAAGAAAAGACTATTTCACAGACTTTCTGAGTCGTGCTAAAATGAATATTATAAAATTTATGATAAGATATTTGAACGGTTAGCACTAGGCTAACCGACTTTTTTAGAAAGAAAGGGCGACATTGTGAAAAAGAGTATAGAAGCATTTAATCGGTCACCTTGGTATCTTCAAGTTATCCTTGGCTTGGTTGGTTTGGCAGTAGCTGTTGCTTTAGCCATTCCCTTATCATGGCTAGTGGAAATCCTTTGGGGCTATGTTTTGCAATTGGTTACAATTGTCTTCAAATGGATTTCATCTTGGATGCCAGCTGGTAAGCTCTTCTCATGGAAGGCTGTCTTCGATGCTGTTCCTAAGATTGTAGAACGCTTGCCTTTAACCTTGGGATTGACTATTGCAGGTGCCTTCTTTGGTTTGATTTTGGCCCTTGTCTTTGCGGTTGTTAAAATTAATCGAGTACGTATCCTTTATCCAATTCAAGCCGTTTTTGTGAGCTTCTTGCGTGGGACACCAATCCTTGTACAACTCATGTTGACTTACTATGGTATTCCACTCTTCCTTCGTTACTTGAATGGTGAGTTCGGCTTAGATTGGAACATTAATGAGATTCCACCAGCTATCTTCGCTATTACAGCCTTTGCCTTTAATGAAGCAGCTTACATGAGTGAGACCATCCGTGCAGCGATTCAGGCCGTTGACGCTGGGGAAATCGAAGCTGCCCGTTCTCTTGGGATGACATCAGCACAAGTTTACCGTCGTGTCATCATTCCAAATGCGGCAGTTATTGCGACACCAAGTTTGATTAACAGTTTGATTGGTTTGACTAAGGGAACATCACTTGCCTTCAGTGCAGGTATCGTTGAAATGTATGCGCAAGCTCAAATCTTAGGTGGTGCTGACTACCGTTACTTTGAACGTTATATCTCAGTAGCTCTTGTATACTGGGCAATCTCAATCTTGATTGAGTACATTGGTCGTTCAGTTGAAAATCACATGGCCATTAAGGCGCCTGAAGCGGCTGACATTTCTGGCATTGGAGGTGACCGCTAATGATTAGTATCAAAAATTTGACCAAGGAATTTTCAGGACAAAAGGTTCTCGATGGCATCGATATTGACATTGAAAAAGGTGAAGTTGTGGCTCTTGTTGGTGCCTCTGGTGCAGGGAAGTCGACTATCCTTCGTTGCTTGAACTATTTGGAACAACCCGATTCTGGTACTATTGCCATTGATGATTTCAAGGTGGATTTTGGAACAATTACCAAGGAGCAAATCCTTACCCTTCGCCGTAAGTTGGCTATGGTTTTCCAACAGTTTAACCTCTTTGAACGTCGTACAGCCTTGGATAATGTTAAGGAAGGTCTTAAGATTGTTAAGAAACTTTCTGACGAAGAAGCTACCAAGATTGCGAAAGAAGAGCTCGCTAAGGTTGGGCTTTCTAATCGTGAAAATCATTACCCACGTCACTTGTCAGGTGGTCAAAAGCAACGTGTGGCCTTGGCCCGTGCCCTTGCAATGAGGCCTGATGTGCTCTTGCTCGACGAGCCGACATCTGCCCTTGACCCTGAGTTGGTTGGTGAGGTTGAAAAATCAATCGTAGATGCGGCTAAATCAGGTCAAACCATGATTTTGGTCAGTCACGACATGAACTTTATTTATCAAGTGGCTGACAAGGTGCTTTTCCTTGAAAAAGGTCATATCCTTGAACAAGGAACACCTGATGAAATCTTTAACCATCCAAAAGAAGAGCGAACAAAAGAATTCTTCGCTTCTTATTCAAAACAATATCTTTAAGATGGGATTTTTGTTACAATAGAAAAGGTGATGGGATAGGACTACATTTCTAGTTCATAGTCAAAGTCCCACAAGGATGACTAGGAACTTTTGAATACTTCAAAGGCGACTAAGGAGTCTACTCGGTGACTGCCTTATGTAGTTATTATTAATCGGATTCAGAGGTTGGAGAATATTGTCTCAGCCTTTTCTATTTTTCACTTTAGGATGATTTATGTTATTAAATATTTTTAAATTTTATCTCTTAGGCCTTGTGATTGCTTTCTTTGTTTGTTTGGTGATTGGTGTCTTTTGGCTTGGATGGCGTGCCCTACGTCATTTAGACAAAACCGTTAAGGAGCGTCAGGGTGCCCTCTATGATGCTATTATGATGTCGATGGTTTCGATCCCAGTATTGGCATTTGCTTTTATGGCGATTCTTATCGTACTGAATGCATAATGCTAGCTTTGTTGGCACATTAGGTGTAAGATATCTCTACAAGAAAATCATATAAGGAGTTACTCATGTACGATACAATTGTTATTGGAGCTGGTCCTGCGGGGATGACTGCAGCACTTTATGCAGCTCGTGCCAACCTTAAAGTGGCAACTTTGGAGCAAGGTGCTCCTGGTGGACAGATGAATAACACATCTGATATTGAAAATTATCCTGGTTTTGAAAGTATTTCTGGTCCAGAACTGTCCATGAAGATGTTTGAACCCTTGGAAAAATTGGGCGTTGAAAATCTTTATGGTATCGTGTCTGGTATCGAAGACAGGGGCAATTATAAAGTTGTCAAAACTGGTGACGAGGAGTACCAAACCAAGACAGTTATCATTGCGACGGGTGCTAAACACCGCCACATTGGTGTTGCTGGTGAAGAAGAGTACAACAGCCGTGGTGTCTCTTATTGTGCGGTATGTGATGGTGCCTTCTTCCGCAATCAAGACCTCTTGGTTGTTGGTGGTGGAGACTCTGCTGTTGAAGAAGGAATTTATTTGACACGCTTTGCCAATAGCGTGACCATTGTTCACCGTCGTGACGAATTGCGTGCCCAAAAGGTCCTTCAAGCCCGTGCCTTCGCCAATGAAAAGGTCAAGTTTATCTGGGATTCCGTCGTTGAAGAAATCAAGGGTGATGACATCAAGGTTCGCAGTGTTGATATCAAGAATGTCAAAACTGGTGAGGTGACTAACCACGAATTTGGCGGTGTCTTTGTTTATGTCGGACTTGATCCTGTTTCAGATTACTTGACAGGCCTCGACATCACTGACCAAAATGGTTGGGTAATCACAGATGATAAGATGGCGACAAGTGTTCCAGGTATCTTTGCCATTGGTGATGTGCGTCAGAAAGACCTTCGCCAAATTACCACAGCCGTAGGGGAAGGTGCCATAGCCGGTATTGAAGCTTATAACTACGTGACTGCACTTGGTGATAAGTAACATAAATGGAAATTCGGGAGAATTTCGAGTTTTTTGTGTTTGTGTGATGATCTTTAGCTAGTCTAGCCTCCTTTGGAGTAACATCTATGTGTAGTTTTTTGTTATAATAGAGAAGTCTTACTAAAAGTCAGTAAAAACGAGGTGACCGACTTGCGTGTTGTAGCAGGTGATTTTGGCGGGCGTCCGCTTAAAACGTTAGAAGGCAAAACGACTCGTCCAACAACGGACAAGGTCAAGGGTGCCATTTTCAATATGATTGGTCCTTTCTTTGATGGAGGACGTGTTTTGGATCTTTTTTCTGGGAGTGGTAGTTTAGCTATTGAGGCTATTAGCCGTGGCATGTCGTCTGCTGTCCTCGTGGAAAAGGATCGTCGAGCACAGGCTGTTATTCAGGAAAATATCAAGATGACCAAGAGTGAGGAACAGTTCCAGCTTTTGAAGATGGATGCGGCGCGTGCATTGACACAATTGACAGGTCAGTTTGACTTGGTGCTCTTAGATCCGCCTTATGCGAAAGAGCAGATTGTGGCCAATATTACTCAGTTAGAGGAGCAGGGGCTCTTGTCTGAAGAGGTGATGTTGGTTTGTGAGACTGATAAGGGTGTGGACTTGCCTGAAGAAGTTTCAAACTTTGGGATTTGGAAGCAGAAAACCTATGGTATCAGTAAGGTGACCGTTTACGTGCGTTAGCCTTTGGTAGGGAAGTTGTAGAAAGGAAATGCTATGACCAAGATTGCTATGTTTACGGGGTCTTTTGATCCGATTACAAATGGGCATATGGATATTATTGTCAGAGCCAGCAAACTCTTTGACGAGCTCTATATAGGACTTTTTTATAATAAAAATAAGCAGGACTTCTGGGATGTTGCGACTCGCAAGCGTATCTTGGATGAGGTTGTGGCAGATTTTCCTAATGTCAAGGTCATAACGGCCCACGATAGTCTGGCTGTAGATGTCGCCAGAGATCTTGGTGTAACTTATCTGGTTCGAGGCCTACGCAATGCGACAGACTTTGACTATGAGGCTAATATGGACTATTTCAATAAAGGTTTGGCGCCAGAACTTGAAACGGTTTATTTGATTGCTAGTCATGAGGTGACACCGGTGTCTTCAAGTCGTGTGCGTGAGTTGATTTATTTTGAGGGGGACATTAGCTCCTATGTTCCGCAAGCAGTTGTTAAGGAAGTGGAGGCCAAGCGTGGCAAACAAGACAAAATCTAAAGCGCTATTAGAGAAAATGTGGCGTATTAAGTGGTGGTTATTAAGTATTTTTACGGTACTTTTCCTCCTTTTTGCCCTCTTTTTCCCGCTCAATAATTACTATGTGGAGCTTCCGGGTGGTGCTTTTGATACCAAGGAAGTCTTGACAGTGAATAAGAAAGCTGATGATTCTAAGGGCTCCTATAATTTTGTGGCGGTGGCTCAAACCAAGGCGACTTTGGCCTTGATGCTCTATGCTCAGTTTAATGATTTTGCAAAGCTTCAAACGGCTGAAGAGGCAACTGGAAATTACTCTGATGAAGATTTCATGCGCATCAACCAATTTTACATGGAGACTTCTCAAAACCAAGCGGTTTATCAGGGCTTGACTCTGGCTGGTAAGGAGGTTAGTTTGGAGTATATGGGTGTCTATGTGCTTCAGGTTGCTGATGATTCTAGCTTCAAGGGTGTCCTCAATATTGCTGATACGGTGACGGCTGTTAATGGTAATACCTTTGATAATTCTACTGACATGATTAAATACGTTCAAGGACTTAAGCTGGGTTCAAAGGTCAAGGTCACTTATATGAGAGATGGCAAAGAAAAGACTGCTACTGGTAAGATTATTAAGATTGCCAATGGCAAAAATGGTATTGGTATCGGCCTAACGGACCATACTGAGATCAAGAGTCCTGAGAATGTTAAGTTTAAACTGGATGGTGTCGGTGGGCCAAGTGCTGGTCTTATGTTTACCTTGGCTATTTACGATCAGGTGTCTGGTCAAGACCTCAAGGCTGGCCGTAAAATTGCTGGAACAGGCACTATTGAAAAGGATGGAGCTGTCGGTGATATCGGTGGGGCCTATCTCAAGGTGAAATCTGCGGCTGATAGTGGCGCAGACATTTTCTTCGTGCCAAATAATCTAGTAACTAAGGAAATGAAAAAGGCTGATCCGGATGCCAAGACTAATTATCAAGAGGCCAAGGAAGCTGCCGAGAAACTGGGGACCAAGATGAAAATCGTCCCTGTTAAAACAGCTCAAGAAGCCATTGATTATTTGAAAAAGACTAAATGAGAAGTGAGAGTAGGACAGACAGAAATCTATGATTTTGTCTCTGTCTTACTCTCTTTTTTAGACTAAAGTGTTATAATAGTCTGTATGAAAAAACGTTATAGAACAGTAAATGATTACTATCGCGAGATTTTTGGCGAAAAGATTTTCAAACTTCCTATAGATGCGGGCTTTGATTGTCCCAACCGTGATGGAACAGTGGCTCACGGTGGCTGTACCTTTTGTACAGTATCGGGGTCTGGGGACGCTATTGTAGCTCCTGAGGCACCGATTCGTGAGCAGTTTTACCATGAGATTGACTTTATGCACCGCAAGTGGCCAGAAGTTCATAAATATCTGGTTTATTTTCAAAACTTTACGAATACTCACGCACCACTTGAGGTTATCAAGGATCGCTACGAACAGGCTATCAATGAGCCTGGTGTTGTTGGGATCAATATAGGTACTCGCCCTGACTGTTTGCCAGACGATGTGATTGATTATCTGGCAGAACTCACAGACCGCATGCACGTAACGGTTGAACTTGGACTGCAGACGACTTATGAAGAAACCTCAGAGCTCATAAACCGAGCACACAGCTATGAACTCTATGTGGAGACGGTGAAGCGCTTGCGTGAGCGTGCGCCCAAGGCTGAAATTGTATCACACCTAATTAATGGGTTACCGGGGGAAACTCATGAGATGATGGTGGAGAATGTTCGCCGTTGTGTGACTGATAATGACATTCAGGGGATTAAACTCCATCTCCTCCACCTGATGACTAATACGCGTATGCAAAGAGACTACCACGAAGGGGGTCTTAAATTGCTGAGTCAGGAAGAGTATGTGTCAATCATCTGTGACCAGTTGGAAATCATCCCTAAGGATATCGTCATTCATCGGATTACTGGTGATGCACCGCGAGATATGCTGATTGGACCTATGTGGAGTCTCAACAAGTGGGAAGTCCTTAATGCCATTGACAAAGAGATGGAACGTCGTGACTCATGGCAAGGGTGTAAAGTCGTTAGCAAGAAGGAGGAAAAAGCATGATTAAACGTCCCATTCATATGTCTCACGACTTTCTAGCAGAAGTGCTGGATGATGAGAGTATAGTTGTCGATGCGACCATGGGAAACGGTAATGACACAGCCTTTCTGGCTGGCCTTTCCAAGAAGGTCTATGCTTTTGACGTGCAGGAGCAGGCGCTTGGAAAGACCAGTCAACGCTTGTCAGACTTGGGAATTGAAAATACGGAACTCATTTTAGATGGTCATGAAAATCTGGACCATTATGTTAGGGAGCCTATTCGAGCAGCTATTTTCAATTTAGGCTATCTACCATCTGCAGACAAGAGTGTCATCACCAAACCTCACACGACCCTTGAAGCTATTGAGAAGATTCTTGACCGCTTAGAGGTGGGTGGTCGCCTAGCTATTATGATTTACTACGGTCATGATGGGGGTGATATGGAGAAGGATGCTGTTCTTGAGTATGTGATTGGTTTAGACCAGCGTGTTTTTACAGCCATGCTGTATCAACCTCTCAATCAAATTAATACCCCGCCATTTTTGGTGATGTTGGAGAAATTACAATGATTACAGATATTAAAGAAAAACTTGCAGATATGCAGGCCAAATATATAGACAAGCAGAGTGCTGAAGATAACTTAAAAACGGTTTACAATTGCAAAACGACGAAAATCAAGAAGAAACTAGCCAGTCTTGAGGTTGAACGTTGCCATAAACTTTTAGCTAAGGAAGACGTGACTGCCATTGATAAAAAAATTCG
>OMEJ01000883.1_pt1 | contig 15145 bp, 10 predicted proteins | sample 1645361 | NCBI WGS metagenome assembly OMEJ01 (sample SAMEA103958156, study PRJEB25191) | human gut metagenome
TCGGTGCTGCGGACGGCGGTGATCTTTTTCTATATTTCCAATGAGGGCGTGAGCCTTTTGGAGAACGCGGCGCACCTGGGGCTCCCGGTGCCGGAGAAGATCAAGGCGGTGCTGGAGCAGCTCCATGACCGGGCGGAAAAAACAGAAACGGAGGAGAAATGAGATGAAATTAGTACAGAGTATCTTAACGAAGAATCCCTGTTATACGGCGGGGAGGAAGATCACGGTGAAGGGGCTGATGCTCCATTCGGTGGGCTGTCCCCAGCCCAAGGCGTCTGTGTTTATCAGTTCCTGGAACAGCTCGTCCTATGATAATGCCTGTGTGCATGGGTTTATTGACGGGAATGACGGGACGGTGTACCAGACCCTGCCCTGGAACCACAGGGGATGGCACTGCGGATCCGGCAGCAAAGGCAGCGGGAACAATACCCATATCGGGGTGGAGATGTGCGAGCCTGTCTGCATCCGGTATACGTCCGGGTCAAACTTTACCTGTTCTGATCTGGCGGCGGCAAGGGCAGTGGCGAAGCGTACTTACGAGGCGGCAGTGGAATTGTTTGCTTACCTGTGCAAACAATACAATCTGAACCCAGCCGCGGACGGCGTAATCATCAGCCATAGGGAAGGACACAGCCGGGGGATCGCTTCCAACCATGGGGATCCGGAGCATCTGTGGAAGGGGCTTGGCCTGGGCTATACCATGGACGGGTTCCGGAAGGATGTGAAGGCGGCTATGGGAGGGGACGGGACGGCATCCGGCCTGCAGGCTTCGGCATTTGCCGGGATGACGGAGGAGCAGGTAATCCAGAAGATAGGGCCGTTGTGTACGGCTGACCAGGAGAGAACAGGGATCTTGGCGTCTGTATCTCTGGCGCAGTTCATCTTGGAATCCGGGTACGGGAAGAGTGAGCTGGCCCAGAAAGCCAACAATGTATTCGGCATGAAAAAATCCCTGTCCGGGAATACCTGGGGCGGCTCTGCCTGGGATGGGGTTTCCGTCTATACGAAAGGGACAAAGGAGCAGAACCCTGACGGCAGTTATGTGTCAGTCACAGCAGATTTCCGAAAGTACCCCTGTGTGGAAGATTCTATTGCGGATCACAGCGCTTACCTGCTGGGTGCGAAGAATGGGGAACGGCTGCGGTATGAGGGGCTGAAGGGCTGCGCGGATTATAAAAAGGCGGTACAGATTATCAAGGACGGCGGCTATGCCACAAGCCTGACTTATGCGGAGAAGCTTTGTTCTATCATTGAGAAATGGAATCTGACGCAGTATGACGCCAAGGACTCCGGCGATGGTGAAGTGATCCGATGGTACCGGGTGAGGAAGAACTGGACAGATGCCAAGTCCCAGAAGGGAGCGTTCAAGATCCTGGAGAACGCGAAGAAATGCGCGGATGAGAATCCGGGATATAAGGTTTTTGACGCGGATGGAAGCGCGGTATATGAATCGAAGGCGGCGGATGTGCCGTTTTTGGTGAAAGTCAGCATTTCGGATCTGAATATTCGGAAAGGCCCGGGAACGGATTATGGGAAGACCGGGAAGTTCACCGGTGCCGGCGTGTTTACGATCTTGGAAGTGAAGGAAGGAAAAGGTTCTTCAGCTGGATGGGGAAGGCTGAAGAGCGGAGCCGGATGGATCAGTTTGGACTATGCCCGGAGGATTTAAAAAGATGGCTGGGGGAGATGTATGTCTCTTCCAGCCGTTTTTTTTATTTGCGGGGTAAAATCCGGCATTCTTTTATTGCCTGTGACATGAGGGAAAAGTCTCTCAGAAAGGATGGCGGTAAAATGATGACGGCAGAAGAAATGAAAGCTGTGGATATCAGGACTGTGAACCGGGATGAACTGGTGGATATCCGGGATGTGGTGATCGACCAGGACGCGCCTAAGGAAGAAAAGATAAAAAGCTTTATGCGGCAGATACGAAATCCGTATTGCTTTAAGGTGGGAAATGTGGTGGTAAAGACAACTTTCGCGGATACGGACGCCACATTGGATGACCGTCTTGAGCATTATCTGCGTAATAAGTAGAAAAGGCGCTGACAGAGAAGAAAATCCGCGATAAAATATCAGACAGGTCAAAAACATCAGGATAAGGTTTGGGAGCCAGTCTTCTTTTGAACTGTCACATATACATGCGTTCATAAAGGAGGTTGGCTATGTTTGCTTCTAAAGAATATTATAAGGCGTGCATCTATACGAGACTGTCCAAGGATGACGGCGACAAGCCGGAAAGCGACAGTATTGGGAATCAGAAAGCGCTGATCAGGGAGTTCGTAAAAAATCATCCGGAGATCCAGGTGGTTTCCGAGAAGGCGGACGACGGATACAGCGGCGTGAATTTTGAACGTCCGGGATTTAAGGACATGATGGAAGAGATCCGCGCAGGCCAGGTGGACTGTGTGATCGTCAAGGATCTGTCCCGTTTTGGCAGGAACTATATAGAAGCAGGGAATTATATTGAGAGGGTCTTTCCGTTTATCGGAGTGCGTTTCATCGCGATCAATGACAGTTATGACAGTACGGACCGGAATCAGTCGGATTCGCTGATCATACCGTTTAAAAACCTGATCAATGATGCCTACTGCAAAGATATATCCGTGAAGATCCGGACACAGCTGGAAATTAAGCGGAAGAAGGGAGAATTCATCGGTGCTTTTGCTGTTTACGGGTATCTGAAAGACCCTGAGGATCACAATAAGCTTGTGGTGGATACTTTTGCTTCTGAGGTGGTGAAGGCGATCTTCCGATGGAAACTGGAAGGCATGAGCCAGGGAGATATCGCGGAGCGCCTGAATGCCCAGGGAGTGCTGTGTCCGATGGAGTATAAGCTGTCCCTTGGGATGAAGGTGCAGACCAATTTCCGGGTGAACCGGAAAGCTGCATGGTCGTGGTCAAGTGTGAGCAGGATCCTGACTAATGAAATCTATACGGGAGTGATGGTCCAGGGGAAGGTGAGTACCCCTAATTATAAGGTAAAGAAGTTCATGCGTAAGGACGAAGCGGAATGGATCCGCGTTGAGCAGTCTCATGAAGCGATCATCGATGAGGATACGTTCCGTGTGACGCAGGAACTTTTGAAAAAAGATGTCCGCAGGGGGCCGGAAAAAGGAAAAGTCTATCCGCTGTCCGGCTATCTGGTATGTGCTGACTGCGGCCAGAGCATGATCCGAAAGAGCGCGGTGAGCGGCGGGAAAAAGTATTATTATTATGTCTGCTCAGGGCATAAGGCCGGGAAAAACTGCAAGCCGCACAGCATCCGGGAAGAGGATCTGTTCGGCGCAGTGCTGGCCGCAATCCGGGGACATATCAAGATTATCGCTGACATGAAGCGAACCATGGATACCCTGCGGTCTCTCCCGGAAGGGCAGAGGAATACGGTGAATTATGATATGCAGATCGTGAAACTGAAAGAAGAGATTGAGCGCAGCCAGGGATTTAAGATGAAGCTGTACGATAACCTGCAGGATGGCCTGATCGATCAGGAGGAATATTTCCTGTTTAAGAAGAACTATTCGGAAAGGATAGCGGATGCGGAGCGCGCTGTCCAGCGCCTGGAACAGGAGCGGGAGGATGCTGTGAGCAGGAACGTTTCGGAGCAGGCGTGGACGAAAGTTTTCCTGAAGAATAAGAACCTGACAGAGCTTGACCGGAAGGCTGTTGTGGATCTGATTGAGGAGATCGTTGTATATGAGGATAAAAAGATTGATGTAAGGTTCCGGTATATGGCGGATTTTGACAGGACCATGCACGCTGTCCATATGCTGCCGGTCAAGCCGCAGGAAGCGGCGGTGTAAGGAGGCGGCGTTATGGCAAGGAAGAGCAGAAAGAATCTCCCGCGGCAGGAGAAGATGCCGGACTCCCATTCTGTCAGGACATTTTCCGCGGCGATCTATGTGCGGCTGTCCATAGAGAACAGCGGCAAGGATGACGAGGGGGATTCCATAGAGAACCAGACCGGGATCTGCCGGGAGTATATCGAGGCGCGGCCTTACTTGAATCTGTACGGCATTTATTCTGATAATGGGGAAAAGGGATGGAAGTTTGACCGACCGGGATTTACCAGGCTTATGGATGACGTAAAGGCCGGGAAGGTGAACTGCATTGTGGTAAAAGATCTGTCACGCTTTGGGCGTGATTATATTGAGACAGGGAATTATTTGGAAAAGATCTTCCCGTTCCTTGGAGTACGGTTCATTTCTATTACGGACCGTTTTGACAGCTTTGCCTGTGATGACGTGGAAAGAGCTTTGATGGTTCCGCTGAAGAACATGGTTAATGATGTCTACGCGAAAGATATCAGCAGGAAGATTGTTACCTCATTCCGGCAGCGGCAGGAGACAGGGGATTTCCTTCCGGCGAATCCTCCCTACGGATATATCAAGTCCAAAGAGCGGCAGTTCCGTTATGATGTGGATGAGAAGACCGCGCCGTACATCCGGATGCTGTTTGAGTGGAAAGCGGAGGGTGTGAGCCATGCGGAGATGGCAAGACGGCTGAACGAGATGGGCGCTGTCACGCCCGCCAGGCGAAAAGTTGAACTGGGCCTCTGGCGCGCGGAGAAATATAAGCATACTGTCTGGGGCGGCAGGACGCTGATCGATATCCTTACCAATCCGGTCTATACAGGGGCGCTGGTCTATGGAAAGATGCCGAAGGCTTTATATATGGGGATCCGGGGCCGCAGGGCGCCGAAAGAAGAATGGCGTATCCTGGAAGGGATGCATGAGCCTATCGTCAGCAGGGAGTTGTTTGATAAGGTACAGGACATCTTTGAACAGAACCGGAAGATTACCAAGGAAAAGTATGAGGCGAACGCGAAGAACCGGGAAGGCGTGGAGAACCGCTTCAAAGGAAAGATCATCTGCGCTGACTGCGGGAAGATGATGCGTTATGCCAGAGGATATTCCAAAAAACGGGAAAAAATGTATGGAACGTATGTCTGCGGCGGATATATCGATTCCCATGGGGCGAAATGTTCACGTCACTATATTTACGCAGTGGATGTGGAAGAGGCTGTGTACGCGGTGATCCAGGAACAGCTGAAACAGGCGGAGGATATGAAACAGGTTAGGGATCGGCTGAAAGGAGGCATCGGCGAGAGAAACCGTCTGGAAGCGTTCGGCGCGCGGATCAGCAGGCTGACGCAGGAGATCGCAAAGGTGAATGCCAGACGGCAGGGGCTGTATGAGAATTTTGTCTCCGGGATGCTGGATGAAACGGAGTATCAGTACGCCAAACAGGAATATGACAAGCGAATGGCCGGGCTGAACAGGGAACTGGACGAAGCCAGGAGTGAGAAGGAACAGTTTGAAGCAGTTTTTTCCGGCGGCGAATGGCTGAAGAATATCCATACGGCAGCCGGCGCGGAAATGCTGACGGACGAGATGATCCGCGGCTTGGTAAAAATGGTGAAGATCTATGAGGACACCCGTGTGGAGGTTGTATTAAACTATTCCGAGGATCGGGAGAAACTGGAGGCTGTACTGAAGGAATTGGAGGCAGAATATGGTGATCGCTGAATATATCCGGCTGTCTCAGGCAGACCGGGATGTGATGAAAAAGGAAAATAAGACGGAGAGCGAGAGTATCGCGCACCAGAGGGATCTGATCCGAGGATATATCCAGTCCCATACCGATCTGAAAGACTGCGAAGTCCGGGAGTTTTACGATGACGGCTACAGCGGAACAAATTTCCGGCGTCCGGCTTTTGAACGGCTCCTGGAACAGATCAAGAAAGGCGCGGTAAACTGTGTGATCGTGAAAGACTTTTCCCGTTTCGGGCGTGACTATATCGAGCTGGGCAACTATCTGGAACGGATCTTTCCGTTCCTGGGAGTCCGGTTTATTTCGGTAAATGATGGTTATGACAGCAATGATTATAAAGGAACTACAGGCGGACTGGATGTGGTGCTGAAGAATATCGTATATGATTTCTACAGCAAGGATCTGTCAGTGAAGGTAACAACAGCGAAGCGGGCGAAGATGAAGCGGGGAGAGTATATCGGCGGCCATGTGCCTTTCGGGCTTGCGAGGGATCCGAAGGATAAGCATAAGCTTCGCATTGATCCGGAAGCCGCAGCGGTGGTCAGGGAAATCTTTGAAGCGGCGATCGGAGGGATGAGACTGGTGGAGATCGCCAGGATGCTGAACGGGAAGGGATATGAAACCCCTTCCCAGTATTTCCGGCGGAAGCACCCGGATAAGAATAACTTCAGGAATACATCAGATCAGGCCGGCTGGAATCACAATTCTGTCAGAAATATCCTGAAACAGGAAATGTATTACGGCGCGGTTGTGGGACATAAACGTGAAGGGATAGGCGTTGGCTGGAATCATTCTGTGGCGGTCCCAAAGGAAGAGCAGGTGATCGTTGAGGGAAAACATCCCGGAATTGTCACGAAGGAAGAGTTTCAGGAAGCGCAGAAGATTTTCCGAAAACGGGGAGAGACAAAGCGTGTCGTGGAAAAGACCTATCCCTTGTGGCGAAAAGTGAAATGCGGTACCTGCGGGCGTGCGATGCCGCTGAAAAGCGGTATTGTCAAAGGTGTAGAGTATCGGTATTTTTACTGCCCGTATGCTGCGGCCCAGACAGGGGATGGAGGCTGTACGAAGGAATTTGTGAGAGAGGATGCATTGAATTCTGTAGTCTGGGATTCCATAAAGGGCTTTCTTTCGGCGGCTGGCGATCTGAAGACGAATATCTGCAGGCGGCAGACGGCCTCAGAAAGAGATCATGCAGATATAGTAAAGGAATTGGCGGATCTTCAGAAGGATAAGGAAAAATGCGAGGCAGAGCGTTTCGTCAATATGGATCAATTCCTGGCTGGGAACCTGGATAAGGCGGTTTACCAGAAAAGACGCACTGAGCTGACAAAGGAAGTGGAGCGGCTGGATGTAAAAATCACTGAGTTGGATGCAAAGTTGCAGGAGACGGAACTGGTTCAGGATGAAGAAACGAGGGCGACGTTGGAGACGGCGGAACGCTTTTACGGCGCGGCGGAACTTGACCAGAAAATTGTGGATGCGCTGATTGAGAAGGTGATGGTGTATGATCCGAGACATGTGGAGATACGGTGGAAGTTTTCGGATGAAGTAGGGGAACTGTTAAAGAAATAAATGATAGACAGAAAAACCGGTTGGCTGTGATGGCTGACCGGTTCTTTTAAATTTTTTTCTTATGTATGAGATACAAAAACAGGTGATCAAATCTGAAGGGTATGGTATGATTGATTATAATAATTTTACTTAGCGCAGCGTAAAGAAAATGGAGGATTTATAGATGTTTTTATCGGATTATTTAGAGATAGGTGAGTATTTCGATGAACACGGAATATTTGATCCAATTATGGAGACAGATAGTCATTTCTTTATAAATATTCAAAGATTGAAAAAAGTGAACACGCCGGAGTTCCTTGGATCATATGAAAAAATCAATGCTTTTTTTAGAAAGATAATTAAGTTATTAGATAAAGCTTCTAAAAAAAATAACAGGGATTTATTTTATCGCCAGGCATTAAAAATGTTTGACTTTTCAGAAAAAGGAAAAGTAAATGCAATAGGTCTTGGCTTTTCGGAAGGAGAGAGTGGATCAGCTTTTGGTCCTATTTTATCTAAACAAGTAATTGATACTGCATATGACATTGTGAAAGCAGGGGTGGATGATCCTGAATTTTTTCAGCTACTCCCATTATTCCAGGATAATGTAGGACCGGATCGGTTAAGTGATATGATTGCAACTCTTATCCTTCCGGATATTTGTAATTATACTATAAGAATATTTAGGGAAATTGGTGTTAATAAGGATAATTATCCAGATATGGACTTTGAAGATGGGTATTTGCTTAATCCATACAAAAAATGTGAGGTGTTGCTTGTACCTATTGAAATTCTTCATAAACTTCCCGTGGCAAAATCATGGGAAGATATAGACGATGTGGTTTCGGAAAATAATACTATTAGAGCCTTGATGAATCAGAGGGTTGCGGAAGAATGGAGACAATGGTCTGTTTCAAATAGGAAGTACTATTTAAGGGAGGAAATGTTTAAAAAACCCGACCTATGTAAACAAATACTTGAGGATTATGATAAAGAAGAACTATCGGAGTATAATCCGGAAAATCAAATAGACTATTTGTTAGAAAGAATTTGCAGAAGCATTATAAAATTAAATTTAGGATGGGAATCATTTATTGAAAAAGAGTCCATAGATAGTCTAAGTGCATCAAAAGAAATCTTATCCTATTTTAGAAGTTGGGTTGAAAATAATAAAGGCTGGTATGTTATTCAGGAAGCAAATAGCAGAAATCGAGAAAAGATAACTCAGAGAGTCATACATCTTTCTGGTCAATGCTATATTAAGGCAAATAACTTGGATATAAGTTGTGAACCGGATGAGGGAAGAGGACCAGTAGATTTTAAAATTAGTCGTGGACAGGATATTACTATCGTTGAAGTAAAGCTTTCAACTAATCCAGATTATCTTCATGGTTATGAAGATCAAATTGAGGAATATGGAAAAGCGGAGAATACAGATAAAATGATATATGTCTTGATTGATTTGGGAAATCCAGGAAGAGTAAAATCCATACAGAAACTGCATACAGAAAATATAGCACATGGAAAGAAAACTCCTGAGATCATTATCATTGACGCAAGAGAAAAGGATTCAGCAAGTAAGTAAAATATTTTCAAATATTCTATTGTCCTTATTGACAATACGCTGATGAAGCTCATCGTTTGAATGAAAAATCAGGAATGTTCCGTAACATGGGAGAAAACCAGATTAAAGAAATTATTCATTCAGCGAAATGCAGTGTGTTTTTCATTGATGAAAGTCAAAGAGTCACATTGCAGGACATAGGAAGTGTAGGGGAAATCGGAAAATGGGCAGAGGAAGAAAATGCCCAGATTACAGAAATGGAATTAGTGTCTCAGTTCAGATGTAATGGATCAGACGGCTATCTGGCCTGGTTAGATCATACGCTGGAGATTCGCGATACAGCAAATTTTGATATGGAAGATATTGATTATGATATCAGAGTATTGGATTCTCCTGTGAAAATGCAGGAACTAATTATTGAGAGAAACCGTATATCACATAACAGAGCAAGGATTTTAGCTGGCTATTGCTGGAACTGGCAGAAAGAGGGTGCAAATGATCCATCTGTGCATGATATAAAAATCGGAGATTTTGAAATCAGCTGGAACTTAAAAAATACAACGACTTATGCTATTGATGAGGATTCCATTCAGGAAGCTGGATGTATACATACATCTCAGGGATTGGAATTTGATTATGTCGGAGTCATCATCGGAGATGATATGAGATATGAAAACGGCAAGGTTGTTACAGACTTTACGAAAAGAGCCAGAACCGATCAGTCTCTGAGAGGAATTAAAAAACTGTATAAAGAGAATCCGGATCAGGCAGAAAAAGAAGCAGACGAAATTATAAAAAATACTTACCGGACATTAATGACACGGGGCATGAAGGGCTGTTATGTATATTGCACAGATCAGAGACTGTCTGCTTATTTGAAAAAATGTCTGGGAATGAAAAAGAAAAAGTCGGAAGATGAAAAAGAAAATAATTGATTCAATATGAAAATTTAGAGATAAATGAAACTGCTGAAAGTTTCTATTGAAATGCAGTGGTATCTAATGGAGATGAAATAGGCAGAAAAGATTTATTGATATCATTTATTACTGGTGTAATAAGAAATAGAAGGTTAAAACCAGTTTTGATAAGATTTTTTGGAATTAACCAGGAAATCTTGAGTAAAGTTGATCAATGTAGTATGATTAAAGCACTGTATGAGTTAGTATATCAAATCTGTTATGAGATGTTAAAAAACTTTAATTGCAGTGATGAATTATGGAAATTACGTATTGATAAAAAGATGAATAAGATATAGCTGAACAGACAAGCACATGTGCCTACAAATACTATAACTATTATAGGTAGAGATGGCGATGTATCAATTAAGGTGTTTGATAAGATATTTGAATATTAATTTTATGATATTATTGATTATATATCTGATAAAGATGATATGTAAGAAAATTAACAGCAAGGAGCAATATTGTGTGGTGCAAGAACTGTAATATAGAAACAAACGAAGAAAAGTGCCCTATCTGCGGTGAAGAGACTATAGAAGATTACCCTACCGAGGTATACTGGTGTGATGATTGCAAGGTGCCAGTTATGCAGCAAGTAAATCAAGCAGATAATGGGATTTGTCCGAGATGTGGTAAGTCAATGAAATATCTTGCATCGGATATTAGGCCGGTCTTTCCGGAAGAAAGGCTGCTGATAGAGATGTTGCTTAAAAAGAAGCCATATCAGTGGATGAGTGAATCAATTTGGGCATCTAATAATAGATATTATGTGAATGGAAAGTCAATTGCTTTGTCGAGTCAATTGTTTAAAGAGTCGGATGCTGATGAGTATATTGAACAGTTAAAGAGATATAAAAATGGTAATTCTTATGCTGCTTTTAATCATTATATAGAAGTTTTTATTGAAGCGAACAAAACAAGGTTAGACTATCTAATTGACGAATCATACACTTTTATTAAGAAAACAGCTGCAAAATTTCCAGAAGAAAATATAGTGCTGTCATTTTCAGGGGGAAAGGATTCAACGGTAACTGCAGATTTAGCAATTAAGGCCTTAAGTAATCCATCGCTTGTACATATATTTGGGAATACAACATTAGAATTTCCTATGACAATTGAGTATGCTAAACGTTATAGAAAAAATCATCCACAGTCAATTTTTAAGATTGCAGAGAACCGAGAACAGATTTTTCAAGAGGTCTGTGAGGACATAGGACCGCCAGCTAGAATGATGAGATGGTGTTGTTCTATGTTTAAGACAGGGCCTATTACTAGAGTTATTAACTCTTTGTATAGAAATCAAAGAATTTTGACATTTTATGGAATTAGAAAGTCAGAGTCGGTAAGCAGGAGTAAATACAATAGAGTAGAGGATGATGCAGAGTCTGTAAAGATTCAGCAACAGACAGTTGCTTCGCCAATTTTCTTTTGGAAGGATATGGATATCTGGTTGTATTTACTGGCTGAGAAGGTTGATTTTAACGATGCATATCGTCTAGGCTATGATAGAGTCGGTTGCTGGTGTTGCCCTAACAACAATCAGAGAGCACAGTTTCTCTCAAGAATATATATGCCAAAACAGTCCAAGGCCTGGAGAGCGTTCCTTGTGAATTTTGCAAAGAAAATAGGTAAGCCAGATGCAGAAGAATATGTAGACTCTGGCGCTTGGAAGGCTAGGCAGGGTGGTAATGGCCTTGCAGCAGCTGGAGATGTAAAAATTCGTTTTACTAACTGTACAACGGAGGACTATGCAAAGATTTATCGTTTGGTACGTCCGATGGATGATGAGTTTTTGAATATGCTCACTCCATTTGGACGAGTGGCTCCTGAATTGGGACAGAAGCTGTTGCAAGAGGTATTGATATTAGATGATGCGACGAATGTTCCGATTCTTTCGGTTCAACCTTTTGAACAAGGTGGATATGAATTTGCTGTGAAGGTTCGAACCATGAATGTGAAGGATCACGATAGTTTGCAACATATGGTGGGATATCAGGTCAGGAAGTTTAATGCCTGTAGAAAATGTTTGAAGTGTGAATCCCTTTGCAAAGTTGGCGCAATTTCTATTTCAGCGGACAGATATTATATCGATCCAAATAAGTGTATTCACTGTAAAATGTGTGTAACTGCCAAATATCTAAGAGGTGGATGCATGATGGATAAGTATTTACGGACAAAAAATTAGGAGGAATATAGAGATGGCTACAAAATTTCGAGCCCATGAAACATTTTTTATAAGAAAGGGATGGCTCAGCAAAGGAATGCGGCATGTGGTACAAAAGCCTGATGTTTTTACTGATAAAAAAGAAAAACCGATGGATGTTCTTGGAATCGGTGCCAATATGGTTAAATCTCTTCGATATTGGCTTCAGGCAGTAGGCCTAACAAAAGAACCGAAGACTGGGAAAAAATTTCAATCTTTGACGGAGTTTGGGAAATTAGTATATTCAAAGGATTGCTATACAGAAGAGTTAGGTACACTTTATCTTCTTCATTATAAGCTTGTTACAAATGAGGAGATGGCTCCATCATGGTATTATTTTTTCAATAAATTCACTATGAAGGAATTTGACAAGGATGATTTTGTGATGCAAATACAAAATGAGTTGAAGATGTCAGGGATAACGGTTGCTATCAGATCTTTAATGGATGACTTTACTTGTATCATGAACACATATGTACCAAGATATAAGTCTAATCCTAAGAAGGTATCTCCAGAGAACAATATAAACTGTCCATTTGGGGAACTTGGCCTTGTTGATATTCTTAGCAAGGAGCGAGGCAACTATATATATAAAAAGTCGATACCCATGGCTAGAAGTTTTAATCCTTGGGTTATCCTGGCTGTTATCACAGATCAGGCTGGTAATAGGAGTGAGGTTGGATTAAACGAGCTGTTATCTGCCGAGAAAAATATTGGAAAGGTATTCAATCTTGACTCTATTTGTATGCTTTCTGTGTTGCATGAAGTGGAAAAGCTTGGTGAAATTAAGATAATTCGTACAGCAGGATTGGATGTTGTGCAAATACTTCATAAACGTAGTTTTATCGACTGCGTAGAAAAATATTATGCTAATATAGAGGAAATGAATTCATGAATAAAATGATTTCTGTTGCGTCAGGTTTTCAGTATTCAGTAAATATAGGGTACGACCTGAACAATGATGACAAATTAAAGAATTTTATACCGACAAAATCTGCATTGGCGTTACTTAAGGATATACTTAACAGTACAGCTCCAGATGCGACGGAAAGGGCACGAGTTCTTGTAGGTGCATATGGTAAAGGCAAGTCACATATTATACTTACCATTTTATCTATCCTTATGCAGAGAAAGCGTTCTCTTTTTACACATTTGATGCCTAAAATTGAAGAGGATCCAGAACTGAAACAGCTGGTGGATAATTATTATTCAGATGATAAAAATAAGATACTGCCGGTTATTATTAGTGGAACTAGTGGTAGTATACCACAGGCATTTCTTTTAGCTTTACAGAGAACCCTTGTAGAGAATGATTTGGATATTATGCCAGAGACCAATTATAGGGCGGCTGTAAATACTATAGAAAAATGGAAAGCTGATTACCCAAAAACCTTTGAGACATTTAAAAAAGAAATTAGTCTTCCGGTAGATGTTTTTATTGCTGAATTGAACGATTATAATACTGCTATTTATAGTGAGTTTGAAAAGATTTATCCTGAACTTACATCAGGTAGTATTTTCAATCCATTTGTAGGTTTTGATGTTGTAGAGTTATATGAGAGCGTTGTAAAGAGTCTTAAAGAGCGTGGATATTTGGGAATTTATGTTGTTTATGATGAGTTCAGTAAGTTTCTAGAATCTAATATAACTGCAGCATCTGTCAGTGATACCAAGATGTTACAGGATTTTGCTGAAAAATGTAACCGCAGTGGAGAAAATGAGCTTCATCTTCTTTTGATTTCTCATAAAGAAATATCAAACTATATTGATCAGTTACCAAAAGCAAAGGTTGATGGTTGGCGCGGTGTTTCAGAGAGATTTCGACACATTCATTTGAATAATAACTTTGCGCAGACTTATGAGATTATTTCTACAGTTATTATCAAGGATAGGAATCAATGGAAAGATTTTAAGAAGGATAACAAGGCAAAGTTTGATCAGTTGATGACTAGATATGCGGATCATGCAATTTTTAACGACATCGACCAAAAGGAGATTGAGACAATTATATATGAATGTTATCCACTGCATCCAGTTTCAACATTCATTCTACCAAGGCTCTCTGAGCGCGTGGCTCAAAATGAGCGTACCTTGTTTACTTTCCTGTCTGCCGATGGCAGTTCAACATTGCCGGCATTTCTTAGAAGATTAAAAGATAAGGGGTTTAAAGTAATCACCCCTGATCTTATTTTTGACTATTTTGATCCAGTATTGCAAAAGGAGCCTTTTTCTGGAGAACTACATAAGAATTATATCTTGACTAAGACTATTCTTAAGCAGATAAAGAATCAAGTTCTTGAAAGTAAAATTGTCAAGACAATTTCTTTGATTTATCTGTTAGGACAGTTTGATAAGCTAAAGCCTCTCAGAGAAGAAATTGTCGGTATCTATAAAATGGAATATAAACCGGCTGAAATAGAGGCAGCTATTGAACGGCTCATTAAGAATGAGTATGTAATATATTTGAAACGTAGCAATAATTACTTGAAACTTAAACAATCTTCAGGGGTTGATGTTGAACAAAAAATATCTGACGCTATTTCTGCTTTGACACCGGCATTTTCTTTGAAAAATGTATTAAATGATTCTAATGTTGATAATTATCTTTATCCGTCCCAATATAATGATGAGAAAGAGATGATTCGTTACTTTGAATTTGAGTTTATAGAAGAACAGGAACTTGAAGGAAATATTGACTGGGTTAAGAAGGCAGAGAATACTCATGCTGATGGTGTTGTATATGCCATTGTTTGTGAGAATTCTGAGACTATTGAAGATATCAAAAAGAAAGTTCTAGAGGCAAGCCAAGGTTGTGATAGATTTATTTTTATACTTCCTAAGAAGGCGATGGTAATCAGAAATGTCCTTAAAGAATTTGAAGCTGTAAATATGTTGAAAAATAAGGCTAGAGAAGATACGGTGCTGTTTGAGGAATATGAGGTTATCTATGAGGATCTCAGAGATGTAATCAGCGAGTTTATTAGCGCATATACGCATCCTGAAGACTATAAGTCTACATATATTTATAATGGTGAAGAGAGAAGTATTTTTCGTAAAGCAGCCTTAACAGGACTTGCTTCAGAGATTTGTTTTAATATCTTCTCACATACACCGGTTATAAATAACGAGGCCATTAATAAGAATGAAATAACCTCAATAGCCAATAATAGCAGGAATAAAATTTTATCTGGTCTTTTGAGGAATGTTCTTGAACCAAATCTTGGACTTAGAGGAACTGGGCAAGAGGTATCCATTATGAGGAGTACGCTTCTCAGAAAGGAAGTACTTCTTGATGATGATAAAGGAACTAGGATAAAC
>OMEJ01000890.1_pt1 | contig 14977 bp, 24 predicted proteins | sample 1645361 | NCBI WGS metagenome assembly OMEJ01 (sample SAMEA103958156, study PRJEB25191) | human gut metagenome
GTGATAAGTGTGATGGGGATGGTTGGGATTATGTTGTTACCGACAGATATTCATCCAAGAAAGAAAAGAGGGGGAGCAATGACAGAAAATAAAATCATTATTCCTATCTGGAAGAAGTCCAATCTTACAGTAGAAGAAGCCGCAGCTTATTGTGGTATTGGCTCAAGAAAATTAAGAGAAATGTCCGACTCGGAGTTTTGCCCTTTTGTTCTTTGGAATGGAAGTAAGCGACTGATTAAAAGAAGAAAACTGGACGAATATCTTGATAATGCGTATTCGATATAGCTGATTTGTAAAATGTGCGATGGGTCGGTTCGCATAATAGGCTCATCGCCATTTTTTAATTATCATAAGGGTAGAAAAAAACAAGGAGGTGCTTCCGTAATGGCAGATACAGAAAAGATTATCCGAAAAAAATATGATGTGCCGATATGGCATAAGTCTAATTTGACGATTGATGAAGCAGTTGAATATTCTGGCATAGGTAGAGAAAGACTGAGAAAACTAACAAGCCAAGAAGAATGCCCATTTGTTCTTCATATAGGAAATCGTCGAATGATTAAGAGGAGGATTTTTGATGAATACATTGAAAAACTTACTTTCCTTGAATGATGATGAACGCTTACTTGCCGAAGTAAGAACATATCAGGAAAAACTCATAAGCAATGCTGAAGAACCAATATGGGAAAGAAAGTGGCTGACAATCGAAGAAGCCGCAGCATATTCCGGTATAGGAAGAACGAAGTTGCGTGAGTTGTCTAATCAAGCAGGTTGTCCCTTTGCAATATGGATAGGCAACAAAATTCATATTGTGAGGAAACGACTGGACAAATATATAGATAAGCAGTTTAGAATTTAGGAGGATACAATGGCGACAAAAAGAAAAGATAAATCAAGGGTTGTTCTGAAAACCGGAGAGGTTCAGAGAAAAGACGGTACTTATCAATTTAGCTGGCAGGACAGCCAGATGAAAAGAAGATTTGTTTACGCAAGAACCTTAGATGACCTGAGAGAAAAAGAGAAGCGTATTCAGAAAGATAAATGTGATGGTATTAAGACCGAAGCACGATATACAACCATTGATGAATTATTTGACCTTTGGGCAAATATGAAAAGAGGGCTGAAGAATAATACCTTTGAAAATTACAAATATATGTACAATACCTTTGTGCGACCAGTGATTGGAAGTAAAAGAATATCAACGCTGAAGAAATCAGATATTAAGAAATACTACAATTATCTTGTTGATGAAAGAAATTTGAAGCCTTCAACGATTGATAATATACATACGGTTCTTCATCAGGTTTTACAGATTGCTGTCGATGATGACTTTATCAGAAATAATCCGTCAGATAATGTGTTGAGAGAATTGAAAAAAGCACATTGTTTTCAGTCGGAAAAGCGTAGAGCGTTGACGAAACCGGAGCAGGAGCTATTTCTGAATTTCCTGAAAACCCACCCTGTATATGAACACTGGTATCCGGTCTTTGCAGTAATGATAGGAACTGGACTTCGTGTGGGGGAAGTAACTGGATTGAGATGGTGTGATATTGATATGGAAAGTGGAATGATTGATGTTAATCATACTCTTGTATATTATGACCACAGAACCGAGGGAAGTAAAAGTGGCTGTTATTTCAATGTAAATACAACGAAGACTCCGGCGAGTATGAGGCAGGTTCCAATGCTCGGTTTTGTGAAAGAAGCATTTGAACATGAGAAACAGAAGCAGGAAGATTTAGGACTTCATTGCGAGGTCACGATTGACGGATATACAGATTTTATTTTCATCAATCGTTTTGGTCAGGCACAGCACCAAGCCACACTCAACAAAGCAATACGAAGAATTATCCGTGATTGCAATGATGAGCAGTTTTTGCACAGTGATGAACCTGATGTATTACTTCCTCATTTTAGCTGTCACTCGCTTAGACATACATTTACAACAAGAATGTGTGAAGCTGGAGTAAATATAAAGGTCATTCAAGATGCACTCGGACATTCAGATATTTCAACTACACTGAACATCTATGCTGATGTTACAAAAGAAATGAAAGCGGAAGAGTTCAAAGGATTGGATAGCTACTTCAAAGTATAATATTGGACTTCACATACAGAAAGAGAACATACAGAGTGTTGTGTGTTCTTTTTTCTTGTTCTGAAGCAGGAAAAGATAAGGCAGCGTTACTTTGATGTGGATTGACATTGTAAATAAGAGAAGTTATAATTTCTTGTATATGAATATGCTCTTGCATATACTACTATCGCCCTACATCATTTACATCATATTTTACATCATTTGCCCGCAAAGTGACTCAAAGTAGAGCAAAAATATGAAGTATGGGGGATAATTGGAATATGGAGAATTTAATAGTATTAACACCAGCTTGGTCGAGTATGAAAGAACCACAAAAAAGCTCCCCACGATGAAAAGCCTGAACTAGTGTTCGATTCCAATCGGTGGGTATGAAAATCCAATCAGTAGCCTAGAATTAGTGCAATGCTACGGATTCACATGAAATCTGATAAAGACTGATGGATTTGTATGGAGTTACATGGATTATTCGAGAAAATATAATGGACCTCTATGGATTCTAAAGTATTTTCTTAATCTATTCGAAAAGTAAATAAAGAAATAATTCTTGAGGAGCAATTAAGAATAAGGTGTTTAATGGACACTTCGCTATTAGTAGAAATACTGATACGGGGTGTCCTTTTTTATTTTTTCAAAATCCGTCTTAATCCAGGAAAATGGCTGAGAATGGCTTTTGACACATCCATCTGTAGTCAAACCTGCACTTTTTGTAGTCAAAATTCGAATGTATTGAAATATATACGAATTTATACGACGAAAGTAACAAATGTATACGAATGGAGGCGTATCGTATGAGGAAAAACAAAGGTCCAGATTTGGAAAAGTATCTGGAGGGCAGAGGGCATCGATTTGTCAATTATGCGCAGGGAGCAAAATTATATCGTTTGCCATACTGGTCTTTCGTAAGAGTAGCAAAAGAAGCGAATTCAAATTATCCAATCAGAAAAACATGTATCGTAGATTTGAATGTTCTAGATAAGTTTTTGGAAGAGCATCCGGAAGTGGCTGCGCGATTGGAAGCGACAAGGAGGAAACATGAAACCACGTAAGAAACAAAGTATTGAAGAACTGGAGAAGAGATCAAAAGGTCGCGGCAAGAAATTTGTACGCTATGACGAGGGCGCTAAGCTGTATTCTATGGGATTGCATACATTTCAGCAATTAGCCAAAGAAGCAGGGGCTATTTATAAAATCAAGCGCATTGTTCTTGTCAACTTAGATATTTTCGATGAATATTTGGAAGCTTTTAAAGAAGACGCTTATTAAGGAGGGCATGTTATGTGTAAGGTAATTGCGGTAGCAATGCAAAAAGGTGGCTGTTCGAAAACGACAGTATCGCTAAATTTAGGAATTGGATTGGCAAAGGAAGGAAAACGTGTACTTTTGATCGACAACGATCCACAGGGTTCGCTGACTGCAAGCCTGGGATTTGAAGAACCGGATGAAATTCATACTACTTTGGCAAGTATCATGATGAATGTTATCAACGAAGAAGAAATGGAGCCAGGATATGGAATTCTTCATCAGAAAGAAAAGGTTGATCTGATTCCAGCAAATATAGAATTGTCTGGGCTTGAAGTATTACTGGCCAATGTGATGAGCAGAGAAAATATTATGAAAGAGTATCTGGATACTGTAAAAAAGGATTATGACTATGTGATCATTGATTGTGCACCGTCTTTAGGTATGATGACAATCAATGCTTTGGTAGCGGCAAATTCGGTATTAGTTCCAGTACAGGCATCTTATCTTCCGGTGCTTGGATTGCAGCAACTAATAAAAACTATTTCCATGGTAAAGAAAAGATTGAATAAGCGATTAAAAATCGAAGGAATCCTTTTGACTATGGTGGATTACAGAACAAATTATGCGAAAGATATATCAGCAAAGCTACGAGAATCATATGGAACAACGGTTGGTGTATTTGATACTTATATTCCGATGTCAGTAAAAGCGGCTGAATGTAGTTCGGAAGGTGTCAGTATCTATGTGCATCAGCCAAATGGAAAAGTGGCAGATGCATACAGAAGATTAACACAGGAGGTGTTGTCTCATGAAAAGTAGATCAGGTCAGAAATTAAAATTAACGAGTGTGGAAGAATTGCTGGGAGTTCCAAACGAAGAATCAGCAGTAGAAATTGATGTTGATAGTATTTGCAGTTTTAAAAATCATCCCTTTAAGGTATTAAACGACAGTAAAATGGATGATTTGGTGGAAAGTATCCGAAGTAATGGTATTTTATCTCCTGTCTTGGTTCGCCCAATAGATGAAGATACTTACGAAATGATTTCAGGACACCGAAGATTGCACGCTGCAAAGATTGTGGGATTAGAAATGATTCCGGCAATCGTAAGGGAAATGGATGATGATGCCGCAGTCCTGGCAATGGTGGACAGCAACATTCAGAGGGAAGAACTTTTACCTAGTGAGAAAGCCTTTGCTTATAAGATGAAAATGGATGCGTTAAGGAGAAAAGCAGGAAGACCTAAAGAAAATAATTTGTCTCAAAATGGGACAAATTTTAGAGCAGATCAAGTAATGGCAGAAGAAATTGGCGAAAGCAGAAATCAAATTCGTAGATATATCCGTCTCACAGAACTTATTCCGGAACTTCTGGATCTTGTAGATAACAAGCGACTGCAATTCGTGGTTGCAGTAGAAATTTCCTACATCAGCAAGGATATCCAGAAGTGGCTGAACGAATATATCCATGAAAATGGATGTATCAAGCAAAATCAGATTACGCTCTTGCGTCAAGAACTGGCAAGTGGGGCTGGCATGACACAAAGCCAAATGATCACTCTTTTGAATGGAAGTGCTATTGGAAGAATTCCAAAGAAGAAAGTAACTCTTTCGGAGAATAAATTGTATCAATACTTTCCACCACATTACACATCATCAGAGATGGAAAAAGTAATTGTTCAATTGCTCACAGAATGGAGGGAAAACCAGCAGAATGAATTTTAATTATTTTTATAAGGATTCAGCGGAACTTTATAGCTTTTATCGTATTCCGAAGATTCTGCTCACCGATAATGCGTATGCTGATTTATCGGTAGAAGCAAAACTTCTTTATGGATTGGTAATGGATCGAATGGGAATGTCTCTGAAAAATAAATGGTTAGATGATGATAATCGAGTATATATCATTTATCCAATTTCAGAGATTCAGGAAGAACTGAACGTTTCAAGGAAGAAAGCAATGGAATATCTGAGTGAACTGGAAACGTATGGTTTGGTAGCAAAAAAATCAAGAGGACTTGGGCTTCCAAGTCTTCTGTACCCGCTGAATTTCGTAAAGAATTAACAGGGATAAGGTGTTTCAGAGGTGTCGTTTTTTGTACTTCTGAAACGGGGAGAATTACGAAAGGAGAAACTGATTAATGGTGCAAAAACCGGAATTCCGTTATTACTACGGAAATGAAGCGGAACAATTTAGCTTTTTTAAAATACCGAAGCTGCTCATCACGCATCCCTATTTTCAAGGATTATCGAATGATGCGAAGATTTTATATGGATTATTTTTGGATCGAATGTCACTTTCCATGAAAAATAAATGGTTTGATGAAGAAAACAGAGCATATATCGTGTTCAGTATCGATGAAATTGCAGAAACATTGAATTGCAGTAGAGGAAAGGCAATAAAAACATTGCAGGAGTTGGACTCTGAAAAGGGAATCGGCCTTATCGAAAAGCGCCGTCTTGGTCAGGGAAACAATACAGTAATGTATGTAAAGAACTTCATGATCCAGCAGGAAATTATTTCGCAGCAATCGAATGCTGAACAACCTGTCGTTTCAGAAGTCCAAAATTTAAACTTCCAGAAGTCTAAAAAACGAACTTCTAGAAGTACAAAAAATGAACTTTTAGAAGTCCAAAATTTGGACCCTAATAATACTTATAGTAATAATACTGAATTAAATAATACTGATTCTAATCCTATCGTATCTATGCAGGAAAGAACCAGATGCGATAAAGGATTTGATGAGGAAATATATTTTGCTTATCAAAAGCTGGTTAAGGAAAATATTGATTTCGATTCCTTGATGGATGTTTACCCATTGGAAAAGGAAACTATACAGGGAATTTATGATCTGATTGTAGAGACAATGATGACCAGCAATGATAAGATACTGATTGCAAGTAGCTGGTATCCATCAGCTCTTGTAAAAAGTAAATTTATGAAATTAACATATACGCATATTGAGTATGTGATTGATATGTTAAATTCTAATACAACAAAGGTTCGAAACATTAAAAAATATATTTTGGCATCTCTGTTCAATGCACCGAACACGATTGACAGTTATTATCGTGCGGAAGTAAATCACGATATGCCACAATTTGCAAAAGCGAGATAGGAGGGGAAAACATATGGCATTGTTGAAATTGATTTTGAAGATTGCTCTGTTACCGGTATTGATTGTGACAGGCATATTATGGCTGATGGTAAAAACAGTCGTGTGGATTTATGGAATGATGAATGGTATTCTTGGACTTGCGATTGCTGTGTTTGTAATATTATTCCTGGGTTTCCAGGAATGGACGAACGCAGTTGTTATGATAGGCATTGCCGCATTTGCTTTTCTAATCTTATTTTTAGGAGCGTTTGTTCAGGAAATGTTGGCTATGTGTAATCGAGGGATATGGAAGTTTATTACGGCGTAAAAATCAAAAAATAGGGACAAATGATAGGAGAATTTGAGCATGGAAGAAAGATACATTCAATTACCACCGTTACCAGCAGATATGGAAGTTCAGGCATTGGAACTGCTCTGGCAATTTGCTATACTTGGAGAAGAAGAACAGAAAGAAGCGTTGGAATATATCAAAACAATTGATGATTATTACGAAGACGATACTGATTTGGAGTCTTTGAAAGAACACCTGAAAGAATTTGAAAATGACAGAGTTTCAGATGAATTCCAGGAATTTATACAGGTGGTCAAGCGTTTAGTAGGACGTATGATTAGGGATTCTTATGGTTTAGCGAGATTTTTCTATCAGAAAAGATGCATAGAACATAAGGATGTGAACGAAATCAGTAAAGAATGTGGATTAGCACCGGATAAGATACAAGTATTTGTGGATTATTTTGATGTGCAAGAAGAAACCGAAGAAAGCTCTACCATGTAATTATAGTTTATACTACAGGTTCAATTACATTTCATGATATCGATGATAAAATGATAACAGCACAAGTGAATGTGTTTTGGAGGTGATGGATTTGAAGAAGATACCAACTTTGTTTGAGAGAGTTTTTGACAATCATAGAAAAGTCGGGATTAAACCGAACGTAACACCAGGTATGGAATGGGTGTTAAAGGGAGAGGGCATTGCTACAGAAAAGATAGACGGAAGTTGCTGTGCAATCATAAATGGTGAATTCTATAAAAGATATGATGCGAAACGTGGAAAGAATCCACCAGCAGGAGCAATCCCATGTGGTGAACCAGATCCGATTACAGGCCATTGGCCACATTGGGTAAAAGTGGATACGGATGATAAAGGTGCTAAATGGCATTTGGAAGCATATCAGAATACAAATGGGAATGAATTACCGGATGGAACATATGAAGTTGTAGGACCACACTTTCAAAATAATCCGCATGGGTTGGAAAAAGATATACTGGTAAAACATGGTGCGAACATCTTAGAGGATGTCCCGAGAAGTTTTGAAGGAATTCAGGAATATCTAAAGGAACATTATATCGAAGGGATTGTATTTTGGAAGGATGGCAACCCACAATGTAAAATCAAAAGAAGTGATTTTGGATTCGAATGGAATGGAGGCGGAACAAGAGAATGATACCAACATTGTATAATGCTTTTCAGCATTGGTCTGATGGCGGTTCTGTGTATATCCTGTCTGATCTGCATTTGGGAGATTATGACTGCAAACTGATGGATCCAGATTGGATTGAACCAGAAGAACAGATTTTGATCATCAATGAGGTGGTAAAGAAATCAGATACGTTTGTTTGTCTTGGCGATGTTGGAGAGGCAAGATATCTGGAAGGAATAAAAGCACGAAAAAAGATTCTGTTGTTAGGCAACCATGATAAAAAGGCGGATTATACGGATTGTTTTCAGGAAATCTACACCGGTCCGTTATTTATTGCAGATAAGATTTTGTTATCACACGAACCGGTATATGGTTTGCCCTGGTGCTTAAATATCCACGGGCATGATCATAATTATATGGAGTCTTATATGGAAGGGTGCAAACATCTGAATCTTGCAGCGAATGTTTGTGGTTATCGTCCGGTTAATCTTGGGAAATTGATAAAAGATGGGATATTATCAGATATTCCAAGCATCCATCGAATGACCATCGATAGAGCAACAGAGAGGAAATCGATGATGTAGAATTTAAAAGATAGAGTTTCTTATGGAAAAGGATGACCGTAGGAAGGCTTGGGTAATGCCTGAATCCAAATATTCCATTAGCGGGTAGGCAGCTACGAAAAATAGTTGCCTATTTTTAATTTTGTAGATACAGATTAGCTGTTTGTCAGATAATGTTAAAAGATTTTTAAGAAATGAATGAGCAGATCATATTGTTATGAAGTAATACAGATGATAAAATATACTTGATGATGATGCAAAGATAAGAAATGGAGAAATCCAATGTTAGATAGAAAAAGCTGTTTTCGAACGTGGAAAATATGAATAAATGATCTGCTATTCTTGACGAAGGAATAAAACAATGCTATTATTTGGGTGTACAGATAAAAGGGAGTAGCTGAACACTCGAAAGGGTGGGTTTGCAACCGACAATCGATACCGAAGGGTATCCGTAACAAATGAGATAGCAAGACTTTTATTGTGGCAGATGTCATGATAAGGGTCTTTTTTTATTTTCATAGCTGCCACATAGGACTTGCGGAAAGTGAGGAAAAGATGAGAAACGAAATGATGAAAAGAGAAATGCAGGAAGCAATCACAGCAGGAGAACGTGCTTTATCAAGTCTGCGTATGGCACAGGATAAGTTAAACAGTGCAGGTAACTGGGGTCTGTTTGATATGTTTGGGGGCGGATTATTTTCAACAATCATGAAACGTTCTAAAATGGATGACGCTGTAAATTTAATGGAAAGTGCTAAGACGGATTTGAAAAGATTTCAAAGAGAGTTGCAGGATGTAAATGTTCCATTGGATCTGAAGATGGAAGTGGGAAGTTTTCTTTCTTTTGCCGACTTCTTCTTTGACGGATTTGTGGCAGATTATCTGGTGCAATCAAAGATTTCTGATGCAAAAGGACAGGTTTCAGATGCAATTCGTCGAGTAGAACAAATCTTGCGTGATTTAAAGAGTCAGATGGCATAGGGAGGAAAACGGTATGGCACCAAAGAAAATAAAAGTAAAACCAGGAAAAACACAATCGAAGATGGGATTTATCGTAGGTATTTTGTTTGTAATCATAGGTTGTTTTGTCGCTATTCCAACCTTCGGCTTGTTCGGTATCATATGGACCGTAGTCGCTGGGATTATAGCATTTACTCATTATAAAAACGGATTTTCAGATGAAGGTGTAGCAACGCACGAAATCATTATTGAAGATGGTATGGAAATCATAGAAAGAGCTGATGACGGAGAGGATATCGAGGCAAAGTTACTGAAACTAAATTCTTTGTATGAACAGCGTTTGATAACAAAGGAAGAGTATGATGAAAAACGTAAAGAATTATTGAAAGAATTCTAAGATGAGGTGAATCGTAATGAAAAAACATAAAGAGTATAAAGTGAGTTCAACGCTATTTTATTTAGCTTCTGTGTTATTTTATATTTCTGCAATTATAAATTTTGTGGGCGGCAATCATAACTCAATGGCTGTTGTATGGTTATGCCTCGGTTCTTCTTTTCTTTGTTTTGGCTCTCTGCATAAGAAAAAAGCAGATGAAAGCGAAAAAGATAGTAAGCAAGAGTAATAATTTATGTTTGGTTGAAGTACCGCAATGGAATGGAGGAAGACAATGAAAAATAAGTTAAGAATAGTATTGATTGTCGTCGTGGTTATTGTGGTTGGAATTTGTGTATGGCTGATTGGTTATCACACCAGAAAAAGTCAGGATAATCTGCCGCCGATAGAGAAGTTAACGCAAATGGACGAGGCGGAAGTGAATGATTTGTTGATTGGTTATCGAAATTATCAGTTAGAAGATGTTTGGGGTAATCATGATGAAGATAGGTCATCGGGTAATACATGGGTCTGGAGAATTGATGATCATACACAGCTTCAAGTAAGTGCAAACAATAAAAATAAAATTGTTATATGTAGTATTGATGCTGTTTTTCAGGCAAAGATTCTGGAAATTATGAATGGTTCCTATTTGGTGGAACCGGTAGAGGGTAGTCCAGAACTTAGAAGTTCGGATCAGATTACTGTATCAATAGAACATTTGGATTCATCCATAGAACCAGAGATTGGAGATATTGTTGAAATTACTCACAGCGGGGAAATTATGGAATCCTATCCGGCTGAATTGCAGGATGTGTATAGTATCCGTATTATTGAGGATGCAGAACAGTGGGATTTGATACCGATGGTAATGGTAAACGGAGAATTATATCTTGATACAGGTCATGAGAGTGATGTGGAAGCCAGATGTGGTGTGATGGATGGTGAAATTACTTCGACTGTTGAAGGGACAAAGAAACCAACAAAGGATAATGAGTCTAATTTTGGAACCGGGTATGGGTATCAATATGGTCCGCAGGAAGGTACGATTGAAATTCTTATGAATGAAGAATGGCGTGTATTTGCAACGGAAGAAGTTAGACAAGAAATACAGTTCCCAGAAAAGACTGTGGATTGATTAAAAGGAGTCGTATGAAAAATAGTTTAGCCACAAAAAAATTAATTACATCATTGGTGACAACAGTATTGTTATTATATTTTATGGTAAAATCTCCGAGCCCTAAGATTATCTTTGTTCCTTTCCTGATTTGCAGTATTTCCATGATTGGAAAGAGCATTGCAAGAATCTTGAATAAAGAGAAGGCGGAGTTTGTATTTGGGAAATTATTTATATCTGGATTTTTGTTATTCCTGATTGGTTTTCTGGTTATGGCGGGATATATATCGATCAGGGATAAAAACTACAGCTTGTTAATATTTTCCATACCATTTTGGGTTGTTGGATTTTATTTATTCAAGAACAAACTGTTGAATAAAAGTGGTAAAAAGAATGGAGAGCCTTTTTTCACATTTGCATTTGTCATTAGTGCGTTATTGGTTGTAATTGCACTATTGGCAGGAATATTCTTGCTTGTTTTAGGGATAAAAGACGGTGAGTTTGGATTGTTGCTTGGTGGTTTTATTTTCACATTTGGTTCTCTTGCATTTGTGATAGCGGCGTTAACAATCAAAGGGTTTTTTGATCAGGTAAAAGTCGATGTGTTAGGACTTTATGCTGGGGTTGTGATTTCGATGATTGGGATTGGAATTCTGATATGTTTTCGGGTGGAAGATATCAGTTCATTTGGTTTATGGATTGTAATTCCAATTTTGATGATAGTGGCAGGTATTTGTCAAATTGTAAAATGTATCAGAAATAAAAAGTAATGTAATTGCCAGTATGATGTGAAAATAAATACGGTGATGACTGGTAAATACAGGAGGGAAAAGAATGGCTAAGAATGACAGATTTGAAAAAGTATATTCGCAAGGAACTATGAATGTTACAGAAATTTGGGTGGATAAGGAAACTGGTGTGAATTATGTGTATCACGCAAGCGGTTATTCTGGTGGATTAACCCCATTGCTGGACAGGGAAGGAAAACCTGTAGTTTCACCTATAATAAACAGATAAAGGATACTTAGGAGAAATGGTTGTATGAAAATGAAACGCATTATTTTGATTACAATTATAATTTTGAGTGGGCTGACTATGACTTATTTGATTGGCACAGGATTTATGAAACGGACTGACGTAGCTTTGGGCGAATATTCGGTATCAGAAGACGGAAAAACATTGACTTTTCATGCAGGAGTCATATCTTCCATGGGATATGTCAGAGATTTTAAAGATGATGGTGGCGGTGTTAAACCGCATTATCTCACGTTCTATTCTACTTTTGGTGGTCTGAATAGCTCATTTGGCGCTAAAAGTAAGTTTATATTGGAACTGGAAGCAGATGATACGGAAATATATTTCGGACGACCAGATGGTGGTTATGAACTGGTCTTATGCAAAAATGCGGAGACTGGAGAATGGGAGAAAGTGGTGTCTAATCAGAAAGATGCCTATGTGCTCAAAGTTTATGAAGTAACAGACTCTGAAAATGCTTTTGAAAAGAATGAACCGGTTATATTAGTCAAACATTATGAAATGAGTGACGGAACTTGGAAAACGGATGAATATACTTATCAATATCGCTTAGTAATCTCTGGAAGGATGAATAATGCAGCAAAAGACAGTTCGTTTGTGTTTCTGAGCAATATAGAAGATATTACTTTTGATCAGGCCTGGAAAGCAAGCGGACTAAGCAGCAATATGGATGATTATTTTGATGTGGAAGAAGCAAAATTTGTAGGTTGGGAATAATGTTGTTCAGTAATGGAGGTTAGTTGTGAAAAAGTGGATTATCTCGCTCGTAGGTATTCTGGGCTGTATTTTTGTTATATTCGGAATTGAAATAAAAAGAAAAGAATCAGCATCAGTCGCAATTATCGGAGGGGCAGACGGACCGACTTCCGTATTTGTGGCTGGTAAAGTTGGTGATAGTGTGTCTGTTGTAATAATTGCGATGGGCATTATCCTTATTGCGGGTGGGCTTTATGTATATAAGAGATGGCGGAGAAAATAAGTTCTGATTTAGGAAAAGAAGGATATGGATTCAAAATTTATTCAAAGTATATGGATAGAATGGGACAAGATTCCAGATTATAGTTATCTTAAAAAAATAAAAGCATTGAATTTTGAGGATAAAGTGGTTTTTAATAAAAATATTACGTTTTTTGTTGGAGAAAATGGAACAGGAAAATCCACCTTATTGGAAGCAATTGCGGTAGCATATGGATTTAATCCAGAGGGTGGAAGCCTGAACTATCGGTTTTCGACGTATGATTCTCATTCTGAACTTTATCATGCACTTCGCATGTCAAAAGGATTTCAAAAACCAACGTATAGTTATTTCCTCAGAGCAGAAAGTTTTTATAATGTTGCTTCAAAAGAAGAGGAATACTCTGATCTGGATCATCCATCGAAAAAATATCATGAAAAGTCTCATGGGGAAAGCTTTCTTGCTTTGGCGCAAGGGAGTTTCCGACCGGGTGGATTGTATCTATTGGATGAACCTGAAGCAGCATTGTCTCCACAACGACAACTAACGTTGTTGATTGAAATCAGTAGATTGGCAAAACAAGGTGCACAGTTTATTATTGCCAGCCATTCCCCTATTTTGCTGGGAATACCAGATGCTCAGATTTTATCCTTTGATGAAGGAATGATTCAGGAATGTGATTATCTGGATACTGACAGTTATCAGGTAACGGAAATGTTTATCAATAATAGAGAATATTTGCTAAAGCGTTTGTTAGAGTAGAAGTCAGGAGGACTATCAGTATGATTTTAGAGACAGAAAGACTTATTTTACGTCCCTGGAGAGAAGAAGATGCAGAAGAATGTTATAGATATGCACAGAATCCAAAGGTTGGACCGATAGCAGGTTGGCCCGTGCATACAAGTATTGAAAATAGCAAAGAAATCATAAAAAATGTTTTATCAGTACCAGAAACCTACGCAATCATATGGAAAGAAACAGGATTGCCGATTGGAAGTATCGGACTAAAAATAGGCGATGCCACAGATTTGACGGACAAAGCAGATGAATGTGAACTTGGTTACTGGTTAGGTGTGGATTATTGGGGAAGAGGTATTATGCCAGAGGCGGCAATGGAGATTCTTCGTCATGCATTTGAAGACTGTAATATGAAAAAAGTCTGGTGTGCATATTATGATGGAAATACGAAATCAGCCAGAGTTCAGGAAAAGTGTGGGTTTCAGTATCAATGGACGACAGAAAAGGTAGATGTTCCACTTTTACATGAAGTTAGAAAGGGTCATGTGAACTGTCTGACAAAAGATGAATGGGTAATGAAAAGATAAAGTGAATTTAGGTTCAGGATTGATCAAAGGTGTAGGAACGAAAAAAGCTTTATCGTATGCAGTGCGTAATATGACAGTTCAAAAAGGAATACCTTGTTATAAAAGAGCGACTTATGAATTATTATATTACGGAACAAAGAATATGATTTACTACTTGGAGGGATGATAAATGGCTAAGCAGATGAAAACAATAGCTATATGGTCGTTCTTGCTGACGTTACTTTTGGTGTTGATATATCAAATAAATGCTGGCAGTATTTTTATGACATGTGCAATTACGTTTGGAACAATTGCCTATCATTTTTGGATGCGTTTGTTTGTGGGATTTATATTTGATTTAACATTGAAGAATCGTGTGGATTATCATCGAAAATGGTTTCAAGTAAGTTTGTTAGAACAACGATTATATAAAAAGCTAAAGGTAAAAAAATGGAAGGGAAAAATGCCAACATATGATATGGATGTATTCGATAAAAGAAAACATTCATGGGATGAAATCGCACAGGCCATGTGTCAGGCAGAACTTGTGCATGAAACAATCATGTTATTAAGTTTTGTTCCGATTTTAGCTTATTTATGGTTTGGAGCATTGGAGGTTTTTATAATTACTTCTATACTTGCAGCGGGTTTTGATGGTATGTTTGTGATTATACAACGATTTAATCGATCACGTGTAATCAACATGATTAAATGAAGACATTATTACAAGGCGGAAATTTGAATTTGGAGGTTAGTATTAGCATTGGAAAAAATTAAAACCATCCTCGG
>OMEJ01000892.1_pt1 | contig 14947 bp, 8 predicted proteins | sample 1645361 | NCBI WGS metagenome assembly OMEJ01 (sample SAMEA103958156, study PRJEB25191) | human gut metagenome
GAAAAGGCTCCGCACAATGTTTTGTGGTATCCATTTGTACGGAGCCGAAATCAATACAGAATTTTCCGAATAACATCGTGCTCACCTCACTTTACTATTGTAAATACTATACCATGTGCCGCCGCCTGTCAATGTCCGTCTGGCGGCCTGCCATTGATGGGTCAGAGTGATGACACACCAACATCCGTCATGCAAGTATCAACTACCATATTTGTCCGTAACATCGATGATGGCATACATAGAACAGAAAGCGAGCCGGGAAAGTTCTCACAACCTGAACTGTTTTATTTAAGGAAGAAACTGCAGCAGTTGGAGTGCTACCGCTTTGACCGCAGCAACCGTTTTCTCCCCATCGGATAGGTCTGTTTCCACCGGCAGACACACCACAAAGTCAGTTTGATGAGGATCAGGGGTAAGTTCCATGGGCGGAGAACAGACGCTCCACTGCTTAACCCAGCGGCACTGGGCGGTCCGGTTGACTCCGGAGAGCCACACTTCCAGTTGGAAGTTCTTGTGGTCGAAAACCACAACCAGTTTTAGACCCTTTTCTTTCAAACCAGGGTCTGTAAAGGAAAAGTAGGCATAGTCCATAGCGTTTTCCGTAATGCTGCTCTGAAAACGGAAATTCGGCATCTGCCGTTCCAATTCGTTTCTCAGAAAGCGGAACAGGCGAATAAACTCCTGATAGGCCTTCTGCAAATCAGTGGTCTGCAAAAGGGTACGGTATGTTTCCAAAAGAGTCGGGTCGAAGTTCAATGGAATGCCTCCTTCAGTGCTGCATCTTTGCTTTCGAGTATACCACATCCAGCGGCAAAGGAGGGATCTGCTTTCATAGACCGGTTACCGGGGGTGAGAGCGGATTTCATTTACTTCATCCAGTGGACAACGACGACCCACAGAAAGCGAGCGTAACGGAGTGCCTGTTTGTCATAGTAGGGGAATACATTCTGCTGCATCTATTCACTGGTATCCAACAGCCAAAACTTTTCAAATTATTATCCGGTTGCACACAAGAAAACTATAATAGTGCATATATTATGCTTAAAGGTCATTTTCAGAGGCTATTTTTACTCTTAAAGAATCTCGTATAGCCTTGATTGCTTGCGGACGCTTACGATATCTGTCATTATCGGTAATAGTTGTAGCAAGTTCTTCTGGTGAAGTATTCGTAACCAAGTCGAGATATGACATAGCCCGAGAGGCTCCTACATAAAAAACATTGCGGTTTCTATCATTTTCAAAAGTTTCGCTATCAATATCAATGCATATGACTGCCATTGCTTCAAGGCCTTTGAATTTGCGAACTGTCGTGAACAATATGCCGTTGTTATTCTGACTCTTTGTCAGTAAGCAGTTTCCAGGCAATTGAAAATCATCTTCTTTAAGTATGGATTTTCCCTCGGGCTTCATGGACAAAACAACAATATCTGTCCCAGTTAATCCAGCTGAAATATACTTGCGTATAAGTCTGCAAAGATATTCTTTGAGAGCCGACTTGCCTTCGACAAAGAACAAATTTGGTTTTATAGCACCATCAACCGCGCTTTCTCGCCTCATTCTAATTCGATCTTCATCAATTCCAATGGGCCTTGTGGATGTAATAGCAATTTCTTTTGTATTACGACAATTTCTTGATAAAACCAGCCTGCAGTCCATCTTATCAAGCCATTCTGGGTATCGCAATCCCTGTACAAACTGGTTCCTATCATAAAAAACATAGAAGTTACCATGATGTGCCTGCGCAATATCATGCAGCAATTGCAAATGTATATCTGCAAAATCCTGCCCTTCATCAACAACAATATGTTTGAACGGCAACTCATATTCGTCCCAATCCATCAGAAACTCCGAAATTACATCCGTACGTTCATCAGGGGACTGGCTAAATGCGCCCGTAAAGGCACCGACAAGGCCATCCAGAGTAAAGAACGAAATATTGGTCGAATCGGGGCAGGTTTCTTCGAGATGAGTCTTCAAAAAACGATTAAAACATAGAAACAGGACACGATCCGTTTGGGACAGGCTCTTTGCTTTTTGTACCGCCAAAACTGTTTTTCCCGTTCCAGCAACACCGTGAATTGCCGCCTCTTCTTGCTCCTCAAGATAATCAAGCAGATACATTTGCTCTGTAGTCATTCTTCGAAACAACGCTTTTGCAGCCAGAGTCCTGCTACGCATAGTTTGCACTACCCCAAATTCCGGAGCCAATGTATCAAGCACTTTAGAAGTCATTTCTTCAGACGGCTCAACTTTTCGCACATCATAGAAACGATATATTCGTCGGATTGCCATTTCTGCAGCTGCTACTGACTGCAAGTCGTTGCTCCAAAGGACAATCTCCTCTTTATAATTCAAAGGCAAGTTGCCTTCAATATTTGCACGATCACCGGCAGTAAACCACACGGCAGAGCAGAATGTATACGGAGACTGTCCACCAAACCGGGCTTTAATCCGATCCCAAAAATAATATTTGCTGCGTTCAGCCTGATCCATCGGGTCTATTGTTTTGTCCGTCCCATTACTACGGTTAGTCTGAATCCACCCCCTTTCGCGGCTGAAGGAGATCAGACCGTCTTTCACCTCAAAAACAATAAAGCCATAGGACGGATGAAATATGGTAAAATCTGACTCCCCCCACTGAACATACTTTCGTGCGGAGTATTCGTTCCTTCGGCGTTTTTCATTCCAGTGTGTCGAATGAAAAACATAGTAATCATCGGGAAGTTGCTGCAGAAGTTCATAGAGGAGAAGTTCTCCTCCACTGAAATTGAAGTCCTCTTTTGTTTCCATTCCTGGAATCATGATTGCCATAGCCGTTAATCCCTTTCTCTCAATAACTCCTTCAATTCATATACGGAGATTGATGTATCCACTATGTGCCAGCCTCGGTCTTGCAACAGCTTTAAGTGTTGGTTGGGGAGTTCGTCAAAAATGGCGACTTTCGCTTGCTCCCAAACCAGGTAAGGCTCCAATGCCTCTGCGCCACAACGCATTGTTGGCATAATTAAACAATCTTTGTCAACCTCTTCTGCATCCCATTTTGACGGGGTCGCAAAATCAAATCCGCATACAGTAAAAGCATCGCTCCAAGAGGTATAGTCATTCCAAACATAACTGTCACCCAGGATTTCAATTATCTCATCTTCGTTATTCGTACAGCCAGCAATGTCCACGACTTCGTATTCAATTTCTACAACAGAAGGCTCTCCCAACCAGTGGCTTAAAAACGCTTTTGCGGCGTTTCTATCCAGCAGGTCATGTATGCGCTGATTATAATAATTGCGCAGGCACCGATAACAAGAGGGCTCGCAATCACAGTCTGCAACCACCTTGTAAGCAGAGTGAAGCACCCGTGAAAAAACCTTCCCATCATCTGTTACTAATCTACGAACATGCCCTGCGCCACCAGCAACAGCGTCATAAAGAATAATGGAGTACAGAAGTTGCCCATTATAATTTTTGCGATGCAAGCACCCCTTTAAATCCGTTCTTTCAATATCAAGTTTTCTGGAGAGGCCTTCCAGCAATGCGTACATTACAGAGAGGATCTTTTCATATTCTGCTGCCTCGGATATAAAAAAGGTGATTTGGACAACATCTGTTTTAAACACATGGGATAAATGATATGGGCTCCCAGTCCCTTCATAGCTGCATTCCGCTCCCCACGATGTCTTATGTTTGAGTTTCAACGGAGCTTTTGCATCGCTTGTCCAACCGCAAAGCGGGCAAACTGTGTGTTCTTCAGAGCCTATTACCACGAGCGAATCGTTAGCCGTAGACTGAAGTTCCACTTCTATACCATTGAAGGAGAACCGCCTTCTCTTAATAATATCATGCTGAGGATCTCCAACATAGTAATCATCGGTCTTGTAGTCTCTCTCCGGGCGTTTGAGAGGAGCGTCTGGTGCATCCGCCTTTTCGGTTATGAATCCAAGGCGAGGTTCAAAAGTAGGCCGCCAGCATTTTAGAGGAATCTTTTCGCCACATGAAATACATTCCTTTACTTTTCGGCGGGCCAACGGATCATCTGTATAATTTATTTGATCACAATGGGGACATTTTGCAAAATATCCTCTTGAAGCTGCTTTCCTGGTTTTTGACTCCATCCGAATATATCGACTGATGTACAGCTTTCCGTCCGCAATCACACCAGAGCCAGGTGCATATTCCGCAATTGCCATCTGAAGGTCTCTGGCCAAGGTAAGGTCTTCGTTGCTGGTGCCTGTTCTTTTACCGGCAATTTGCAGCTCGACCGTATCTACGGGGAAACCATATTTAGGCAGCACATTGTTTCTTGTCCAAAAATCGATCAGACTCCGTTTAAATCGATCATCACGACCGCAGCGGATACGCCGCAATTCAAAATCGAGGCTTTTATACTCCGTTGGATTTGTCCTTTGAATCTTCTTCAACTCATTTTCAATTTTTTTTACCTCCTCACGGTGCAATTCAACCGCTTCAGACAAAATGCCCCTGTTTTCACCGATTAACTCTTCCACCCATGTGCCGTCATTAATGCCCATTGTCTCATGCATCGCGGCTGGAACAGACCTTTTTATTAATTCCTTCAACCTCTCATTCGGTTTACTGAGGAACGCAACAAGCCTCTCGTAACCGTCTTCATTCAAGAATATGTTTGCATTATCTCCGTCGTACACGTCGCTGTTTTGAGCAAGAAACTCACTTAAAGCGATTGCAAAAATATGACGATAGATGACCTTCTTATTTTCCAAAGAAAAATGCGGTGCGTTAATCTTTCCCGAAATAATGGTTGATGGATTCTCATAGTAGGTAAAATCATGGGAAGAGAGTTTTGCGTAAGTCATTACAAAAGCGGCCGTGTGAGAAGCACGACCTGCCCGGCCTGCCCGCTGTACATAGTTGGATGGGCTGGGCGGAATATCCCTCATGCAGACTGTTTCCAGTCCACCCACATCAACACCCATCTCAAAGGTGGTGGAGCAGCTGAGCGCATTAATTTTCCCGTTTACGAAGGCATCCTGGTATACCGATTGACGATTGCGAGAGAGCTGCGCCGTATGTTCTTTCATTTGAAGAGGAAGCATCTTTTCACTATCATAGAGCGCCATATAATGGTTGCCTGCGTAAAATTGCTCGGGGTCAATCTCTTCTAATTGTCCGTCGCAGCGAACCATGGAACACTTTCCCTTTACATTGTGAACCGTAATACGGCCGCACTTTTTGCACCGATAGGTATGAACTTCTGGATCGCAATTTAAGCGGATGCGGAAATCCTCAATATTGATACTGATTTCCGAGCTGTTGCCGCCCCCCAAAATTAACCAGTAGCCCATTAAAAACTCATTGGCCTCTTCTTCCGACATCCCTGTGGCTTGGAAAAGCCTGGAAAGGCGGGTGTTTGGATAGTACTTACTTTTCCCGCTTTCTCGCGTCCTCGCCGCCCATCCCACCAGATGGCTTTTTGCGGTATCATCGGTTTTGCACTTTACCAGTTTTTTCTCATACTCCGTATAGAAAATATACTCCCTTTCATTGTCATTAATGGTCACCGATTTTCCCCCATCGATGGCACCCGTGTAACATGCATCCAAAATAAGCAACTCCAGCAAGTGCCGCCCTTCTTCTATGGACAAGCCATATTTTCGCTTCAGATGGGCAGGCAGATCCGGTGTTGAGATCTCATCGCCACTCCATCCGGGATCGTTGCGCATATATTCGAAGCTTATAATCCCCATGGAACTCAAGCTTGTGGATCTCCTCCCATTAAATAACTCATCAAACAGTGCGATCCAAGCATTCTGCTTGGAGTTTGCATGCAAGATATCCTTATCCGGTTTTTGATCTGGATCCCAAAAATCAAAGGAATGCTCTGCCTCAAACACTCTGGTCAATCGGTCGGCAAATGCTCTGACTGACAAGCAACATTCGCCGCTTTCCCGCATTTCTTTCACAACGCGGAAAATACCGCGACGACGGAGAAACGCCTGATAGGACTTTTCCATGTAGTTTGCAAAGAATGCCGCTTCGCTTCTACTGTCAGAAAAACACAGAAATTGCTTGACCTTCCGCTTGATTTCTGTAGTTCTTTTCTTTCTCAGCTGGGCAAAAGGGTCATCCGCCAACTGGGCTGATTCTTCTGATGGGTACTCTTTGGGAGCCACTACTTCCCCCTCCGGCAACTGCTCAAACAGCTCTGTGCAAAGGACTGCCGTGGCTGCATCCGAGCCAAGATAAAAGCTGCGGAAGTTGCCATATCCACAAGCTGGACATTTTGCAATCTTTTTTTCTTTTGTCCGATTGACACGCTTAAGAGGAATATACTCTGCATTCTCGCAATCGCAAATCTTAAACAAAGATGCATCTGCTTTGGTACCCATGGCACCACAACGCGTGCAAATTACAAAATCATTTTCACCCTGAGCTTCCAATGCATCGCCTTCTGCGTCTTCAATACTCATATCTTTTAATGACGCATCATCCCACAAGAGAAAGAAGTCGCAGTCATTGGGATCTTGCTCTGTTTTTCTTGATACTTGCTGATATTGGCCATGTTCCATCTTGCCAACAAGCGCGATCCGGCCGCAATCCTGGCAAACCGCGATTTCAAACACGCCCTGTCCTTGCTCGTTGCGCTCTCTGCGTTTCAAATAGAGTTTTTTAGGACTTCCCAAGGTGATATAGGCGCCCTCTAATGCCCGGACAAAGAAATGATACTTTGCCTTGATGAGACTGGTGCCATTTTTCTCCGCTATAGTACAGACTGCCACAAAATCAATCAGTTCTTCTTTGGATATACCCAACAGCTTCCGGATCGCATCAATCGTCCTCGGCGCATCTGTTGCCAGACGAAAACGATAAAAAAAATCGCAGTGAAGCAAGAACTCATAGATTTTTTCATCCTCATCTCCATTCGGAGCATAATCTGCTACCCCGTATTTTGAAAATATCTCATGCAGCGGCAACTGCTTCTCCGCGATTTCTCTAAAAATAGAAACAGGGACCTCCAACCGCTCTTTCATAGCAGGGCTGGCATCTTGAGATCGGATAATGTTTTCAGGAGAAAATTCCACACCGCAAAGATTTTTTCCGAAATTGACAATATCCGCATCGGCATCTTGTCCTCCCAGGGTGGCACTTGTCAAAATATATTGAACGCTGCCGCTGCCGATCCTGGCCCGCAGACGACGCATGAGCATGGATGTTTCCATGCCTGTTGTTCCTTTGTAAATATGTGCCTCGTCCAAAACGACAAAGTGAAGTTTGGCGCTGGAAAATACCGCATCATCTTTAGGGCGAAGGAGCATATATTCCAGCATCGAATAGTTTGTGATCAGGATGTGCGGCGGTGTTTCCTGCATCTCTTCCCGGGAAAGGATCTCGTTGGTAAGAGGTTCAGGAAATTCTGCATTGATACTATTTTTACGATACTGCTCACGAGCTTTACCCCTCGTATATTCTGTGTTGCCGTTATAAAGCCCAAAAGTGATATCTCTATAACTCCGCAGCAGCCTGCGCATTCGCTTAATCTGATCGTTTGCCAGCGCATTCATCGGATAAATAATAATCGCCCGAACTCCTTTTGCGGTCAATGTTCCGGCTTCTTTCTCCTTTAAAAGGGAATGAACAATGGGAAGCAGAAAACACTCGGTCTTACCAGAACCCGTTCCCGTAGTAACAACCAGATTATTTCCTGCTGCGGCTTTTTTCAGTGCCTCCACCTGGTGCAGATATAGAGGACGCTCCAGTTTCAGTTCCCGTTTCTTTTCTTCCACAGGCTCCAGTCCTGCAAACAATTTGCTTGCAACACCGTCTTCCATTAACTGAGACAGGCTTTCGCCGGTCTTATAAGAACCGCTCACATCCAGGTACGGCCCTTTGGCAATAAAACCTTCTTGTTCTAATTGTGCCCGCAGTTCCTTGGCATAATCTTTATCCGCCAAATCAAAGCTGGTGGTAATATAGTCTATATAGCTCTGCTTGATATTGTCAGATGCCAAAATAGGATCGAATCGATTCATGCATCATCTTCCTCTCTAAATGCGAACTCATCGGCAATGGGAAAGCGCCTGCGTTCTTCTTCTACTGTGCAGTTCCATTTCCTGTTTTTGATCCGCACATAACCCGTTTCCGTATATACCATTGCATCCAGCTGTAATGGCTCTCCATCGGCGTTAAATACTTTCATGCGGTTCCTATGTACGATGCAGAAAGAAACTGGATTAATATTTTCATACTGCTCGTTTTCTGGGTCATTGTTCATATAATTCCACTTTTGGTCGGGGCTGCGGAAGCAAAGTATTCCCTCATATGCAGGAACGGGAGAATCAAATTCTCCGTCAAAGTCGCCCATTCCGATGTAATCAATATCAAAAATGACCGCATCGTTATAGTGGATTTTTGCAATTTCAACCTTCTGTGTTTCATATGACCAAAACCATGTTTTTAATAAGCGAACGCATTTCCCTTCGAACCTTTTTTCTGGTGCTTCTGCAATTTCAAAGTTCTCTTCCCATACCAGTTGGCGGCGATTCCCTACGGCAAAGGGATTGTCATCATCCGGTTCCAGAAACACTCGGCATTCATAACGGCCCGGCCCGCATGAAAAGTTTCTTTCAAATGCCTTCCCTGCAGAAAGCTGTTTGTAAGTCCACGGCTCATCCGTCAAATCATTGTCCAATTCAACCGCAAAAACCGGCCTGTCCGGTCCGATGAATCGTTCTTCCGGCTGCCATATGATCTGTGTATCTTCCCGAACCAAGGGTGAAGACAAGAAAGTTGGAAGAAAATAGATCTCCGCAATTTTCAATTCATCGACCACACCCTCATGTCGGATCAATGCACCGAAGGGGATAGAAGCGTTCTCTCGCTCAATAGCACAGATTAAATTCCCAATTTCATACGCGTTACCCCGGCGGGTTTTAGGGATAAATTTGTTTCCCAAAACAAGGTCGATTTGCAGATCTGCGGGCCGGCTCACTTTGATAAAAGTATCCTGTGGGATATCCTCATGCCATTTCTTCTCAGGCCAATACAGCACATTTTCTCCATTGGCCGTTATATTGATCTTGGGCACATCCACGGATACGTCAAGGCCATTTCCAAGCAAAGGGAATTGTACCGTATCCTGATCCTCCAATAGCGCAAATGAATATGTATATGTTCCACCGCTGAATTTAACCGTGACATCTCCCATACAGGCCTGGTTAAAGTAGTACGGGTTAGCAAAACGGACAGAAAACTGACGCAAAATAATGTAAGTAGTTTCAAACATTACTTCGCCCGTATGGAATTCTACAATTTGTATCCGATGGCAAAAGCGTGCTGCCGCAGGTAAATCGATCTCTCCAGTATGTTTCTCGCCAATATACTCGTAGAGGGAATGCGGTGTTGAGTCAATGAAAATTCGAAAGTTTTTAGCAGAAGTGTTTTCTCCAAGCACCACATGAAGCGTAGGAACTCTATCGTAGATTTGAAACCTTTTTTCGCCAGAAATGATTACCGCTCCTTTGACTGATTCAGGGATGCAATATCCATGTACTGATAGATCCTTAGAATCCTCTTGTGCGAGAATATCTACATCATTTACCCAGATTTCCTGCGCCGACAACAGAGATACCTGAAATATTTGAAAATCAGCCGACTCATCAAAGTAGTTGTCATCTGTGTCGATTATTCTTACTTCCGCATTAGCAGGAGCTACAATTCGTGCCTTGCCATTCTGGCATTTGAATGGGAGGCTCTCATATCCGTTTTCATTAAAAACAAGATATTGTCTGAATAACAGCGCTTTAGAATCATACAGCACACTACCGCCGCAAATGATCTCGACTTGAAAATCAAAGCAGTCGTTGAAACTGATTCCTTGGAGTTGGTCAAGTTCAAAAGTAAATTCTTGCGTTGTATAACACATAGGGTCGCCGTAAACAGACATCCTTAATTGTGCAACAACACGACCATTTTGATATAGGCAGGCAACCGGTGGCTGTGTAATTTCAGGTAGACGAATATGTGGCAAACGGATTGTCAATTCTTCGTCTTGCATTAAATACTGGGGCCGTATAGCCTCTTTTGTTGTGATGATTTTCTGGCGAATGCGTCTGGCGCGTACTCGCTGCATATTATCCCATTCTTCTTTTGTCTTCGATTGGAACCATTTTTGTAGTAAAACATCCCACCGGTTACAATCACAAAATCCAGGGTCATCTCCCCGCAAATATAGATCAATCTTTTGGGCGATAGCGTCGCAGACTGCGGCCATATACTCTGGATAGTACTGAAACAGAACTTTCAGACTCGATTTTAGCGCCCAGACGCTTGATCCAAGATTGATTTGATCTGAACCATCTGCTCTTATGATTTTCTTTTGTATATTCTGCGATAAAATCTGAAAAGCATTTTCTGCCTCGTCATATTGGCACTCCAGGTTTTTCTTATAAAATTGGTAAATAATATTGAAAAGTTCAGAGATTGACGACGCTGGAGCCAAAGCCTGCATTTTAATGGTGTTATAGTATTTTTTTCCATGGCCTGTTGAAATCCGCAGGGTCTGCTGGACCAAATCGCGTAGCACACGATATGCTTTTGACCTGTTGACACCGCAAAACCCTTCTGAAAACCCCAGCTTATTTAAAATATACTCCCAAAGATGATCACCGTTTTCTTCATCTTCCGCTGATCCCTCATCATCTGCCTGCTGTACATGAAAAACCACAGCTGCGGATAGAATCTGTCTTTCCAATAATGAAAGGGCCTGTTCTGTGTTTTTCAGCAGCTTTGCAAAGAGTTCGCTCCCCTTTTCAGAAAACTCCTGATATTGCTTTTGAGAAAGGCGTACTTCGCCAATCAAGGGAGTAGCCGAAAAGAGTAAATAGCATAACTTCTCCGCAGAATCCCAGTCCTCATATTCGCAAGAAGATGTCCAAAAAGATTTATCTAAATCATAGCGCTGCTGAACATCCAGCGTAACACCGGAGAACTTCATAGGCTGATCCCTTCTTTGCAAAACATAGATTGCTGATCGCCACATTGCAATTTTCGACAATATAATCTTATCATGCCGCCCAAAATTGTGCAATCTTTCTATTTACTAAAGTGTTTTTATTGCCCCCCAGTTGAACTGGGGGGATTTTATCACGCCTACTCGATGCCATAAAGATGAGGGACGGAGGCCACGCCTCCGTCCCTCATCTTTTCTGCCTGCGGATCACTGCCGCCCCGTCTTCTGCCGCTTGCGGAAGTCCTCCTCAATGGCATCCTTCCAGTGTTCATCCAAAGGTGCGCTGCACCGGACGGCGGCCACGACCTGGCCCACCACCTCGTAGTTGAGCCGGGTACCCTCACTGTCGCAGTGGTAATTTACCGCCCGGTCGGGGGCGATGCCCAGATGTCCCGCCGTCTCCACCGAGTCGATGTTGGCCCCCAGAAAGAGAAACTCCCAGCCGTATTGTTCCTTCTGCCGCTGGATCATCTCCTTCACCCGCTGGGCGGAGTAGCGGCGGCTTGCGTTCTCCATGCCGTCGGTGGTGATGACGAAAAGAGTGTGCCCCGGCACATCCTCGGGCCGGGCGTATTTGTGGATGTTCCCAATGTGGTGGATGGCCCCGCCGACGGCGTCCAGCAGGGCGGTGCAGCCCCGGACATAGTATTCCTTTTCCGTAATGGGCCGGACCTTCTCCAGGGGTACCCGGTCGTGGAGTACCTCGGTCCAGTCGTCGAAGAGAACTGTGAAGACATAGGCCGCGCCGGGTTCCTTCTTCTGCTTTTCGATCATGGCGTTGAAACCGCCGATGGTGTCGCCTTCCAAGCCCTGCATGGAGCCGCTGCGGTCCAAGATGAACACCAATTCCGTCAAATTCTGCTTCATAAAAAATCCCCCTATTCTGCGTTGTTTGGTTTACAAGCACAGTATAGGGGGAATTCGGCTTGGATTTGTCGCCTGGGAGGCGACAAATCCACCACTCTCTCAGGCATCAAACAGGACGACCTGGGTACCGTTCTCCTCCAGGAGCCGGAGCAGATCCTGGGTTTTGAGCCATACAGTGGCGGTATTATCATTGGGATGAACCCCGATCAGGCCGGAACTCTCCAGAAAGGACTTGTCCAGGAAGAAGGTCACCTTGTGTTCCAGGTCGTTGAGCAAACCCAGTGGGGTCACCGCGCCGGGGATCAGACCCAGCATATCCATCAGGTCCTGGTCGGAGGCGAAGGTCAGCGGCCGGGTGCCGTGCTGCTGCCGGAAGGCTTTCAAGTCGGTTCTCTTGTCGCCCTTCACCGTGATGAGGTAGTAATTGCGTTTCTTGTCGTCCCGGATGAAGAGGTTCTTGGCGTCCGCCTCCGGATAGGGCAGGCGGATCTCCGCCACCTCCGCCATGTTATACACGGCTTTGTGCTCCGTCACCTCATGCCAAATGTTTCTTTCGTCCAGAAGGGCGTAAATCTCCTGCTTATTCATCGTCAGGCATCTGCTTTCTCAGAATTTTTTCCATGGCCTTACCCTTGGCCAATTCATCCACCAGTTTGTCCAGACACCGGATATCCCGCATGAGGGGATCCTCGATCTCCTCTACCCGGATGCCGCAGATCTTGCCTGTGATCAGAGTCCGGTTCGGGTTCATGGCGGGGGCGTTCCGGAAGAAGTCGCCGTAGCTCACATCGGACTGCTCCAGCCGTGCCAGTTCCTCCGGCCCATACCCGGTGAGCCAGGTGGTGACCTGATCCACCTCTGCCCGGGTGCGGCCTTTTTTCTCGGCCTTGGCCACCAGTAGGGGATAGAGTTTGGCAAAGGCCATTTTCGTTACATCCATACGGGGCATGACGGCACCTCCTCCCGTTCTGGTGTCATCATACCATAAGCAGGACTATCTGACAATCCAGCGAAACAAGGGAGCACAGTTCTATCAACCCCAAGTATCTTATGAATCATTCTGCTAATTACATTATTTTTGGATATCCAAATACTTGACGAAGTGAATAATGAAGTGTATTCTTTGGTTATGATTTTTCTGGATATCCATTAAATCAAAGGAGATGATAAAATGCTTGGACGGCCTAAAAAAGAGGACAGCCGCGAAAAGCAATACCGCATCCGCCTCAACGACAAAGAGGATGAAATGCTTGCTTTTGCAAGCAATGCGACAGGCGTTCCCAAATCCGAAATCTTCAGAAAAACTCTGCAGGAATACTGCGAAAAAGTAAAACTCCAGCAGGCTTCCGAAGAAATTGGGGATGACACAACTTGGGAATATGACCGCATCAGTCTACAACGCGCTGTTGAATGCCCATATTGCAAAGCAAAAAATCGAATCGATCTGGAAGATGAAGGGACCGTTTCTACTTCTGAAAGGCAGATGGGCGATGAGGTACTTTACGAATTTGAGAATGTGGAGTGTCAGTGCCATAGTTGCGGACGAGCCTTCACAGTGTCTGGATATATTAGTGAGTACCCCATTGGAACATTCAACGCTGAGACTCTTAAGGTGGCACCTACCGAACCTTTGACGGACGAAGTGAAGCACCTCATCGTTTGCCGCGACTGCGGTGCAGTACTTGAGGTGGGTGCCAAGCAGAAACTCTGTCCCGACTGCCGTGAAAAGCGCAAAGCCAAATGGATGGAACGGCTAAAGGCTGGAGCAAAGATTGTTGGCATCATCGGAGTGGCAGTGGGAACTGCGTACTTGGCTACAAAAGGAACCAGCGATTCTTATGAATCGACAGATGGCTTTGAGCCAGAGTCCTTGGGTGATGATTCTGGTCGTAAATTTAAACTCCTTATGAAATATCCTGATGGAACCGAGGAGGAAGAAGATGAACTCTTCGATTCCGAAGAGGAGGCAAAAGAGTACGGTGACTATATGATCTCCTGTTCAAGGGAGGGTGCGGAAGCGCTTTATATGTCCAATCCTGGTGACTATCCCCTGGAGAACTATGAAGATCCCGACTACGAGGTAATCGAAACTGAGTGATCAGTGTCGTTAGTGCTTGGAATCAATTACCCCTGCCACTGGGCACATATTACGATCATGGAACGGACATAGGTCTACCCAATATGAATCTGAATTGTTTTATGCCGTCCGGCCAGTTACTATTTTTGCTCATCATTGCTGCTCTGTTATTCAGTTCTATTTCATGATAGAACACCTACGGCAGGAGTAAAACTTATAGTGCTAAAGTGAGCCCTCCGCAAGCAAGCGTTGCCTACGGAGGGTTCATTTTCATCATCCCAGCATCTTCTGTATCATCTCATAGTGCTTTGCCACCGTGTGCCGGGTCACCTTCGCCCCCTTGGCGATGGCGCTGTAATTCGTCTCATTGGGGTAAATTTTCATATACTCCCAGATCTGCCGCTGTTTCTTGGTGAGTTTCTCAGGCGATGGTATCCCTCGCATCCGGTCCTGGATTGCCTTCCGCTCGGCGTTCAGCTGCTGGATGAGCACCTTTAGCTTCTCCTCACACTCTTCACGGGTATGGGCGTAGACGCATTTGGAGTGCTTGGTGCCGTCCGGCCAGGTTGGCGAGTAGCGGCCCTCGAAGAGGTGGTCGTTGATCTCCGTAATGCAGCCGGTTCCCGGCTTGCGGGTGCGCCGCATGACCGGCTGGAAATCGGTGAGCGGATTTGCCTCGGAAGAGTCCTCCGCTACCTCATTGCCCAGGCCACGGTCGATCTTAGCAGCAGCTTCGCTGAGCATGTCGCCGGTGATGTGGGTGTAGATGTCCAGCGTGGTAGCCGCCGACACATGGCCCAGCATGGCGGAGAGTGTCTTGATGTCCATGCCATTCTCCAGCGCCATGGTGGCAAAGGTATGACGCAGATCATGAAATCTGATTTGCTTGCACCCGGCCCGCTCCAGAATGATATGGAGCCGCCGGAGCATGGAACCGGGTGTCAGCGGCATATCCAAATTCTTTGGGGATGGGAACAGCCACCGGGACTTTGCCGTTTTTCGGTATTCCCGGAACACCTCCACCA